>OLQF01000319.1_pt1 | contig 40901 bp, 37 predicted proteins | sample 1643171 | NCBI WGS metagenome assembly OLQF01 (sample SAMEA3136702, study PRJEB25190) | human gut metagenome | reverse complement strand
AATAGTAATTATTATTGATTTTATGGAATTTATATGATACAATACAAATATCTTACATATTATCAATTATACGTGGTAAAATCAAACTATAGCCGAAAAGGCAAAAGAGACACAGGAGGGGTACATTTTATGGATTCAAAAGCATTTTTCAAATTAAGTTACGGCGTTTACATTATTTCCACCAGCGCAGACGGCAGGGAAAGCGGCTGTGTCATCAACACTCTGACCCAGGTTACATCATCTCCCGCCAGGTTATCCATTGCTCTTAACAAGGAAAACTATACATTTAAGCTGATTGAGACATCCGGCACTTTCTCCGCGGTGGTACTTTCCGACGATGTGGAAATGGATCTGATTAGACGTTTTGGTTTCCAGTGCGGCAAGGATGTGGAGAAATACGACGGCATTCCACATGGACGGGACAGTCTCTATAATCCATATCCCACAGAAGGCGTCTGTGCCCGGTTCACCTGCCGTGTTGTATCCTCCATGGACGTGGGAACCCATATGATTATTGTGGGCGAGGCAGTGGAGGCAGAAGTCCTGGATTCCCAGACACCGGCGCTTACCTATTCCAATTACCATCTGAAGAAAAACGGAACTACTCCGCCAAAGGCTCCTTCCTATCAGGCGGACACTGACAAGGTTACCGGATGGCGCTGCTCCGTATGCGGATATATTTTGGAGTCTGAGACATTGCCTCCTGACTTTATCTGTCCGGTCTGCGGCAAGGATGCCAGCTATTTCGTAAAACTGTAGCCTCCTTATTGTTCTGTTACGTGAACTGTTACAAAATACCCCTGAAAACAGCTGATTCATACCCATAAGCTGTTTTCAGGGGTATTTTATGTCCTCTGGATATATCTTACTTCTGACCGGACTCGTTCCTATCCCGGTTTTCTTCCTTATCATTGGTAACGTTGCCGTCTCCGCTGACTGGTATGGCATCTCCCAGATAGGTGGGCTTAGGCATTACAATGGTATAAATCAAATCCTTGGGTCTGGCCAGCAGTTCTCTCAGGTCCCTCATTTTCTGGCCGCCGTACTGCCTGGGATCTGACTCCACGCCGTATGCCTCCATCCCCATGGCCTGCGCCACATAAAGAGCCCGGTACATATGATAGCGCTGGGTAACAATGATAATCTTCTTTACCTGGAAAATGTCCCTGGCCCGGTACATGCTCTCATAGGTGGAGAATCCTGCGTGATCCATGAAAATATCCCCGGAAGGAATGCCCTCATCAATGGCATACTGCTTCATCCGGTTTACCTCGTCATAGTTCGCACGACCATGGTCTCCGCTCATGAGAAGGCGGTCCGACACACCGCCCTCATACAGCTCTATTCCCTTGTCCAGCCTGTCCCGAAGCATGCCGGATGGCGTGCCGTCGGGCCTGACACTGCAGCCCAGTACCATGATACAGTCCACATCTCCAAGGGCTGCCGCATCATCCGCGCTGATGATATTGGGTTTTTCTCGCCGGATCATGTACAGGTTTATGAGGAACAGAACCAGACATCCTGCCAGTCCCAATACCAGAAGTATCTTAACCGCTTTTTTCAGAATCGCTATTTTATCCATTCCACTCTTCCTTCTCTTACGGAGCGCCGACGGGGTCAAAAAAGCCGCTCTTCCCGGCAAAATGCAGAGATTTGCGGCTTTTGATGCGTATGTCAGGTCAATCCTTATTTAACAGCAATTGCCTCGATTTCACACAGAACGCCCTTTGGAAGGGTCTTAACTGCCACACAGCTTCTGGCTGGTTTGGAAGTGAAATACTTAGCATATACTTCGTTAAATGTTGCAAAATCGCCCATATCTGCCAGGAAGCAGGTGGTCTTAAATACCTTGTCAAAGCCGCTGCCTGCTGCTTCCAGGATGGCGCCAACGTTCTTGCAGCTCTGCTCAGCCTGTCCTGCGATGTCCTCTGCAACGCTGCCGTCTGCCGGATTTACCGGTATCTGACCAGATGTGTAGATAACTCCATTAACCTCAAATCCCTGGGAGTATGGTCCGATTGCGCCTGGTGCCTTTTCTGTGCTGATTACGTTCATTTTAAATCCTCCTTGTTCTTAGGGGAAATGCCCGTACAATATGTATTCCCCATTATATTGATTTTCATTCTCACGCGACATGCGCGAACCCCAAAGTTATTATATCGGATTATTGGAAATGTTGCAAGGTAAGGCTGGAATTCTTCTTTGTATTTTTTGCAATACTGTTTTTTCCCAAATCATGCCTGTGATGGAGTTTCTTAAAGAAACAGCACACTGTTTTCAGCACAATGCACAGTTGCAAGCTTATGTTTTGTATATTATATACGAAAAATAATTTAAGTATTGATTTATTTTGTATGATGTGTTTATAATTAATCTAGTTAACAGTTAATCTACTTAACAGTAAATATGCTTAATTTAAAAAGAGGACTATTATGTTATACGATTTTGACACAGTCATCAACAGATGGCACACAGACAGCGAAAAATACGATGGTTTAAAAAAATTTGCCCCCAAAGCCCCTGATAACAGCATTCCTCTCTGGATTGCCGATATGGACTTTAAGACTGCACCAGAAATCATAGCCGCCATGCACAGGCGGGTGGAAGAAGGCATCTTTGGTTATACGGATATCTATGATGCATCCTATTATAAGGCGGTTTGCCGCTGGATGGAAAAACGTCACCGCTGGCGCATTACACCGGATGAAATCGTGGTGGATTCAGGCGTGGTGCCCGCTCTGTCCCATGCCCTGTCGCTGATTGCCAGGCCCGGAGACGGCGTCATCATACATACTCCGGCCTATAAACCATTTTTTAATTCCATCAGGAATACAGGCATGATTCCCGTGTATTCCAGGCTCTGTTACAGCCATGGCCGGTTTACCATTGATTTTGAGGACCTGGAACAGAAAGCTGAAGACGAAAATAACAAAGTTCTCATACTATGCAGTCCCCATAATCCTACCGGACGTGTCTGGAGTCAGGATGAGCTGAGGCATATTATGGACATCTGCCAAAAGCATGACCTGTTCATCATCTGCGACGAGATACACAATGACATACTCCGCCCAGGCATCTGCCATACCCCTATGGCCAGCCTGTATCCGGATACAAAACGCCTCATTACATGCACTGCCCCCAGCAAAACCTTTAACCTGGCAGGAAACCACCTGGCCAACATCATTATACCAGACCCAGATATCCGTGAACGTTGGAACAGCCTTTATCACTACCTACCTAACCCCATTTCTGTGGCAGCTGCCACCGCAGCCTACGAGGAAGGGGAACCGTGGCTGGATGAGCTGAATCAATACCTGGCGGAAACCTTCCGCCATATGGAGACGTTTTTTAAAGCCAACCATCCTGCAATTGATTTCCAAACTCCGGAGGCCACCTATCTCGCCTGGATTAACATTGATAGCCTGGGCTCAAACCATAGTGAGATCGAAAACCGCTTCATTGAAAACGGATTGATAATTGAAGGCGGGAACCAGTTCGTGGAAAATGGAGCCGGGTTCATACGTCTGAATGCAGCAGTGCCTCATTCCACCATTGATACTTTATTAAACAAAATAAACCATATATTTAACTAAGGAGGACTAAGACATGAAAAAAAGAAATCTAATCCTGACAGCCGCGTTATTTGCCATGACCGCTTCCCTGGCAGCATGCGGAGGGCAGAAGCCCGCACAGACACAACCCGCAGCAGACACTGCAGCAGAGTCAAAGGGTGGGGACAAAAAGGAGGAGACAAAAGAAGAACCAAAGTCAGAAGAGACTGCAGCTGCTTCCGCTGAAAAAACGCGGTATGAAAAAATCCTTGAAAGCGGTGTCTTAAAGGTAGGTACAGAAGGCACCTATAAGCCGTTTACGTATCACGACGACAACAATGAGCTGTGCGGATATGATGTGGAGGTAGCCAGGGCCATCGGCGAAAAAATGGGGGTTAAAACAGAATTTTCCGAAATCACCTGGGAAGGCCTTCTAACCTCATTGGACACAGGAACGGTTGATTTGGTACTGAACCAGGTAGGTGTAACGGACGAGAGGAAAGAAAAATATGATTTTTCCGACCCTTACCTCTACAGTTACATTGCGCTCATTACCAAAACGGACAACAATGACATAACGGATTGGGACAGTGCCAACGGGAAAAAGACCTCACTAAACGTATCCAGCAACTATGCGTTGATTGCAGAAAAGTATAACATGGATATCACTGCCTCCGATACCTTCAGCAAAGACATCGAATTATTACTGGCAGGAAGGACTGACTGTGTCATCAACAACACCATAGCATTTAACGACTTCCTGACACAGAAACCCGATACTCCAATCAAGATTGCCGCTGTTCAGGAGCAGGCTGACACAGTGGCTGTACCGATTCCCAAGGGAAACGATGATCTTGTGGAGGCCGTCAACAAAGCAATCGCGGAACTTCAGGCAGACGGGACACTTACCGAACTTTCCAACAAATATTTAGGTAAGGATTTCTCCAAAGAACTTACCTTGGAAGAAATCCAGCAGTAACATATCAGGAGGGTGAATGAAATGGATGCACGTTCAATCGAAATATTAACCTCGTCATTTTGGCCTATTTTAAAAGCGGGAATCTCTTTTACGATACCTCTGACATTGATTTCATTCGCCCTTGGAACAACGTTAGCGGTATTCGTAGCCATCATCCGTATATCCAAGGTGCCGGTTTTAAACAAGATCTGTGAGTTATATGTCTGGATTATACGCGGTACCCCTCTGCTTGTGCAGTTGTTCCTTGTATTCTTCGGTCTTCCCAAAGTAGGTGTTGTCATTAATCCAATGCCTTCAGGAATATTGGTTTTTACCTTAAGCATCGGTGCTTACAGTTCAGAAATAATCAGGGCCGCCATCCTGTCCATACCCAAAGGCCAGTGGTAGGCGGCCATGTCACTGGGAATGAGCTATCCCCAGCAGTTTTTAAGAATCATACTTCCCCAGGCGTTTAAGATATCCGTACCGCCTCTCTTTCACAGCTTTATTGCCCTTGTTAAGGATACATCTCTCGCGGCCAACATAACCATTCCCTAGATGTTCCTGACTACCCAGAGAATAACTGCCAGGAATCATGAACCTCTTCTCATGTACATTGAGGTCGGATTTATTTACCTTATATTTTGTACGGTCCTGAATTATGTGCAGAACCGGATAGAAAATAAACTCATGCTGACTCCTACGGATAAGAAAAAAAATCAAAGAAATTACAGATACGCAGGTCTAGGGAGGTGCCATATGCTGCAGATAAAACATTTAAACAAATATTTTGGAGATAATCATGTGCTGAATGACATCAGTCTGGAAATCGAATCGCACAAGACCATGGCTATCATAGGTTCCTCCGGCTCAGGAAAATCCACATTGCTTCGGTGCATCAATCTTCTGGAAGATCAGGCTGGTGTGGACGGTGTCCAGGTGGAAAATATATGGGATATCCCCTATCTGCGCAGTGAGAATATCGGATATGAAACCGCCGCTGCCCTGGCAGTTGGAATCCATGCGGTCCGCAATAAAGTCTCCATTCCGGTTGGAGCCGAATGCCACATGAATGGCGCCGACTGTGCAATGGCCTGCGCGGTAGCAGCCGGAGCAAGCTGGATACGTGTATTCGAATGGTGTAATGCATTTGTATCCCAATCCGGCTTCATCAATGCCATGGGCGCCAATGTGTCCCGCATGAGGAGCCGGCTAAAGGCTGACCAGATTCTGGCCCTGTGTGATGTGAACGTCAAACACGGAAGTCATTACATCATCCACGACCGGAGCGTAGCGGAACAGGCCATGGATATCGAATCCCAGGATGGTGACGCAGTCATTGTCACAGGATTTGATACGGGTACCCCACCATCCGTGGAAAACATATCAAAATGCAAAAAATCCACTTCGCTTCCCATACTCATAGGCAGCGGCCTTAACAGCAGTAATGTAAACGAACTCCTGACAGCCGCGGCCGGTCACACCAAATTTCCATATGTGTCAGATACCTGCCTGCCCCTTCTTCTGTTCCAGATGGGCAAGCAGGTACTCTTTCGTATTCCTCTGAGGTTCCTCCAATACCATATCCAGAAGCCGGGCCAGCGTGCTGCCCACTTCCCTGCCAGGCTTCACCCCTGCACCCATAATGTCATGACCCGAGACAGCCAGGGTCTTCAGGCTGATGCAATCTCCGTTCCTGCGAATTTCCTCTGTCAAATCTCTGACTTGGCGCAGCCACCGCAATTCCCCGTCATTGGACGCCGCCTCAGAAAGGCACATCTTAAGTGTGAGCAAATCATCAAACAGCTCCGGCTCCATCTGGCTCATGGCACGGCGGATGGATGCCCTGGACGGCTCCCTGCCATCCTTTATGACATCCCTCATGCCATCTTCCATACCGTCCTGAAATCCCACCTTCTTTCCCTGCCGCTCCACCAGAATTCTTACCCTGTAGATGGTGTCATTGTCCAGCTTTAAATCCTTCAGTATATCCGCTGCCTGGGAAGCACTGCAATTCCTCAAAAAAGCAGCCCAGCGCATATGCTTTACTGCCGGAATTCCGGCGGGAATGGACGGCACAGCCCAATTCCCTGACTCCCCGGCATAAGCCCCGTGAAATTTCTCTGACACATAGGGACTGATTCCGGTCTCATACACCCGCAGGATATAATCCGGATGGGAACTCAGCAGAAGCTTGGTCAGCTCCACCTGAATCCGTTCCTTACTCACATGGACCATGTTAGGCGCAATTGTCCTGATGGCCTCATAGGTGCGTTCTTCTATGGAGAAGCCCAGCTGGGCCGAAAAACGGATGGCCCGCAGGATTCTGAGGGCATCCTCTGTAAAGCGGTCCATGGGCTCCCCCACGCACCGGATGATTCCCTTCTCCAAATCCTCCACACCTCCGAATTTATCTACAAATCCCGTATGGCTGTTATAGGCCATGGCATTGATGGTAAAGTCCCGGCGTTTTAAATCCTCCACCAAATCCGGAGTGAACTCCACACTGTTGGGATGGCGTCCGTCCGAGTACTCTCCGTCAATACGGTAAGTTGTTACCTCATACCCCTCCTTCCCCATCATCACGGTCACTGTGCCGTGCTGTATGCCGGTATCCACAGTACGCCGGAACACCTCCTTTACCTGCCCCGGCAGGGCGCTGGTGGTGATATCCCAGTCCCCCGGCTCCCTGCCCAAAAGCATATCCCTGACGCATCCGCCTACCACGTATGCCTCATATCCGTGTTCATTCAGTTTATTAATAATCTCCTCTGCGGGAGCCGGAATTCTGATTTCCATGTCTGTCTGCTTCCTCATACTATATTCATTTTATGATTAACACTGCCACGGTCTTATTCTATCAGCTTTTCCTGTCCTTTTCCAGAAATATTTTAACTACATATTATAACAACATATTCAGCGGGTATGGAAAATGGCAGATGCAGGTCCACTCCCGCATCTGCCATATCTATTTACTTCTTTAGTACGCCTTGCCCCAATAAACCATCTTCTTCGCCGGCTTCCCGCAGCAAACGCATTTATCGGACAGGTTCTCCTGCTCAAAGGGTATGCATCTGGATGTGGCTCCGGCCACCTCCTTGATTTTCTCCTCACACTCCAGGCAGCCGCACCACATGGCTTTTACAAAGCCCGGCTTATTGTTGACGGTATCCACAAATTCATCCCAACCGGCCGCTGTATAGGTGTGGGCATCCCTGTGCTTCCTTGCCTTCTCCAGCATGGCGTCATGGATGGTATCCAGCATTTCACCTGCTCTTGACTCCAGTTCATCCAGGGATACGAAGCTCTTCTCATGGTTGTCTCTGCGCACCAGCACTGCCTGGTTCTTCTCTATATCCTTTGGCCCTATCTCCACGCGAAGGGGCACGCCGCGCATCTCGCAGTCAGCGAACTTCCAGCCCGGACTCTTGTCCGTATCATCGACCTTTACAGCGAATCCTGCCTTTGTAAGGCGCTCCTTCAGCTCATATGCCTTATCCAGCACACCCTCCTTCTGCTGCTGTACCGGCACCACCATAATCTGGACCGGCGCAATTCTCGGAGGCACGCGATTTTTTGTTCGATTTCTGCTATGCTGGAACTGAGATATTCGTTGAGCGTCCTGATCTGCGGAATCATCCTGATTTCAGGGGAATTCACCTTGAGTTCGAGCAGACGCTCGACTTCCGGTTTCAATTCCGGTGCAAGCCCGCTCTCCATCAGTTCGGAAAACAGCATGGGCGGCGGGGAGCCTTTGTCAAGGATCCACCGGCAGGCGAGGACCGGGCGCAGGACATAAAAATATTTCTTTGCCTTTATCATATCGCCTTTGATGTATTCGCGGTAGTTGCCGGCCGCCATATGGATATAGTGATACAGCCCTCTCTTCGAAGAAAAATATCGCCCCATAACAGATTTAAACCGTGCCGCAAAATCTGTTTCTAAATATACAATGGGGGAGGCACCCCATTCAAACAGCGTTGGGTTGGACTTATGCAGAAGCCGCAGCGTCTTGGTGAGGTCCCACCCGTTGATATCCAGCGCGTCGTTGATCGGCAATTCGATCACATCACGGTGTTTTTGAAGCCGCAAATACGCATCTTTCGGGCGGACGTAGATGAACCGTACATCATAGTCGCTGTCCGGAGAGGCAAAGCCCCATGCCCGGCTGCCGGATTCGACCGCCAGCAAGATCCGCACATTTTGTGTTTGTTCAATTTGAGCCAGTTCTTTTTGTATTGTATCTTTCATAAGGTGCTCCTCCTTTCGGCGTGTGTGTCACGCATCCATTTGCTGCTTGGCGGATAAAAAAGCCTTTTTGTCCCTATGGCTGTGCTCATCACGGGATTTTGCCCGGCACATGGGGCAGGAACAGTGGATTTTTCCTTTGGCGAGACGGCCGTATGCACCCCGCGTCCAGGCATATACATACTCCTCTCCGCCAAGCCTGCGCAGGATCCCCAGCTTTCTTTCAATGGCCCGGTTTCTCTGCCGCCGGTAATAAGCCCGCGTTCTTTTCAATTAAATCACTCCCCGACAGTTCGGGCAGCCTGTAAGAACCGTCAGGGCACCGCTTTCTTACAGGCAGCCTGTCTTTACAGGGAAAGTCAAACAAACAGGTGTTTTCATCATTCTGCCGCCTTAAAGTTATAAACAGGTTTGACACGCTCTGCGATTTGCGCCGTGGGTTCGATCTGCGCGATGATTTCCTCCATGCTCTTATAGGCCATAGGGGATTCATCCAACGTATCCGGAACAACACAGGTGGAGTAAATGCCCTTCATTTCCTTCCGGTACTGTTCCATGGAAAGCGTGGAAAACGCCGCTCTCCGGCTCATGAGCCGCCCGGCCCCATGAGGGGCGGAGCAGTTCCACTCCGGGTTTCCTTTTCCGATACAGATAAGGCTGCCGTCCCGCATATTGATGGGAATGAGCAGCTTTTCGCCCTTCTTGGCAGAAACCGAGCCTTTGCGCAGGATCATCGCGTCCGTGTCGATATAGTTGTGAATGGTCGTGAATTCGTCTGCTTTTGTAAATCCCATACCGGAAAGGATCACATCCATCATCGCTTTGCGGTTCAACACAGCGAAGCGCTGCACAATGCGCATATCATGGATATAATCCTCGAAAAGCTTGCCCTCCACATAGGCCAGGTCTTTCGGTATGCTGATTTTATGCTCTTTTTTGAGGGCGGTTACTGCGGGCTGGATCTCCTGAAAGCGTCCCTCCGACTTGAGCGTTTCGATGAGCTGCCCGATCTGGTAGCGTGCGCCGCCCCACAATGCCATTCGGCCTTGTTCCTGATAGTAATCGGCGACCTCAACGCCCAGATGGCGGCTGCCGGAATGAACGACGATATAAATATCGCCCGTATCGGAACGATCCGCCTCGATAAAATGGTTGCCGCCGCCCAGCGTGCCGATGCTTTTTTTCGCCCGCTCCAGATTGACGTAAGGCGCGCAGCGAAGCGCGCTCAAGTCGATGGACGAGCAGTATTCGTGGGAGGCCCTGCGCACTTCCCGTCCGCAGGGGATCGCGCTGCGGATCAGCGCATCCAGCTTTTCAGAATCGATCTCCCGTTGTGCGATCCTGACGGTTTCCATGCCGCAGCCGATATCCACACCCACCATACCGGGAACCACCTTATCCGTAATGGTCATGGTCGTCCCGATGGTACAGCCTTTTCCCGCGTGAACGTCCGGCATGATGCGGATTTTGCTGTCCCGAAACGCTTCTTCGTCGCAGACCAGGCGGATCTGCTCCTCTGCTTTTCCGTCCAGCGCCGGCGTATAGCACAGCGCGGTATTGAATTTTCCCTTTACTTCGATCACAATGGTGATCCCCTTTCCGACGGGGCCGGAACATGCGGCTTTCACCGCTCCGGCTCCGGATATCAGGAGGCTGTTCCCGGATGCATCAGGCCCATAAGCTGAGAGAGAACGTCTCCGTTTCCGTTTAAGTTGATATTGCCCACATTCTCGCAGATGCGCTCAATATGCTCCAGCTCCTTGAGCCTGTAGAGCGTCGGGTTTTCCTCCATCAGCTTTGCGGTGTTGAGCAGCGAGCGGGTGGAGGCGACCTCTTCCCGGCGGGTGATGACGTTGGCCTGTGCCCGCTTTTCCGCGATCAGCACTGTATTCATGATGTCGCGGATCTCGCCGGGAAGAATGATATCCTTCACGCCCGCGTCGATAATTTCCACGAAGAACTCGTTTTCTTTTGCCTTAAGGCGCTCAAAGGCATACCTTGACAGCTCGTCTTTATTCGCCAGAATGTCGTCCAGCTTTTGCTTCCCTACAAAGTCCCGAAGAGCGAGCTGCGCCGCAACGTGCATTTGCCCGGCATAGTCGTCGATTTCGGTGAGTATCTTCACATAATCCGTGATGCGGTAATTGCACACAAAATTGATGCGAAGGCCGACCTTATCCTGCGTCATGATCTCCTGCCCGGTGATCTCCATCCGGGTGAGCCGCGTGTCCACAAGGTTCACGTCTACCCGGATATTGTTTTTCCAGAAGTAATAGGTGCCGGCGTCCAAAATGCGGATCAACTTCTGGTCAAAGTACAGCCGTGCTTTCTGATACTGGGCCACCTCCACTTTTGTATAAACCGTGGTGGGAAGCTTTGCGAATATGTACTGCGGCACATCCTCCGCAACCTCGGGCGTGGAGATATCCACAAGCTGGTACTCGTGACGCTCCAGCACAGACCAGAAGGCGTATTTGCCGCGGCGGAGCACTCCGTCGAATTTTCCGCTTGTGTAGTGAAGCGCCAGCTGCTGGTCCGCAACTTCGCAGACAGAGGTCAGTTTGGCGACCTCGCTGTTTGCGAGAAGGGTGTCCAGTTCGCATTTTGCAGACATGAGAGGCTCCTTCAAAGAGACGATCTCAATTTCTCGGGCGCCGAACAACGGATACTTTCCTGCGCCCAGAAGCTTTACAAACCGTCCGTTATGAAACAGGAAACCCTTCTGATTCTCATTGATAATAACCTTTTTCATATAAAAAACCTCCTCGGGTCTAAATTCGTGATTCGTCATCCATGCCTGCCCGGCGGCTGAACCCTTCAGCGCATGGCGCCAACCGGCGGAGAATTGCTTCCTGGCCGTTTGGCCCTTTGCACGGTATCCGTTTTCAGACAGGGCCCGGTAAGCATTGCCCGCAATGCTTGCTGCATCCAAAGATGCACTGCGCATTTCTGACCGGATAACGAATCCTGTTTTCATCCGTACCCGAAGGTACGCCTGCTTGCCGCTTCCCGCGGCGACCAAACCAACTGGCATACATCCTGACGGATGTAAGGCAGGATTCGAACCTGCGATATAAAGGGGAGTTGAACCCCGCCGCTTTCGCGGCTGCCACGCGCAAGCCTGACCGGCATACGCTTTGGAACCTCCTCGCGCACCGCGGTGAAAGAACATTCAAACACCCGCAAAGGTCATCTTGCATCCATAGAATACTAAAATTTTCCTGCCTTATCACGGAAAAAAAGCTGCGAACTCAAAAGAGTCCGCAGCTTTTTTGCATTTCCAGCCGTTTTTTGATCAGTCCCACAAAGCGTTCCGGCTCAGTTACCTTAATAAACGGGCCGAAAGAAAGCACCCGAATCACCAGTTCTGTCTCGTCGTCCTGCCGGTAGTTGATCGTGACGCGGTAGTGCTTTTCGTCCAGCCGCTGCGCCTCTTTTTCAAAGTGCGCAAAGTGAAGCAGCACCCGTTCCAGGGCATTGCGTCCGTCATACAGCTCGATCACAACGCGTTTGTTTGCGGCGGCACAGATGCTTTGGCGCCCGTACCGTTCTCCCCGAAAGGGCTTACAGGACAAAATCCGCCCAAGATTGATGGTTTTTCCGTACCGGCAGCCGGAGGCGACCAGGCGGAACTTGTCGTCCTTTTCGGAATACTCCAGATATTCCGGCATGACGTTCAGATGTGTGCGGGCCTCCCGGCGGTTTTTTACATCAATACTGAGCGGATACCGCTTTTTGATCGCGTCCAGTATCCGATGGAAGATTTGTATGTATACCTCATCTTCAAATGGGTCGCCGTCCGCATACCGGTCAAAAATGTAAATGTCGTCCGGCGTGAACAGCGGCGGCACATCCTCAAGGCCGGAACTGTCAAAATCAAACAGGCGGATGCGCGGGTCAAGAGAAATTGCCTTCAGCCACCGCTTTTGCAGCACCGTAAGCGGCATGGTCGGCGGATGGAGGAGGGGCGTTGTGCCGTCCGGCCGGAGCAGCTGCCATTTTTCGCTCGTGAGCGCCGGTTCGATGGATAAAACGCTCTCTGAAAACGCACAGCGCTCGATAACCGTTCGCAGATCTTCCTTCGTGAGCGGGCGCTGAACCGCTTTGCGCAGAACGGCCGCGACTGTGTTGTAGTAAGCGCCGTAAAGCTCGCTGAAAATCATGCTTCATCGCCTCCGTTCAGCCCGTACAAGCGAGCCATCGCGTCGATGTCCCTTTTGAACTGCGCCGCCAGCTCCTGATTGGAAAAATGAATGCTGACAATGCGGCAGATAAAGGTACGGATCCACGGCACCAGCTCGCCCGCGTCATAGACGTCGGCGGAAAAGCGGCTGGTGTGAGCGTCGACACGCTCGACCTGTCCGCAGCGCTTTTCCCGTTCCAGACGGCGGTGGATATACGCTTCACCGTCATCATACCGCACGGTAAACTCCACCTGCTCCAGCCGCGCGCATCCCCCTTCGGTACTGACGCCCCAAATATGCTTCTGCATTTGGTCAAGCTTCTGCCGGTATGTATCGTAGCTTTCGCAATTTCCCGCCGTCTGGACCGACAGAATATTATCAAGCCGGATGGAGCCGATCCGTTTGTTCCGCGGAGCATAAGCCATCAGATACTGGCGGCCGCTCTGCACACTGATAAAAATGCGCAGGGGAACAACCTTCTGCGCGGCGGTGCGCTCCCTGCGCCGGTTGACGGTTTCGATTTGGACGGACTGTTTTCTGTGCATCGCCTCAAACAATCTGTACAAAATCTCACTGTCCAGCGCCCCGGTGATATAGTGATGCTTGAACACAAAGTGTTCCTCATGGGAATCGGCTTTATCCAGCAAAAAAGAACCGATCACGCCGCAGGGGGCGACCTCGGAAAAAAAGTCAAGCGCATCTGTACAGGCAGGCTGAGCCGTGGCCGCACGGCGGTACAGCAATGTTTTTGCGGAACGATCTGTACAGATAAGGCCCTGCTCGGCGTATTCCTTCAGTTTTTTGCGGACGGTGGATGCATCGAATGTTTTCGGCTCGTCAAAGCACGAAAGCCGCCGGTCAATTTCATCCATGATGCCGCTGAGCGGCAGCGCGATATCCGGACCGGATAAAACATCGAAGATCAGAAAATGAAGCGTGATATCCCCATCGGTAAAGCTTTTCGCTTTCCATGCCTTGTAGAGCGGATTGTGATGAGAAATACGGCTGTCGATGGAGAGAAAGACCTTTTTGCCGTCAGCGGTCTGCCGAAAACGCATATAATCACCCAGCCAGCTTTCAACGCGGCGGCGCTCGTCATCATAGGAGCGGGCGCTTTTCTTCGTGAACTCATCGCGGCTTTTAAAACCGTACACATAGAATTCGCGCATATAGTCCCGAATGCGTTCAAAGTTTTTGATCAGCTCGCTGTAGGCCATACGTTCGTCTCCTTTCATCGTGCTTTGGCGCGCCGCAAGTTTTTTGACCTTACCATAAAGCTTTTGCGCTTTTTTATGAAAAACACCACTAAAATCTATGATTTTAGTGGTGTTTTGGTCGGAGTGGGGAGACTCGAACTCCCGGCATCCTGCTCCCAAACGTGTGTCTGAACCTTCAGCCGGCACTCTACCGCCCTCTTTGGCCCTTTCCTCTGCTCCGGCAATTCCTCTTTAACACTCTTTTGCCCTGCGTGTTTCAAACAAAACTTCCTCCTTTTGGGATGGGTGTGGGATTGAATTCTGTATATTAAAAGAAGTTCCGTCCGAGGTGAGCAGAAAAGACAGGCTGAATCGCCACAGAGAGGGCGCAGAAAATGCGCCGCATAAACAAAGAATACAAGTGGAACCCGCCTTGACGCGAAAAGTTCTTTCCCTACTCTTTCTATTGTATTATTCTGCAGATTCAGTGCCGCTTCGGGACCTTAAGCTACAGATGTTCAGCAAAAAGCATACCATTTCATCAACGGCAGTCACCAAAATAAACAAGAAATATCATAGCTTAGCTTTTTGGTTATATAGATGGAGGATATAAGAGAAGGACCAAATAAAAAACTATATTGTCTCCCAATGTTGATAGATGTTTCGTTGACTGCCTATTTGCCAAGAGTTATAATCATCGCATAAGAATCGCAAAGTGTGGTTTTTAAGATGACTATTTGATGCGCCCGGAGGAACAAGCCATGATTGAGCAGGTAAGGGAAAAGGTTAAACGGCACATTAAAACACATTCTGAACGTTCTGTTGAGGACCGTTCTGCCATCGCACTTTTGGGAGCATTTTTAAATCCTGGCGGGCGAATTAATACTTCTTTTGAGGCAAACGATACTTGGCCAAATCATGATGGTACATTTGAGTTTGTTTCAAATCCAAATGTGTCCAGACGCCCAACGCAGAACTTCATTGTACAAATTAAAGGAACCCATTTGTATAGTGAAAAAGATGGTATTGTTAAGTATTCGCTAAAAAGTTTGGCTTTTCCTGCTTATATATGTGATCATGTCTCCTTAGATCCTGGGATACTGTTTGTTGTGCTTAATCCAGATCAGCGTGGCACCCAGCGAGTGTTTTGGAAGTATATGTCCGTAGATTTCCTGAATTCGATTAATTTTGATAATGATAGTATGACCATCGCCTTTTCTGCTGACGAGGAAATTCTGAATACAGATGAAAGCGTTGCTGCGTTTTGTGAAAAACTGGAATACATTACAAATCATCACTCATTTGTAAATCAACTGGATAGCAAGAGCTATACCCGCCACGATGTTGAGAAAATAATCTCAGCGTGCGATACAGAAATCATGGAAAGTATTGATAGGCTTGATATTTTCAATGATACTCGTGATGGCGTGTCGAGAAGAATTCTCAAAAGACTCGACGATCTGTGCACAGCTGCTCTTCTGCTCAACGCCATAGCTGACGGAATCGATACCCCAACGCTTCCGTTAGCATGGGAACGTTCCATGTTGACTATTGAAACCAAGTACCTTGGTACATTCCTCAGAGGACTGCAGTATATTGGTAAGCGCGTCCCGGATGAAGGTCAATCAGAACGTTTGATGCTGAAGTATTATGATTTTTTGTGGCAAATAAGAAAATCATTGGGGGAAAAATACGGAATAAATATTTTAGATAACCTGGAAAAATTTCCGCTCCATATTGACCAAATCGACCAGCAATATTATGAGATGGTAGCAATAGCGATAAACACGGTTGGCTCTACCCGGTGTGCTCTGCGTACATCAAGGTATCATGTCCAGAAAAAGATCCCGTTTTTTATTGGGCGAGAGCGTTATTATGAAATTACACTTCAGTTGGCTGGTGCATACGCTTCGAAATATAATCGAATCACAGCATACTCAAAAGAAAATATCTCCACAAGCTACTCTGTTCAGGTCGGCTATGTAGACGCCCCAATGAATTTGTGGGGAATTGACTCTTCAATTAAAGTTATTACTAATTGGCGTGTGTCCATAGATCCCGTGTGTCTGAATAAGCTGGGGAAAGTGCTAAAGATTCCAACTCGCATATCTTCTCAGTATGGAGAGTACGAGGAATTAATGCGCTTTCTTACTCGAACAGGTCTTAGCTTCCTTGATTTGATTGATTTTCAGGAAATTGAATTTTCGAGGGTTATCGACTCTATTTATAGAACTACAAACACATCAGTGTACAAGGAGGTTCTCCTCACTCTCAGGGAGCACTATTCTAAAGCTTCAAATGAGTTTGGCCGCAATGTTGTAAGATATTTGCTTTTAAATCTTCGGGAAGAAACTTTGGAGAGCGTAATGCCGACGCAATTCACCCGTAAAATGCTTTCTGCTAAACTGTACCTCCCAAGTAGTTGCTATCCCTTTGAAAGAAATCCGTTTATTTCCAATTTGACAGGAAGCAAAACGAGTGTGGGCAACCAAGTCAAAAAACTTATTAGTGTTGCTGGTATCGAAAAGATTGATGTGGTTCGCCCATATTTATCGATTAGAAACGCGATCAAGCAAACTGGAGAAATTTATTTTGAAACCACTTCCGAATCCAGCGTAGCAGAGATACAAAAATATAATGATCAGTTAGACTCGTGGGAACGGAGCCAAGGGTATCAAATTATTCTTTCTGATGGCTTTGCATGCATCCAATCTTACGAACGAACAACCTTGTTCATATTGAGGAGACTGCTGGAATTCTCCAACAACGGAAATAAAGGACAGCGAGAGTATAACCAAAAATTTCTCCGAGAAAGTCCCTTGGATTTTGCTGACGATTTAAAGAAGCAGGCCATCCAAGATGTGTTTGTGAATTCTCGGCTTCTCCTGATTTATGGAGCGGCAGGAACAGGAAAGACAACGTTGATTAATTATATTTCAAACTTGATGGCAAATCAACGTAAACTTTTCTTAACTAAAACGCACACAGCGCTTCAAAATTTGAAGAGGCGTATTGATAATCCAGGAACAGATTCTGATTTTATCAGTATAGATAGTTTTACCAAACAAGTAAATCTCCCAGACTACGATATCATATTCATGGATGAATGTAGTACCATTGACAACCGAACCATGGAGAGATTTTTGAACAAGATGAGCCCTGATAGCTTTCTGGTGTTGGCTGGAGATATTCATCAGATTGAATCTATTGAGTTTGGAAACTGGTTTTTCTATGCAAAAGATATTATCAAAACTCAGGGTTCCAATGTTGAACTGTTGAGCACTTGGAGAACTCAGGATCAAGCTCTTATTAGCCTATGGAATGAGGTTCGAACCAGATCAGATATGATAACCGAAAAACTGGTTATCAATGGACCATATTCCGAAGATATTGGCCCCAATGTCTTTAAAAGAGAATATGAGGATGAGGTCATTCTTTGCCTGAATTACGATGGAAAGTTTGGGCTGAATAATATGAACAATTATTTTCAAGCTGCAAACACCAAAAGCGAGGCTGTTTCTTGGGCCGAATGGACTTACAAAATCGGCGATCCTATTCTCTTTAATGACTCAAAAAGATTCGATCTTCTATACAACAATTTGAAAGGACGCATCGTTAATATCGAAAGGTCTTCAAACTCTATTTCATTTACTGTTGATGTTGATATTCCACTAACTGAAGTAGCATGTAGGAGAGATGGCATTGAGTTTGTAGAGACTGTAGAAAATGGCACGCGGATTCGTTTTGAAGTATATGAATACGATGAGAGACTAAAGGAAGAGAATGAGGACTTGCGGCTCAAATCTGTTGTCCCGTTCCAACTTGCCTACGCTGTTTCGATTCACAAAGCGCAAGGTCTGGAATATGACTCGGTTAAGGTGATTATTCCAAGCAATAATGCCGAAAAAATAACTCATGGTGTCTTCTATACAGCAATTACTCGAGCTAAGACAAATTTGAAGATTTACTGGAGTTCCGAAACGATGCAAGAGGTTGTAAAGGGATTTGCGATAAATGAGATGAAGAAAAAAAGTTTGGAAATTGTAAAATCAAAATTGGTAGAAGAGTGACACTGTTATAATGCTATGCGGATTGCAACTGGTCTCACTACTGCGCTGAAATAGACTGAAGAAAGCAGTAGCTATTTCCCCTTTTCTGTGGTATTGTTCGGTTGCCGAAAGGAGGCGACGATATGCAGGAAGGAAACAGTTGCACCGTAGGCCAGTGGTGCGGCCGCTGGTTTTGTGAGAATCAGAGCAGATGGAGCGGTAGCACCGTGGGCGGATACCGCAACCTGATCTACCGCCACATCTACCCCGGAATCGGTAGCATTCCGCTGGCGGAGTTGTCAGAAGACACTGTCACCAGTTTCTATGACGGTCTGCGGAACCAGGGACTCGGCGTCAGAAGCATCTGGTGCGTCCATCTGCTCCTGCGGCGCTGCATGGATGAAGAGGCCCGTGAACAGCTCATTCCCTATAACCCGGTGCGGCTCTGCCAGGAACCGCAGGCCGAGGAATATATAACGGCTCCTTTGCGCCTGGGGCAGTTCCAGCGGTACCTGAACGCGGCAGAACGGCTTGGTGCACTTCCTCTCATCTACACAGGACTCTCCAGCGGCCTGCGGCAATGTGAACTCATCACCTTGTCGTGGGCCGATTTTCATGTCCGTTGCCGATATATTCTCAAGGGACAGCGGCTACTGACCCTTAATAGCAAGGCGGAGCATCTTCTGGAACACATACCTGAAACCGGCTGCTATGTGTTCCTCAACCCCAAGACCGGAGCGCCGTATCAACTCCACGAGTTCTACTACCTGCACAAGCGGATTCTGAAACAAGCGGGACTTCCGTGGTTGGCCTTCCGAAACCTGCAGCGCCAATGCATGGAGGTGGGGGTATGACGCTGAAAGAGTACATCGTTCACTGGCAGGAGGTCTATGACAAGAATCAGAGCCGCCCAACCACATACGCCGCTCATGGGTACCTCTTCAAAAACCATATCATCCCCGGTTTGGGGGATATACAGCTGGAGAAGCTGACCGTGGAGCAGGTGGGCAATTTCTTGGAGGAGAGAAAGCGCTTTGGCGGTCACCGCCCGGAAAGCCCCGAATACCCTGGGCTGGGCGAACACACCATGCGGCACATCCACCGCCTGCTCCAGCAATGTCTGGACCAGGCGATCCGGGATGGCCTGATAGCAGAAAATCCCGCCCGTGCGTTTCATTATCCAAAGCCCAAGAAGGTCAGCGCCAATGTGCTGACGCCAACAGAAGTGGAGGACTATCTGGACGTAGCGGAGCGGTTAGGTTACCTCCCCATGTTCCTGCTGGCGCTGACCGCAGGCCTTCGGCAAGGAGAACTGATTGCGCTGAAGTGGAGCGACCTGGACGTGACGGAACGGACGCTGACCATCTCAGAGAGTCGCTCGGTGGAACGGCGGGAGTTGGTGGAGTACAAAGGCGGCACCAGAACCATCAGACTGACCACAGAAGCGGTTGAACTCCTGCGTATGGAACACGCCAGGCACCCCAGCAGCCCGCTCATGTTCATGCACCCGGCCACGCAAAAGCCCTACTCTCCCCAGATGGTGCGCCGGATGCACAATGAGATCATCAAGGAGGCCGGGCTGGATCACATTCGGTTCGCTGATCTCCGGCACACCTGCGCCGTCCTATCTCTGCAAAACGGAATGGACACGAAAGAGGTTTCTCAAATGCTGGGGCATTTCCGAACTTCGATAACGCGGCAGAACTACGCCCCCTACCTGGCCAGCCACGCCGCTCAAAGCGAAAACAGCTCTGGTGAAGCATCCCAGGAGGAACTGCGGCAAGCGGCAGACATTCTGGATAATCTCCTGAAATTCTGATAGCTATTGTGCGGAAGGTGTGGTATATGTTTGGGTCGCAAGGAGATGATGACGATGGAAAACAAACTGCTCAAAGAGCTGTATGATTGCTTTTATGTTCGCCCGGAGCTTGACGAACAGGAGAACGAAGTGGAGAAGTGCCACAAGGCGTTGATTGCGGCTCTGGAAAAACCGGAGCGAAGACTGGTGTTGCGCATTATCGATGCCCAGGACTCTATCAGAGAACAGACCTCCCTCGACAGTTTTATGGCTGGCTTTGAACTGGCGTGGAGACTCTCAATAGAACTGCAAAATGACGAAAACGAGCGCTCATTCTCCTGTCGGGCCAGGAGAGTGGGGGCTCGTTGTGTATCTGATGAGAAATCGGAATGAAGAACAAATTGACATAGCCGCAGTAATTACCGCCAATCTCGCCCTGTTGGCCGCTGTGTTGCTCCAAACGGCGGTGGAAAGGAAGTACCTGCGTCAAGCCCAACACCCTCAATAACTGCGCTCCAGGAGGCGCTTCCCGAGCCAACAGAACCAGCGGTGTCACCGTCAACAGAGACGGAAGGAGATGGAACGATGGCTGAGCCTGTCTTGGAGGAAGCCAATGAGCAGCCGTCCTTTCCTGCTCCAGAGCCAACAGCAGAAAATCAGGCTGAGCCAGCGCCAGAGCCGTCCGCCTCACTTGGATCAGAGACAGAGGACAGCAGCGATGGTTCAACGGATATGGTCTATGTACCCGGCTTCGGCTGGATAGAAAGCCAAGGTTCTAATCAGGTAGAATATGCCGAGGATATATACAAAAACTGAAAGAAAATCGGTATCATGGGTTGACGCAAAAATGCGCCGTATAAACAAAGAAATAGCCGCAGGAGTACGCAATGAACCACTCCTGCGGCTATTCTGTGTCAATATTGTTAACCTCCTACTCCCTTTTCACAACAGTTTTGTGCGAGTGTCGCAACATTTAATATGAGAACTCGTCAAAAACATTGCCATGTCAAAAGAAATAGTGTATAGTATGGAAATAGTGTATAGTATGAAAGAATTAAATTGGATGCACTGCGATCAAAAGGAAAAGAGCGAGGTGTATTATGGGGATTAATTACAAGCGACTCTGGAAACTTCTTATCGATAAAGATATGACAAAAACAGATTTGCGAAAGAAAACAGATATTTCATCAAGTACTCTTTCCAAAATGCGTCGAAATGAATTTGTCTCTCTTGAAGTGCTTGTACGTATTTGCAGTGTTCTTGAGTGTGAATTGAGCGATGTTGCGGAAATAGAGAAATAAGAAAAGGTGTAACTTTTATATGAGCAAAAAAATTGTTGCAGTTAGTCTCTTCTCTGGCGCTGGAGGATTGGATGTGGCCAGTTTTCTGGCCGGGGTACCTGTAATCTCCAGTACAGATTTTGACTACGACTGTATTCAAACCCTGAAGTCAAATGACCTCTTTGCAGAAAGTGAAATTATTCATGGCGATCTACATGAAATCGATAGTCAAGTATTTAGAAGCATTGTTGACCAAACTCCCCACGACAGTTTTATCGTGATTGGAGGTGCCCCATGTCAGCCATTCTCAAAAGCAGGATATTGGGTAGGAAACCAAAGTCGCAGAGGAATAAATGATCCCAGAGCAACATTAGTAGATGAATATTTGCGTGTTGTTTGCGATTTGCAACCGGATGGCTTTGTATTTGAAAATGTGGAAAGTTTGTTATACCCATCGACAAAAGTTATAGCTGATCGTTTTTTGGAAATAGTTCATGATAATGGATACAAAACCCACATTATTAAAGCAAATGCACTTGATTATGGCGTACCTCAAAAGCGAAAAAGACTTTTTATTTTGGGTACTAAGGGAGAGTTTAAGTCGAAAGAACCCTCAAAAACACATTGTAGCCCAGAATTGTGTAAATCCAAGGGACTATTGCCATATGTGAATGTTGGAGAAGTTATCTCAAAATTTGGTGGCCCTGAGTTCTTTGAGCCAGAAGAAGTAACGGTCGGGGGTACATATTATGAAGATCTATGTGAGGTGCCACCTGGTCAGAATTATAAAGCGTTAACTGCTTGGGCTGGATATGAAAATCCAAAATTCGTTGCATGCACGCGTTTTTGGAGTTTTTTGCTTAAGCTATCACCTGATATGCCATCTTGGACAATTACAGCACAACCTGGCCCTTGGGTAGGACCTTTCCATTGGGACAACAGAAGATTACGTGTGCCAGAGATTGCGGCTATCCAGACATTCCCAAAAGGATACAAATTTTTCGGTAGCCGGCGATCCATTCAAAAGCAAATTGGTAATGCTGTGCCCTCCTTAATGGGAAAAGCGATGGTTGAATTCGTAAAGGAGAGTATTGAATAGTGCCGAATGTTGTGAGTATCTTTTCAGGCGGAGGCGGAATTGATTGTGGATTTAAAAAAGCTGGCTTTAATATATGCTTATCTACTGACAATTGGGAACCCGCATGTGAAACTCTCGAAAAAAACAAGGTAGGTCAGCTTGTCGTATGCGAAGATATACGAAATGTGAATTTCGCTGAGAATCTCAGCAAAATTGGATTAACTGTTTCTGACATTGATGTGCTTGTGGGAGGCCCCCCTTGCCCTGCTTATTCCAAATCTCGCTTTTATCAAAAAGATAAAAAGCGCGCATTAGAGGATGAAAATTCTTTTACTTTATATGAATACTTTAGGGCTTTGGAGGAAATCCGTCCCAAGGTTTTCCTGTTCGAAAATGTATTTGGCTTTGTATACAAACCGCATCAGGCTGCGTTCGATTTGTTAAAATCTAAAGCCGAAGAATTGGGTTATGAAATAAGTTATAAAGTAGTTAATGCAGCAAATTACGGTGTACCACAAATTAGGGAACGTTTTCTATGTGTTGGGATTAGAAAGGGCGAAGGCTGTCCCTTTGTATTCCCGGCTGAGACACACTATAACCCTGAAAAGATAGCTGAAGATAAGGCGGATGGTCGAAAAAAATGGGTTACATGTGGAGACGTACTAAGTGACTTGGATTACGATACCCCTGACGATGTAAACATAGTTCCTGGATCAAAGTACAACTATTTATTGAAAGAAGTACCTCCTGGAGAGAACTATTTATATTTTACGGCAGAAAAAGGATATCCAAACCCCGTTTTTAAATGGAGATCTCGGTATTGGTCTTTTCTACTTAAATTATCGCCTGACAAACCTTCTTGGACAATACAAGCCAGCTTTTCAAATAATATGGGTCCGTTTCATTGGAGAAGCCGACACTTAAGAATTCCTGAAATCAAAAGAATCCAAACTTTTGATGATGAATATGAGTTGTGCGGAAATTTTTTTGATAAGTGGCGCCAGGTTGGAAATGCAGTACCGGTTCGCTTGGCTCAAGTATTAGCAGAAAGTATATATGATCAGTACTTCAGATAAGGAGACTGGATATGCAATACAAATTCGTCGAAAACGATGGGTCGATTGTGACTGAAGAGTATGATGAACATACACGATTAACCCAAGCTGAAGTTAAAGAGATTCTGTATGAGGCCTTCCAAATTAATGGGCATACTGCTTCTATTGAGGATGAAATGGAAGAAGTATACAAAGTAACCTACTCTCAAGGAGAAGATACCCAAACTGTATATGTTAGCGCAAAACCTGCAACACCAGGTGGCAGAGGAAACGCATTAACAGATGAACATCGAATCCTACAGTTGCCGGAGTATCTTAATTGCGTAGCAGATAAACAAGATGAGGGTATAAGTGCTATTACCATAGGCGTATATCGCAGAAATGAAGGAATTGTCATCTGTGCCTGGAAAGTTGCCCATTCCAGTGCAGCTGCAACAAGCAGAGTTTCAAAACAGATAAAAATCGATACTATTTCTCAGGCGATGAGGGTAGGGTTTGCACAGCAGCGGCGTGGACAGAATGAGTTTGTTTGCGCTTTTAGAAAAGAATTTCTGTACTTCTACTTGGAAAATGTATCATGGCTTCATGATTCGCCAATAGAAGAACTTCCTAATCATGAAGTAATTCCTAATGATGCAGGAATAGTCAGCCAATTTTCAAGAAATCGCATTATATTTGGTGCCCCTGGTACCGGTAAAAGTTTTAAACTCAACTGTGAAAAGGATGCCCTGCTTGCGGATGGCGGCGAGTACGAGCGAGTGACCTTCCATCCAGACTATTCCTATGCTAATTTTGTCGGTACATATAAACCTGTTCCTTGCAAGGATAGCGATGGTAAGGATGCTATCACCTATTCTTATGTACCGGGGCCTTTCATGCGTACCTATGTGAAAGCGCTTAAAAATAGCAAAACTGGTGTACCAAAGCCTTTCCTTCTGGTAATCGAGGAGATCAACCGTGCCAATGTTGCTGCTGTGTTCGGTGATGTGTTCCAACTGCTTGACCGTGGTGATGATGAGGCCAGTGAGTATCCGATCCAGGCGTCCGAGGACATCAAAAGGTACCTGGCGGGAGAACTCGGCGGCAATCCCGATGATTACTCTGAAATTCGCATTCCGGATAACATGTTTATCTGGGCTACTATGAACAGTGCTGACCAGGGTGTATTCCCGATGGATACTGCGTTCAAGCGTAGGTGGGACTTCACCTATCTGGGTATCGATGACAGCGAAGCCGGAATTGTTGGCAAAAAGGTCATCCTGGGACAGGGAGAATATCGCCGTATCGTAGAATGGAATGCACTCCGTAAAGCCATCAACAATGAACTTCTCGCTTACAAGATCAATGAGGATAAGCTGATGGGCCCGTATTTCATTTCCAAGAAAAATCTGCCGGAAAGCGAAATGATTGACCCCACAGTGTTTACTCGCATTTTCAAGAACAAGGTCATTATGTATCTGTTCGATGATGCTGCAAAGCAGAAGCGTATTACATTGTTCGGCGGCTGTGATGAGAAGGCGAAGAACCAGTATTCCAAGATTTGCAGAGAATTTGATGCCAAGGGCGTGTATATCTTCTGTGAAGGAATCAGCAGCCAATTTATTGATAATGTTCCAGAGGATGATGGGGAATGATTTCGGTATTTTTACGAGAACAAAAACGCTATACACAGGAAGACCTGGTTAAAGAGTTCCATTGTTCCGAGGAAAAGGCTGTTCGCATTCTGAAGCGTCTGAAAGAATATGGTGTACTGAAAGCTGTAAAAGCGAATGACACACAGAAGGATCTCACCGATCTGTTGGATGAGGATATCGAAATTGCTGATGTCGAAGTCGGTGAAAACGAATACCTGTATGTGTTCACTTTTGTTGGGGTTATTACTATTGAGGGCCGTGTGCTGAAATGCTATCCAAAATATTTGCTCGATGCCACGGCCCCCAAAGCGGAGCTGAAACAAGTGCTGAAAGTTCTTGAAAAGTACAATTCCAAGGAACAGATCATTCGTATGTACAACGATACGAGTGACAGCAGCGCATTTAATATGCTGGCTGTTATGTTGTTCCTCCTTCAGGACTATTTCGAGTATGGCGCTTATACCAACACACAGGATATTATCGAATCCAACGGAACTGGTGAAATTCTCTGGGATAGAACCATCAACGAAACTTTCACGCTCCTTAGCAACAATCGTCCGTATTACCCGGAATTACTAACCATGAAGCGGGTGAATGACGATTTCGATTTTTTTAAGCGTCTTCACGAATGTATCCTCACGCGTTGTACAGAGGAATTAAGAGATGCCGACCTGTTGGATTTATTCGATATTATGGGTGTCGATATATCCGATGAGAGTATTGAGGACTTCGGTGATAAAGAGTATGTACTGGAGCGTATCGTCAAGGAACTCAATGTCCAGTTCAACACACGCAAGCAGCTTCTGCTGAAAACGCTGTATGCCTATATAGCCAACAGCAGCGCACTGGATGATCTCGATTGCTTCAGCATGTTTGGCACAAACAGCTTCAACCTGGTATGGGAAAAAGTTTGCGCAGAAGTAATGGATAACCAGCTACAGAAGCCAATCGGTGGTCTGCGGCTTCCTGTACCGTTGGCCGCGCAATATCGCGATTTGCGGCATAAGAAACTTATTGATTTGATTGATAAACCGCAGTGGTCCGGAACAACACCAACTGGTGAGTGCTTTGTGAAGCAGGCCGAGGATACTCTAATCCCAGATCTTGTTTCCATCGTGAAGATTGATGGAGAGTATCAGTTTATCATTTTTGATGCCAAGTACTACAACATCCAATTGGAACATAACAAAAAGCTGCGTGGTCAGCCTGGTATTGAATCCATTACCAAGCAGTATCTGTACCAGTTGGCATTCAGACCTTTTGTGGAGGCCCATCAAATCAGCACAGTAAGGAACTGCTTCCTTATGCCGACTGCGTCGAAGGAGATAATCGAAAAAGGTGCGGTATCCCTGGCTATGCTGAGCAAGTTGGGGCTACAGGATATTCAGGTGCGCCTTTTGCCTGCAGAAACAATGTACCGCCATTATATTGACAATGCAAAGATGGATATTTGTATACTTAATCTCTAAAGTGGAGAACATCGCATTGGGCATAAAATAATGGAGAATCTCATCTTACTTGTGTAATTTTGCTCTAAACACAGATTCATCTTCCGAAACCCGATCGTGTGGTCGTTGCGAAAATCGCAATTACCACTCTGCACACTGCAGCCAAAAGCGTATGCGGAAATGTGAGGTGACCAGATGGCAGACAGAAAAATCCGGGCAGGGTACTACCGGCGGTACGACGGCAAGCTGATCTATCTGGTCACGGCGGCTGAGGATGCTGAAACCGGTGAGGAGACGGTCATCCTGCGTTCCTATTCTTTTTCTGAGGTTCCGCAGTACTTCACACTGAGCAAGAAATCCTTCTGTGCGTTCGTAGAGATAGACGGCGAGCGGAGGGCCAGGTACAAGCGGGTCACCAATATGAAGATCACCGAGGCAGTCATCTCCAATCTTGCCGAGGACGGTATGCGCGGGCCGATCCGCAAAAAGAGCGCGGAGCGGGATGCGGAATACGACTCCCGCGTTTATCAATCTGCGCCCACCTACCTTGCATACGCCAAAGACCTCTGCGAGAACTATCGTTTCGATTCGGCCAAGTATCGTCTCTGCATGAACGAGAAGCGGTATGCCGCCATCACCCGAAGTGACTTTGCCAAACTGAAAGAGGACATACAGTTTCTGGACAACGCGCTGAAGACGGTGCTGCAGGATCACCAAGCGTACTTCCAGGAGCGGTTCGTGGACGGCCTGTCCATCCGCAAGTATGCGGAAGCCCATCAGCTGAACCGCGGCAGCGTGGACTATCTGCAAAAGAAGCTTTTGACTGCGCTGGCGCAGCTGCTGAAAGAGCGGGATGAAGCGGACGAAATCTGTCGTCTGCGTCCCAAAACAACTTGATACGCTTACATCAAAACGAGAGCGTCTGCCAAATGGCAGGCGCTCTTTTTCTGTCAATTTTATGTCAGCTCGCTATATGGTTCGGCTAAGTAGTGAGGGGGTATTTTCAAAATGAATTTTGAGGAACGGTTAATCAAGAATACAGAACTGCTCTTCGGTGAGGTGATGCTCATGTCTGAATGAGCGGACGGTGTATGGAGGATGATGTTCGTGCTGCAAACGAAGAAAGGACAGGAGGTGCTGTATGAAGTTTCGGCAGTGGCCCAAACGCGATCCCAACAAAAACTATTTTCTGGTTCCCAACGAAGTGTTTCACATCGGTCTCAGTCACCCGGAGATCTCGATCTACTGCTATCTGATGAGCATCGAGGACAGAGAAACCTATCAGTGCTGGCCCAGCTACAAGACCATCGGCAAGGCGCTGAGGATGTGCGAAAACACGGTCAGCAAGTATGTGCGCAGTCTGGAGGAGAAAGGTCTTATCCGCACCGAGCCGACCATGATACGGAGCAAGGACGGCAGGCCGCTCAACGGAAACCTGCTCTACACCATCTGCCCCATCCAGGCGGCGGTGGAATCGTTCTATGAGCGGCAGTTCCGGCAGCTGGAGGAGGATACCGCCCGTCAGAGGGCGGCGGAGCGTCTGGCGGAATCCGCCCGCAGAAGCCCCCAGAACGCCCTGTGTGCGCCTTTGGGCGAGCGTGCGGGGGTGGATACCCCCTCGGGCGTGGAGAACGAATTTGGACCGACTTCGGGGGCGTTTCCAGAGATGCCTCCCGAATCCCTTCCGGGGATAGAGGAAAAAGCGGGGACGAAGGAAAAAGCAGGATAAAACCCTGGCGCCGCAAGCGCCGCCCGGCCAGTCACGTCTGCCCGCAGTGCGGGCAGTTTCGAGGAGCGTAGGCTGGCGTCTTTGACGGGCAGAAAATAGGCCGCTGGCGTCAGCTTTCTCTCAAACCCCTGTGTTGCAGGCTTTTGGCCGATGTCTGTTGGAAGAAAGGAGGATTTCATGGGTAACGAAACGAAGGAGCGGCTCCCGCTGCGGATGAAGCCGGAAACCAGCCGGAGACTGGAGCAGTGGTACGCCGCCGACAACTGCCGGAGCAAAAACGAGTTCGTGGAAAAGGCCATCAACTTTTATGTGGACTACCTGGAGACCCAGGACAGCCAGTCCCTGCTGCCCACGGCGCTCCTGGCCGCGCTGGACGGCAGGCTGGGCCGGCTGGAGGATCACATCGCCAGGCGGGAGTTCACCCGGGAGGTGGAGCTGGATATGCTCATCGGGATCATTGCGGATGCGGTGGAGGTAGACCGGGACGATCTGAAGCGCAGGCGGGCGGCCAGCGTTCGGAATGTGAGATCCACCAACGGACTCATCTCGCTGGAGAAGCGGGCACGCTCCGCTGGAGAGCTGGACTGGGATGATGACGAATGGCAAAACTGATTCTGAAAAGTCCCTACATCAAAAGCACCGGCGGCGCGGCCGGGTATCTCCGCTACATCGCAACCCGGGAGCGGGTAGAGATCCTTCCGGATGACCGTCCGCCCACGCGAAAGCAGGAGCAGCTCATCGCTAAGCTGGTGAAGGACTTCCCGGACACCAAAACCCTCTACGAGTATGAAAGCTTCCAGACCAAGCCCACCAAGGCGGCGGCCTCCGCATTTATCACGCTGGCGCTGGAATCCAACTGGGACGCGCTCCATCGGTCGGAGCAGTATATGAAGTACATCGCCACCCGGCCCCGGGCGGAACGCCTGGGTTCCCACGGGCTGTTCGGCGACAGCGACGGCGTGTCGCTGGAAAAAGCGATGGCAGAACTGGCGCAGTACACCGGAAATGTGTGGACGCACATCATCTCTCTCAAGCGGGAGGACGCGGCGCGTCTGGGCTTTGACAACGCCGCGGCGTGGAGAAATCTCATCCGCGCCCACCGCAACGAGATCGCGGCGGCAATGAAAATACCGCCCGCAGACTTCCGCTGGTACGCGGCCTTCCACGACGAGAGTGAGCATCCGCACATCCACATGATGGCCTGGTCGGCCACGCCCGGACAGGCCTATCTCTCCAAAGAGGGCATCCGTCAGATCAAGTCCAGGCTGACCAACGACATCTTCCGGGACGAGATACTCCACCTCTACGAGCAGAAGTCGGAGTACCGGGACGAGCTGGTGCGGCAGGCGCGGCGGGCCATGCTGGAACTGGTGCAGTCGATGCAGGATGGCCTGTGCGACCATCCGGAGGCCGAGCAACTCATGCAGGAGCTGGAGGCGGGGCTGGGGACGGTCAAGGGCAAGAAAACCTACGGCTACCTTCCCAAGCGGCTCAAGGGGCTGGTGGACGAGATCGTGGACCAGATGGAGCGGCTTCCCATAGTGAGCCAGTGCTACGACCAGTGGCTCTTGCTCCAGGGAAAGGTGGACGGCTACTACCACGACAAGCCCCGGGAGCGGCTCCCGCTCTCCAAAGAAAAGGAGTTCCGGCAGATCAAAAACGCCGTCATCCAGGAAGCGGAGCGGCTGCGTCTGGGCCAAGTCACCTTCGAGGACCAGAACATGGGCCAGCGGGACGAGCCGGAGCAGTTCCGAAATGCGTCCAATGCGTACTGGATATTGCAAGAGGTCATCCGGAATGAAGAGCTGACGATGGAGGAGCGGAGCGACGCGGTATCGGAACTGGAAAAGCTGGCCAAGGGCGGCGACCGATACTCCCAATACCTGCTGGGCAAGCTCTGGCGGGACGGCCCTCTGCTGATCCCCGATGGGGCAAAAGCCCGGTATTGGTTCAAGCAGGCCGCCCGGCAGGGTCATCCGGCGGCGCAGTACGCCCTCGCCAAGCTGTACCTCTCAAGTGATCTGGAGGTGCATGATACCGAGCGGGGGGTGGACTGGCTGCGCACCGCCGCGGCAGGCGGAAACAGCTGGGCCATGTACCGCCTGGGCAAAGAGCTGCTCCGCGGCGAGATCGTGGAAAAGGATACGGTGGGCGCGGTGGAGTGGTTCACCCGTTCCGCCGAGGGCGGGAACCCCTATGCCCAGTATCTGCTGGGCAAGCTGTACCTCATGGGAAAGGAAGTGCCCCGGGATGAGGAGCAGGCAATCCTCTGGTTGACTCGGTCGGCGGAGCAGGGGAACGAATACGCCCGGTACCTTCTGGATCACAGTGAAGAACAGCGCCCGCCCGATGTAATGCTGGCGATGACCCGGCTGCTTTACCACATGAGCCGGATCTTCCAGGACAACTCCTTGCCCAGATCCCACCCCGGTGGCATCCAAATCGACCGCAAGCGGCTCAGAAAGCTGCGGGAGAAGAAGATCGCCCAGGGCCACAAGCCGGACGACCATGAGGAGAAGCAGCCCGAAATGACCATGTGAGCGGCGCAGAAAATGGGCCGCAAAACAAGGAATAAAATCCCTTCCGCGGGAAGGGTAGAAAGGAATCCAATGAAACGATCCAAGTATAACTCTTTCAATGAACTCCCCTTGATGCTGACCGTGCAGGATGTGGCCGATGTGCTGGGCATCGGGCTGGCCCACGCCTACGAGGTGGCCCACAGGAAGGACTTCCCCACCATCACCCTGGGCAGCCGCATCATCGTACCCCGTGATAAGCTGATGGCGTGGATCGAGGAGCAGGCGGCCCAAAAGACGAAAATATTTTAGTAGCTATTCCCGGGATTCTGTGGTATTTGTTTGTGTTGCCAAGGAGGGATGAAAAATGGCAAAGAAACGAGCAAACGGCGAGGGCAGCATCCGCAGAAAGCCCAACGGCCGCTGGGAGGGCAGATACACCCTGGGGATCGATCCCGTCACCGGCCGGGCCGTCCAGAAAAGCGTGTCCGCCAAGACACAGGCCGAGTGCAAGGAGAAGCTGAATCGGGCCATCCGGGACAACCGGGGCATCCCGATGAATCACAACGAGGACTACACCGTGGCGGAGTGGTGCAGGCTGTGGTTTGAGACCTACAGCAAGCCGGTGATCCGCCCCAACACCGCCAAGACCTATGCAAATATCATCGAGAACCACATCGTGCCGGCCATCGGAATGGTCAAACTCAAGCGTCTCACCGCCATCCAGATCCAGCAGATGTACAACGATTCCAAGGCCCGCGGGCGGGTACAGCGGTTTGAATCGCAGACCAACACGGCCCTGTCCGGCAGTACGGTCCGGCGCATCCACATGGTGCTTTCCTCGGCGCTGAAGCAGGCGGTGAAGGAGCGGATCATCCCGTACAACCCCTGCGACAACTGCCGCATCCCGCGCAAAGAGCACAGGGAGATGACCATTATTCCACCGGAGAATCTGGGTGTGTATCTCCGGGAGGCAGAGAAGTACGGCGTCCTGCCCATGTTCTTCCTGGAACTGTCCAGCGGTCTACGACGGGGAGAGCTGCTGGCGCTCCTGTGGGATGACCTGAACGTGAAGGACCGGATACTATCGGTGAGCAAGCAGGTCACCCGCATCGATGGGGAGCTGGTGATAACCGAGCCGAAAACCAAGAACTCAGTGCGCAGGGTGGCACTGTCTCAGCAGGCGGTGGATATCCTGGTGCGGGAGCACGAACAGCACCCCGACAACACCATCCTGTTCCCATCGCCCCGCACCGGCGGCTACTGGAGCCCGGACGCGGTGTCCAGGATCAACCGGAAGCTGCTGGCAAAGGCAGGCATCGAGGAGCATGTGCGCTTCCACGATCTGCGTCACACCTTCGCCACCATGGCCCTCTCCAGCGGTGTGGATGTGAAAACGCTGTCCAGCATGCTGGGCCACTACAGCGCCGGGTTCACCCTCGACACCTATACGCACATCACCAACGAGATGCAGAGAGGTGCGGCGGAGAAGATCGGCGGCTTTATGGAAACGGCCACGGCCAAGCCGGAACCCGAGCCGCCTGACCCGCCGGAGGAGAGCCGGTGCAAGGTGATTCCGTTCGAGAGGGTGGGGTGAAAGAAACAAAGCCCAAGGGACAGAGGCGTGTCCCTTGGGCTTCCGTTTTGTTGCTCAGAAAAGCATTGTTTTTTACGGAGTGATAAGAAGTCACTCAATTTTTGCACGGCGGTAGATAATACACTTTGTCACCTTTGGAAATCAACTGCACATCTTCAAGGTAGAAATCTGAATTATCGTGGTGCAACTCAGCGCGCCCACTGGACTGAGAATCAATCATACATGCAGTTTTTTCGGAGATGGAACAGAAATTCCAATCATCGTTTATCAGACCAGGAATGAAATGAATGGCTTTATCCCAGCCTTCTCTCTTTCGGCGTATCTCTGCTGTATCGACATTGAGCCGCTTTGTGGTATCCTGATGCCACTGAGTTAGGCGGGACTGAGTTTCCTCAACTTGCTGAGTATAGGTCGGCAGCAATGCGGTACACTGCGCTCTTGAAACAGCGCCAAGATGTAGAGCGAATTTAAGGTCAGAGATCTTGTGGAGCATTTCCAGTAAGGTGTTCTGATATATGTACCAGTTCTGTACCTCTTGCAATTCTTTTTCATAGGTTGCAAAATCAAGGTCATTCTGCTTCGCGAAGCCTGCCAATGTAAGGTTGGCCTGCCCCAAAAGTTTGGTGCATTCTTCTTCCAGACTATTCAACTGTGTGATTTTAGAAAGTCTCAACTCGTCATTCTCAAGAATCTCTACTTGAAACTCAGAGATTTTCTTAACATGGCTGACCAGGGAGAAAACCCGGCTTCTATATTCATTGTCCAGGAAATCTGCAATTTTAGAGATGCCATCACTGATTTGTCCCAATTCGGCGTTGATTTGTGTCATATAATACTGACCAACGACTATAGACGCAACACCCATTGCAGCCGCAGCTGTGTTGGCAATTACAGCGGTGCCCTTTTGTGCTTCAACTGCTACCCAATTTGCGTGTCCTTGGATGCCCTCCGCACCGTGATAAAAACCGCGAACAGCGCCATCCATTGCTCTTGAATCTGCAAGTTTTGCTCCGGCAGGAATGATTGCCCGATATAGAACTTCACCTTGAGTTTGTGCTGCCTGGACTGCGTTGTTAATTGCATTACCAGCCTGCACCAAACCAGGAACAAGGCTGTTTACTCGAGCCAAAACCCTGCTGTCAGTAATTTCAATCAGTTTGCTCTCATCGCCAATCGTTTCAGTGGGGAGCATCTCTACTTGAATCCTAAATTCTTGGGAAGCAGTATCCTGCACCATAGATGTTGCCCTGCTTGCGGTATCCGTTGATACTTCAGATGGCGATAAGCTATTAGTGGCTTTTGTTTTTGATTTGAAAATGACTACTGCACCAATAACAACAATTGCAATGATGCATACTCCGATTGTTACGTACTCCATATATGGCGGTACCTCCTTTTTGATCTATAAAAGAGGTTGCAGATTTCGCGAAGCGGTATAGACAGAAAAGAGCAAGGCCCTCAGCAGCTCAACGAAATTATTATAGCGAAAATTGAATTTGGTTTCAATTATTAAGTCATAAAGGCTTGATTCTTGCTGTTTACACCCGTTAGGGATAGGTTAGGGATTTGGCGTTTTCAGCCGCAATCCTCAATCATGTGCCCGCCGCTTTTCTGCCCCTAAAACCACCGCAAAACAGCAATCATCAAAACCGCAAAAGCCGAACCAAGAACGAAGAAAAACCGCCTTTTCAGGCGGTTTTTCTGCCAAATGTGGTCGGAGTGCGGGGACTCGAACCCCGGGCCTCCTGCTCCCAAAGCAGGCGCGCTACCAACTGCGCAACACCCCGATATGAAATTGTGGGACAGCCCGGGCGGTTTCTCCCAAAGCAGGCGCGCTACCAACTGCGCTACACCCCGGTATGCGGTTTTGGCACGGATGTCTGCGTGCCAGCGCGGCGGATACGGCGCTTACACGAGGAATCCAAGCTAAAATATTATATGACACAATGCGCGCGAAGTCAAGCCAAACCCTTGACGAACCGCGCCGCCTGCCGTACAATAAACCCATGTCTTATTGTTCCTATCATTTATAAGAAAAGGTGTGTCACGATGGAAAACAGTGCAAAGACCATGGACCAGATCGTCGCCCTGTGCAAAAACCGGGGCTTTGTATATCCGGGCAGCGAGATCTACGGCGGCCTGGCCAACAGCTGGGATTACGGCCCTCTTGGCGTCGAGTTTAAAAACAATGTCAAAAAGGCCTGGTGGAAGAAGTTCGTGCAGGAATCCAAATACAATGTTGGCTTGGATTCCGCCATTCTGATGAACCCGCAGACCTGGGTCACCTCCGGCCATGTGGGCGGCTTTTCCGACCCGCTGATGGACTGCCGGGACTGTCATGCCCGTCACCGCGCGGACAAGCTCATCGAGGACGCGGGCGGACACGCCGAAGGCATGAGCTTCGACGAGATGACGGCATATATTCGCGAGCATGGCATCGCCTGCCCGGAATGCGGCAGCAAAAATTTTACCGACATCCGCAAGTTCAACCTGATGTTCAAGACGTTTATGGGCGTTACCGAAGACGCCAAGAATGAGGTCTATCTGCGGCCTGAAACGGCGCAGGGCATCTTTGTCAACTACGCCAATATCCAGCGCACCACGCGCCGCAAGCTGCCGTTCGGCGTGTGCCAGATCGGCAAATCCTTCCGCAACGAGATCACGCCGGGCAACTTTATTTTCCGCATCCGGGAGTTCGAGCAGATGGAGTGCGAGTTCTTCTGCAAGCCGGACACCGATCTGGACTGGTTCTACTATTGGAAGGATTACTGCAAGAACTTCCTGCTGAGCCTGGGCATGAAAGAGGAAAACATGCGCCTGCGCGACCATGAGAAGGAGGAGCTGTCCTTCTATTCCAAGGCTACGACGGACATTGAGTATCTGTTCCCGTTTGGCTGGGGCGAGCTGTGGGGCATTGCCGACCGCACCAATTACGATCTGGGCCGTCATCAGGAGGCCAGCGGCAAGAGTCTTGAATACTTTGACCCGGAGACCAATGAACGCTATATCCCCTATGTTGTGGAGCCGTCCCTGGGCGCGGACCGTGTGGCGCTGGCGTTCCTTTGCGAGGCCTACGACGAGGAAGTGGTGGACGCCGGGAAAAACGACACCCGCGTGGTGATGCGCCTGCATCCGGCGCTGGCGCCCTTCAAAGCGTGCGTGCTTCCGCTTTCGAAAAAGCTGGCCCCCAAGGCCGAGGAAGTGCGCGCCGAGCTGGCGAAGTATTTCATGGTGGATTATGATGAGACCGGCTCCATCGGAAAGCGTTACCGCCGCCAGGATGAGATCGGCACGCCGCTGTGCATCACCATCGACTTTGAGACCGTGGGCGACGACAAGACGGCCGCCGACGGCTGTGTGACCGTGCGCGACCGCGACACCATGCAGCAGGAGCGTGTGAAGATCGAGGATCTGCGCGCTTATATCGAGAAAAAGATCGAGTTTTAAAACCACATGCAAAGCGGACGTCCCAGGGGGCGTCCGCTTCCTTTTTTTGCCTGCTTGTGGTATGATGAAAACAAGCCATATCCAACAGAACGGAGGAGTTTTTATGATCGGCTGGCTCATACTTGCGGCTGTGCTGGCGTTGTGCGCCGTGTTGTGCATCCGTGCGGCCCGGTTCAAACCGGAGGCGGGGGCTGGGGCGGCGCCCACGCCCGTCGCCGTGGACACAGAGGGGGCTGTACAGCGCCTGGCGCAGCTGGTGCGCATCCCGACGGTGTCCAATTATGATGCGGAAAAGTTTGATGAAACACAGTTTGAAGGCTTCCGTGAGAAGCTGCGGGAATTGTACCCCCGCGTACATGAGATGTGCCCGCCCGTGCGCATCGCCCATACGGGCATGCTGTTTCACTGGAAAGGAAAAAGCAGCGCCGCTCCCGTTGTCCTGATGGCGCACTATGACGTGGTGCCTGTAGACGAAGCGGGGTGGAAGCATCCGCCTTTCTGCGGCGAGGTGTTTGACGGCGAGCTGTGGGGGCGCGGTACGCTGGACACGAAAATCACGCTGCTGGGCATTCTGGAGGCGGCCGAACGGCTGATGAGCGAGGGCTTTGTGCCCCGGAACGACGTGTACTTTTCTTTCTCAGGCGACGAGGAAGTGAGCGGGCCGAGCGCACCGGCCATCGTGGAATATTTGAAGGAGCGGGGCGTCAGGCCCGCAATGGTGGTGGATGAAGGCGGCGCCGTTGTAGACGGCGTATTCCCCGGCGTCAAGCAGCCCATCGCGGTGGTGGGCATCGGAGAAAAAGGCTTTATGAATGTGGAGCTGACGGCGCGTGCCGCCGGCGGCCATGCCAGCACGCCGGCCGTGCCCTCCACGCTGGGCATGCTGTGCCGGGCCGTGGCCGATTGCGAAAAACACCAGTTCAAGGCGCATCTGACGGCGCCCGTGCGCGCGCTGTTCCAAAACGTGGGGCCGTATGCGCCTTTCGGCCTGCGGCTGGTATTTGCGAATCTGTGGCTGTTTGGGCCTCTGCTGCCGCTTCTGGCGGGCAGGCTGGGCGGCGAGCTGGGCGCGATGATGCGCACCACCATGGCGTTCACCACGGCGCAGGGGTCCAAGCAGATCAACGTGCTGCCCACAGAGGCGTCGGCGGGCGTCAACCTGCGGCTTGTCAATCTGGATACGCCGGAAAGTGCGGCGCAGCACCTGAAAGACGTCATTCGCAACGATAAGGTGGAGGTCAAGGTAACATACGCTCAGAATGCCAGCCCGTATGCCTCCGCGGAGGATGCGAACTGGGAGACGCTGGCCAAGGCAGTGGGCGACACATGGCAGGGCAGCATCGTCTCACCGTACCTGATGATGGCCTGCTCCGACAGCCGTCATTTCAGCGCCATCTGCCGGGACGTATACAAGTTCAGCGCCATGGCGCTCTCCAAGGAGCAGCGGGGGCTGATCCACAACAACGACGAGCGTATCCCGGTGCGTGAGATTGCCAAGACGGTGGAATTTTTCACCCGGCTGGAGCAAAGCATATAACGAAGCAGACCGCCGCGCGGCGCGCGGAAATCCTGATGATTTGGAGAAAATGAAAATGGATATAAATTTGGTGAAGCAGTATGCGGAATTTGCCGTAAAGATCGGCGTCAACCCCCAGCCGGGGCAGACGCTCATCATCCGTGCGCCCATCGAGGGGGCGTTTTTCGCCCGGGCCTGTGCCGAGGCGGCCTACGCTGCGGGCGCGAAGGAAGTGGTGGTGCACTATTCGGACGAAAAGCTGTCCCGCATTAAAATGGAGAATACCGCCGTGGAGGTATTGGAGGATGTGAAGCCCTGGCTCCAGCGCAGCTATCTCGATTATGTGGAGAGTGAGGGAGGCGCGTGCATGCTGTCCATTTCCGCGCGGGACCCGGAGATCTACAAGGGGCTTGATATGGAAAAGATCGACCGCGCAAACCAGGCGGCTATGAAGGCGCAGGAGGAGTGGCGCAGCTATACCATGAGCGACAAGGTGCAGTGGAGCATCGTGGCGATCCCAAGCGCCGCGTGGGCGGGAAAGGTATTTCCCGGCGCGGCGGAGGATGAGGCTCAGGAAATGCTTTGGGACGCTATCTTCGACGTGTGCCGCGTGAAAAACGGCAATGTGGTGTCCGAGTGGCAGGCGCATGTGAAAAAAATGACCGCCTGGCGCGACCGCATGAATGCGCTGGATCTGGACAGCATCCGGCTGCAGAGCGCCAACGGCACAGACCTCACCATCGGCCTTGCGGACGGGCATGTGTGGGAGGGCGCTCAAAGCCGTACGCCCGAGGGCTACACATTCATCGCAAATATCCCCACCGAGGAAGTGTTCACCGCGCCGCACCGTCTGCGCGTAAACGGCGTTGTAAAGGGCACCAAGCCCTATGTGTACAACGGCAACCTCATTGAGGGCTTTTCCGTCACCTTCAAGGACGGCGAAGTGGTGGAGCATTCGGCCCAAAGCGGCGAGGCGCTGCTGGGCCAGCTGCTGGACACCGATGAAGGCTCCCGCCGCATCGGCGAGATCGCGCTGGTGCCGGCGTCCAGCCCCATCAACCGGCGGGGCATTTTGTTCTACAATACGCTGTTCGACGAGAACGCGGCCTGCCACATCGCCTTCGGTAAGGGTTACCCCGGCACTGTAAAGGGCGGTACGGCCATGACGAAGCAGGAACTGTTGGCCCACGGTGTGAACGACAGCATCATCCACGAGGACGTGATGGTGGGCGCGCCGGATATGACCATTACGGGTACCACCAGAACGGGAGAGAACGTGAAGATCTTTGAAAACGGAGAATGGGCATTTTAATGGAAATAAATATCCCCCGGCGAAGCCGGGGGTATTTCAGATGCGGGCAAAGCCCTATGATACAGGCAGCGCCTCAAGGCGCATAACGGTCTGACACTTGCATAGGATTGTTACTTGTTACCCGCAAGCGGGTCCATGTATTCCTTTAACGTCATCTGATCTGTAAGTTGATCTTCTTTCAACTGATTTTGAATGTATTCCGCGATCTTTTTCGTATTCTTTCCTGCGGTGTCCACGTAGTACCCTCTGCACCAGAATGATCGATTCCCATATTTGTACTTCAGATTCCCGTGTCGTTGAAAAATCATCAAACTGCTTTTCCCTTTGAGAAATCCTATGTATCCCGCCACACTCATTTTCGGTGGGATTTCTACCAGCATGTGGATGTGATCCGGGCACACTTCTGCTTCTACTATTTTTACTCCTTTCCATTCACTGAGCTGTCTCAAAATCCCTCCTATCTCTTTTCGATTTTCTCCGTAGAACAGTTTGCGCCGATATTTCGGCGCAAACACAATGTGGTATTTGCAATTCCATTTAGGTCAGTTTACAAAGAACTACACGCAGACCACGAAACGGAGGCTGCTGACAACAAATACAGGCTGAGTATCAAGCACCGGGAAAGTGCGAGATATTCAGCCTGTTTTGTTGTTTGGGGTTTCCAAAGGGTACCCCTTTGGCACACGACTTTGCGTAGCAAAGTGTAGTGTGTTATACGCTCTGTCGGCGTTGCCGTGAAAATGCCGTTGCCGCCGGGGAGGGCAAGGGCATTTGAAGCGGCAGGAAAACAGGGCTGTGCTTGCGTGGCGTGGAGCCGCAAGCGCAGGTCTGGTTTCATCAGCAGACAGGGCGTATATGAAAGCCCCTGTCCCTCGACCTACGCTCCGACTTGTGGACAAAGTGTCCCGAAGTGTGGCCACATTCCCAGAAAAGTAGCAGGACAGCGGGCAAGCGTCAGGGCTGAAATGAACGAGTTTACACCCGGCCTTGACCGCCGCCCACCGTCCCGCTGAATGGGTGGACAAGGCGGCCAATCCTCCGAAGTACTTGGCCGCCCTCTTTCTGATTTTGGAGCGTTTCTTTTTTCAAAATTGAAATGGGCGGGAAGCCATTTTAGGGCTTTCCCGGCTGTCTTTGCTATTGAGAAAACAATAGTTAATTTACATCTTTATCTTTTTTACAAACTACGCAGAGCCAGCCTTTTTCATTTTTGTGTATTTTTATGTCTGTAAAACCAGCACCCTCTAAAGATTTTTTGACTTGTCCAGAATTGTATATTTTCATTCCTTGTATAATCTTAGTCCACTTTTCTTCTTTGGAATTTTCGCCATTTGATTCGTTGCAAATCATAAAAGTTCCGCTGCCTTTCAAAACTCGATATACTTGCTTAAATGCCTCATTAATATCAGGCCAAAAATATATTGTTTCAAACGCAGTAATTATATCAAAAGTTTCATTTCCGAAAGGAAGTTTCATTACATTACCTTGCAAGATTTCGCAACGCCTATTTTCTATTTCTGCCTTATTGATTTTTTGGGATTTTATTACACTAATTTCTGAATAATCAATACCTGTCACTTTGCCGTATGGAGTTTTTGCCAATAGCTTTTTTACATTTGCTCCACCGCCACACCCAATATCCAGACATATGTAATTATTTCTAATTTCTATATGCGTAAATCCCCATTCAGCCATAGATGAATGTCCGGTATTCATCATATTAACCATAATTTTGCCGCCAATCCCTTTGGGCTTACAAGTATTTTGAAAAAAAGACATACACAATGCTCCTTTCATAGTTATCTTTAGCTAACCACATTATATCACACTCTCTTTTTGCGGACAACGTGAATTTTATTTCCTTTTTTCTCTTTACTCTTTATGATTACTTTCCCACCTGCTTAATCATCTTCTTCGCTAACTGCTGGAACAGGTCAGCCAGATTTACGGCTACCTCGACACCTGGGAGAATGTATCCTTTGACGACAAGCGGCGGGTGATGGACTTGATGATTACCATCATAGCCGCCACAAGCGACAGTTTGAACATCACATGGAAAATCTGACGGGCGGAACCCCTCCCGTCAGATACCTACCCTGTGTAGACCCTTGTAAACTGTACTTTTGTATGCGCTAAACTATTATTGTCATTCACTGAATGGCCTCCTTCTGTTGGTTCGTGCAGTTGCCAGACCGCACTGCCATTTTACTGGAAGGAGTTTCTTTTCATAGCTTAAGCTTTTCCGTACCACCGCCACAGCCGGTGGTTTCTCTACAAAAAAGAGCGCCGTGCTTTTGCGAAAGCA
>OLQF01000310.1_pt1 | contig 41911 bp, 34 predicted proteins | sample 1643171 | NCBI WGS metagenome assembly OLQF01 (sample SAMEA3136702, study PRJEB25190) | human gut metagenome | reverse complement strand
CGCAGGCGATTTTTAATGGATTTATGCAGTTACTGGTCACGGAGTGAACAGTAACCAACCGTAAAGGGACTGATTCATTACAATTTTTTGCAGGTGCGGATTAGGATGGATACATGTTATAATCTGATTATATCCCTGACAGGGACGGTATCGGATGCAAGGAGAAAACGGTATGAAAAAAGGATGGAAGAAAACCCTGGCTGTACTGGCATTATGCAGCCTCGTTATAATCAGCTGCGCGCCCGGCAAGAAGGAAGAAGAATGTCCCTATGAGGATTTTATCGTAGTGGATGTATTTGATTCCCTGGCAAATGTCCAGGGAATACAGTCAGGCTGGTTTGCCAAAATTGTTAAAGATAAATTCAACATGGAGCTGAATATCATAGCCCCCAATGTTTCCGGCGGCGGGGATACCCTGTTTGAAGTCCGATCCGCTGCCGGAAACCTGGGTGATTTGATCATTTGCCCTGCGGAAAATGGGGCTCTTCAGGATATGGTGACGGCCGGACTTCTGATTGATATGGAGCCGCTGATAAAAGACCGCCAGATTATGCGCTTTGAAAGCGCCATCCGTGATCTGAACGGAAGCGTATCACAGCCCGGAATTTATGCAATCCCTTCAGAAGTATCCCTGAATTCCCCCCAGACGCCCATGGAGGATCCTGATCCTATCTACGGCCCTTATGTCAGATGGGATCTGTATAAGAAGCTTGGTTATCCCAAAATGGACACCCTGGAGGATTTGCTCCCGGTGCTCAAACAGATGCAGGAGCTGGAGCCAACGTCGGAAAACGGGGACAGGACCTATGCCTTTTCTTTTTTCAAGGATTGGGATTCCAATCTGATGAATGCGGTAAAACAGCCCTGCTGTTTTTATGGTTATGATGAGTACGGCTTTGTTCTGGTGAAGGCGGACAGCAGTGATTATCAGAGCATTATTGAACCGGATTCTCTGTATATGCGGGTTCTGAAATTGTATTTTGACGCAAATCAGATGGGGCTGGTGGACCCGGAATCCAGTACGCAGTCCTATGAAAGCTTTGAAAATAAATATAAGGAAGGCCAGATATTGTTCTGTACATGGCCCTGGGTTGCCCAGCCCGCATATAATACGGAAGCCAGAGTCAAGGAAGGAAAGGGCTTCATGATGGCGGATATCAATGATATGGTCATCTATTCCTACGGCTGCAGCTCAGCAGGAAACCAGAAGGTAGTTATGTCCATTGGCTCCCAGGCAGAGGATCCAAAACGGCTGGCGGCATTTATCGACTGGCTGTATTCCCCGGAAGGAATCCGCAGCAACAGGGCACAGACATCCGGCGGTATGGCCGGCCCGGAAGGCTTGTGCTGGGAATATGGTGAGGATGGCCCTGTTTTAACAGATTTTGGAAATAAAGCATTAATGGGAGAGGATGTGGAGGTTCCCGGTGAATGGGGAAGCGGGACCTGGTCGGAAGGCATATCCACCCTGAATTACAGCACCGTTGCTTCCTGTGAACTGGATGATAAGGGTTATCCATATGCCTATCTTTTATGGGATTCCGTAAGGAATATGGATATTTCCCCGCTGGAACAGGACTGGAGAGATAAAATGGGAGCGGACAGCGCCATGGAGTACCTGAAGAAAAATAACAAGCTTCTGGTATCCCCCGGCACCGGCTACATGGCTCCTCAGGAAAATTCCGAAATGTCCGCAATCAGGCGTCAGTGCCGCAAGGTTATCCAGGAGTATTCCTGGAATATGGTATTCGCTGACGATGAACAGGAATTTAACCGCCTGTACGATCAGATGTACAAGGAAGTGATGGAGCTTGGTTATGAAACCATGCTGGAGGTTGACCTGCAGAACGCAAAGGCCAAGGAGGCCGCCAGGTGGGAGGCTGTGGAGAGGTTTGAGGAAAATAAGAAATTAAATCAATAACAATTATCAGAAATAACATAAATTAAAAATTATGGGACACGGCTCATTCGAGCCGTGTTTTATTTTATTGCAATACTAATCCTTTTTTATACCTTCGGAACTCTCAGGTTTAAAGATCGTTTTTAAAGTAACTATACATAATTTTAAATCCAGCTTCCTGCTGGTTTCTGACGATAGATTGTAGAGTGTTGTGATTAGCACATTTGAGGGTCAAAAAACGACAGAATAAGGTCAGAAGATAATTCCTACTATTGGATTTGATAAAATACAAATAACCATATAAATATTCTGGACAGTGTAAAGTTTTAGGGAAAAAAATAATCCATTCAAGCAATTTTTTGGCCTTCTTTAATCGTCTAAAACCAAAGGAGAAAAAAAGTGATTCGTATAGCAATTTTGGATGATTCTGATAAGGATAGAACTTTTATAGGTAATATAATTAATAAATATTTCAAACATAAGGAAATCCGTGTAGAAATTCATACGTTCTTAAAAGCAGAGATCTTACTTATAGAACTAAGGGAAAAGGAATACTACGATATTTTTATGTTGGACATTGAATTACCGGAGCAAAGTGGAATTCTGGTAGCAAAAGAGACCAGAAAATATTTACCTGAGTCATTTGTAATTTTTATATCTAATTATGAGGAATATGCATTGGAAGGCTACAAAGTCAGTGCATTTCGTTATATTACTAAAGACATGCATAGGCTTGAACACTTATTAAAGGAAGCTTTAGATTGCATTGTACCAATAATTGAGCAGAAAAATGAAAAAGAATATTTATATATAGCAGGCAGTTCCTTTGGAAAAATACTATATCGTAATATCTATTATATTGTTAAGGATCATAAATACATAATTTTATACTATCGCGGTGGTGTAATAAAAGAAAGAAAGACGCTACAGGAAGTATATCAGGAACTGGATGCGGAGGAGTTCTTTTATATTGACAAGGGATGTATTGTAAATATTAGCCATGTATGTTCCTGCGACAGAGAAAGGGTTTGCCTTACCGGAGGGACAGAACTTCATATCAGCCGTTCAAAATATGAAATGGTCAGACAAAAAGTCCTTACCTATTGGGGGAAGGTTAAATGATGGTACATGTAATATTATCAGTAATTGAAGTTTCTTTTCATATGTTGGTGGGAATGGGATTGTTTATAGGTGTTTACGGAAGAAAAAAGGGAGGTGTAAAAGCTTGTGCATATCTGATGACAGGATTGTGTTTTATAATGGAATTATATAATAATATCAAAGCAAAAGTGAAATAACCCTGTGAAACAGCGCAAAAGCCCGCATTTCCCTCAGAAAAAAGACCCCAATTACTACGATTTTACTACCCAGGGATGAGCTTTGATACGAAGAAAAGCCGGGAAATGCAAAGTTACGGTGAAAACGCGAAGCCGTCTGCCCCACAGCAGGCGGCTCTCGAATATCCTCAAATCGCACATTTGCGGCACTGTTTCCTTACATATATAATAGAAGCACAAAGGAGGAGTGCCAAATGAGGAAGCGGAAATTAAAGATATTTCTTACCCCTACGGAAAACAGCATTGTAATCCAAAGCCTCAACCACCTGCGCAACGCCCTGCTCCGGGAAAACAGGGACACCGGCTGCCTGGACGAACTTCTGCTCAAAGTGATGTGCGCCCCGGTAAAGAAGATGTAAAATTACATATCGCTTCTTGATGAGCCGCTTATTCTTTTCAGAAAGAGTAAGCGGCTTTTTTCATGCCCACCTTTCGGATTTTCCGCATACATAGCCGTCCGTCCTGCCAACGGGCGGCTAAATCTATGAAGAAGGAGGACATGAAAATGCCGGAACAAAGAAGCCGCCCCAGGGATAGCCGCGTGATCGCGCTGGCCAACCAGAAAGGCGGCACGGGCAAGACCACCACGACGGTGAACCTGGGCATTGGCCTGGCGCGTCTGGGGAAAAAAGTCCTGCTCATCGACGCAGACCCCCAGGGCGACCTTACCACCTGCCTGGGCTGGCAAGACCAGGACAGCTTACAGACCACGCTTGCTACCGTCATGGGAAAGATCATCCGCGACGAGCCTTTTACCGCAGACGAGGGTATTTTGCACCACAGCGAAGGCGTAGACCTCATGCCTGCCAATATTGAATTGTCAGATTTGGAGGCCACTCTTGTCAACGCCATGAGCCGGGAGATCACTTTACGCACCTATGTCAATGAAGCAAAGAAAAATTACGACGTGGTGCTCATCGACTGTATGCCGTCCCTGGGTATGATTACGATCAACGCCCTGGCTGCGGCGGACAGCGTGATTATCCCGGTGCAGGCCCACTATCTGCCCGCCAAAGGCATGACCCAGCTTATCAAAAACATCACAAGGGTAAAAAAACGGATTAACCCGGCCCTGAAGGTGGACGGGGTGCTGCTCACTTTGGTAGACGGACGTACCAATCTGGCCCGCCAGACGGCGGAAATCCTGCGGCAGACCTACGGGAACGTATTAAAAATCTATCGTTCCGAGATTCCCGTAGCCATCAAAGCCGCAGAGACCAGCGCAGCGGGCAAGAGTATTTACGCCTACGACAAAGGAAGCAAAGCGGCCCAGGCTTACGCGGAGTTTTCAAAGGAGGTGTTGGCGGATGGCGAAAAGCAACGGGCTAAACTTCAATCTTCCCTCAGTCGATGACCTGTTTTCCACGGAGGAAGAACGGGCCGAGGCAAGGCTTGAAAAAGTCGTCAACCTTTCGCCCTCGGAAATCAGCGACTTCCCGAATCACCCGTTTAAGGTGCGGATGGACGCAGCCATGCAGGAAATGACGGAAAGCGTGAAGCAGTACGGCGTTTTGGTTCCTGCCCTGGTACGACCCAAGCCGGAGGGCGGCTATGAGATGGTGGCCGGGCACCGCAGGAAAACGGCGGCGGATTTGGCGGGGCTTGCGGAAATCCCCTGCATTGTGCGGCAGCTCACCGACGATGAAGCCACGATCATCATGGTGGATTCCAACTTGCAGCGGGAGCAGATCCTGCCCTCGGAGAAGGCGTTTGCCTATAAGATGAAGCTGGACGCGATGAAACGGCAGCAAGGCGAACGTACAGATTTAACTTGTGCAACGGTGTTGCACAAGTTGGATAGTAAAAGATCACGTCAGATACTTGCGGAACAGTCTGGCGAGAGCCATGAGCAAATACGCAAATATATCCGCCTTACCCACCTTATCCCGGAAATCCTGGAGCTGGTAGACAACTCGGTACTCAAAGACCCGGATATGCTGCAAATTGCCCTGCGCCCAGCGGTGGAGCTGTCTTACCTGCGAAAAGAAGAACAGGCCGACTTATTCGCTATCATGGACGAGATGGACTGCACCCCGTCCCACGCCCAGGCCATCAAAATGCGCCGGATGTCCGAGGCGAAAACCGGGGCGGAACAGCTGTCCAAGGACGCTATGGCGGTTATCATGGAGGAGGAAAAAGGCAATCAAAAAGAACAGTTCAAAATCCCAAAGGAAAAAATCAGCCGGTTTTTTGCGCCGGGGACGCCCACGCAGAAGATCGAGGACACCATTGTCAAGGCGCTGGAACTTTACCGCAAACGCCAGCGCAGTTTAGAGAGATAGCCCACTCACAAGGGGGAAGTGCGCCCATTTGCGGGGAAACGGCAGCTTGTGCCGGTTCCCCCTCTCCACACCTCACCCCTTCCAAACAACCTAAACAGCCTAAAAAAAGAAGATATTTGGGGAGCCTGGATGTTTATAGAAAGCTCCGGCCTCTTTTCCACAGGCAGACATCGGGCTGCGAGAAAAACCGGGCGGGTCTCTCTTTTTTAGACAGTAACCAACACAAGCCGCAGCACATCGGAAACGGTGTGCTTTTTTTGCGGCCATTTCAAGGAGGTAACACGATGAAAGCATTGAGAAAGCCCCTGTCCCTGTTCATGGCCATGCTCATGTGCCTGGGCATATTCGCAGGGACGGGAACCACAGCGTTTGCCGCAGGGGAAACCATGACGACGTATATGGTGGAGTTCCCCCGTGCCAGCGACCCCAACAAGGCAGGCTGGGGACATTCCGCTATGAATTTCCTGGGCGGATGGTCTACCGGCGAAAATAACGGTTTTACCATCCACACGCAGGATTCCTTTAACGGGAAAGTCATCTACTGTATCGAACCCGGCGTCGGCGTTCATTCCGGCGACCAGTTTACTGGCCGGGGCGAGGACTTCTGGGATGATTACCCGTCCGATCTGAACCCCACTATTCCACCGGACACCATCAAGGAATATATCGGGCGGATTATGACCTATGGATGGCAGGGCAACGCCAGCACCTCATGGATGACCGATGACCCGGAGGATGCCAGCAAGATGGCCGGGGCAATCGCCACCCAGCTTCTTGTCTGGGAAACCGTCGTGGGTGAGCGCGACAGCCAGTTTAACCATGTGGACGCCAACGCCCAGGGCAAGAACAATATCGCGGAATATATCAGCCCGGAGAATCCCCTTTACAGCGAGATCTTCAGTCAGTATTCCGCCATTGAGAGCGCGGTAAAACGCCATACCATGCTGCCCAGCTTTTTCAGCAGCACCGCAGACGCCGGGGCCTACGAGCTGAAATGGGACGGCCAGCAGTATTCCCTCACACTCACAGATACCAACGGTGTGCTGGGTGATTACACCTTCTCCAGCAATATTACCGGCCTGAACTTCTCTGTGGACGGAAACCAGCTCACCATCACTTCCAGCCAGGCCATCAAAGGCTCTGTAACGGTAAAAGCAGAAAAAATCTCCGCCCAGCGCAGCGGCGTTGTGGTTTGGACGGATGGCATTACCGGCGGCGGCAAGCAGGACTTTGCCACCTATGGGGAAACCGTTTCCGATTCTATGGTGGGCTATCTGAACCTGGAAGTGAAAACCGGCAATATGAAGCTGATTAAGACTTCCGAGGATGGACAGGTAGCCGGGATCAACTTCACTATCACCGGCGAGGGGTACAGCGCCACCAAGACCACCAATGAGGCGGGCGAGATCGACATCACCGACCTCAACCCCGGCGTTTATACCGTAACCGAGCAGTCCATTGACAAATATGAACCCCAGGAAACCCAGCGCGTGACCATCGTCAGCGGCCAGACCGCTACCGTGAATTTCAACAACAAGCTGAAGCGCGGCAGCCTGGAAGTGACGAAAACCAGCGAGGACGGACTGGTGGAGGGCATGACCTTCCATCTGTATGGCACATCCCTCTCCGGGCAGCCGGTGGATGAGTACGCGGTGACGGATGGAAACGGCGTGGCGCGTTTTGAAAACGTGCTCATCGGCTCCGGCTATGTGCTGGAGGAGGTGGATACCCCCATCCGTTATGTGGTGCCGGATTCCCAGACAGCCACCATCGAGTGGAACGAAGTTACTCACAAGAGCGTGAATAACGTGCTGAAGAAGTTCCGCGTCACCGTCACCAAGAGCGATGTGGAAACAGGCGCACCCCAGGGCGACGGTTCCCTGGCCGGCGCTGTGTATGGGCTGTATAAGGGAGATACCCTTATCGACAGCTTCACCACGGACGAGAACGGCCAGTTCACCACCGGATATTACGTCTGCGATTCGGACTGGACAATCCGTGAAATCAGCCCCAGCGAGGGCTACCTGCTGGATTCCACCATCCACAAGGTGGGCGCGGAGCCGGAGCTTTATACCATTGAGCTGAACGACACCGCCAACGATGTGACGGAGCAGGTCATCAAGGGCGACATCGCCATCATCAAGCATACCGATGACGGGGAAACCCAGATCGAAACCCCGGAATCTGGCGCGGAGTTCCAGGTGTTTTTGAAATCAGCCGGCAGCTATGAAAATGCCAAAGAATCTGAGCGCGACGTTCTCACCTGTGACGAGAATGGCTTTGCTCAGTCGAAAAAGCTGCCCTACGGCACCTATATCGTCCGCCAGACCAAGGGCTGGGAAGGCCGCGAGCTGATGGACGATTTTGAAGTGTATATCGCCCAGGACGGCCAGACCTACCGTTATCTCATCAACAACGCCAACTTTGAGAGCTTCATCAAGGTGGTCAAGGTGGACGCGGAAACCGGCGTCACCATCCCCTATGCGGGGGCCGGGTTCCAGATTTACCGTCCCGATGGCAGCAAGGTGGAAATGACCTTCACTTACCCGACGCCGACCACCATTGATACGTTCTACACCAATTCCGAGGGCTATCTGGTAACGCCTGAAAAGCTGGAGTACGGCTCCGGGTACTCTCTGGTTGAAGTACAGGCCCCCTACGGCTATGTGCTGGACAGCACCCCGGTTTACTTTGATGTGACCGAGGATCATTCCAGCGAGGAAGGCGGCGTGACGGTGATCGAAGTCACCAAGCCCAACATGGCCCAGAAAGGAATCATCAAAGTCAGCAAGACCGGCGAGGTATTTTCCTCTGTGACAGAAAACGAGGGCGTTTACCAGCCGGTGTATGAGGTGCAGGGCCTGCCCGGTGCGGTGTTTGAAATCACCGCCCTGGAGGACGTCTACACCCTGGACGGCACCCTGCGCTACTCTGCGGGCGAGGTAGTGGACACCATCACCACCGGCGAGGACGGAACGGCCCAGAGCCAGCCCCTCTACCTGGGCAAGTTCCAGGTGAAGGAAATCCAGTTCCCTCACGGCATGGTGAATACCGGCGAGAACGTCACCAACGTGGAGCTGGTGTACGCAGGCCAGGAGGTGGAAGTCACCGAAACCTCTGCCAGCTTCTACAACCAGCGCCAGAAAGCCCTTGTGACGCTTGACAAGGTGCTGGAGCAGGATGAAACCTTTGGCATTGGCATGAATGGCGAGATCTCCGCCGTGACCTTCGGCCTCTATGCCCAGGAGGACATCACCGCAGCGGATGGCTCCGTGATTCCGGCAGACGGACTTCTGGAGATCGTTTCTGTGAATGAGAACGGCCAGGCCGTTTGCAGCACCGACCTGCCTTTCGGCAGCTTCTACCTGAAAGAGCTGTCCACCGACAGTCATTATCTGCTGAACGGCGAAACCTTCCCGTTCACCTTTGAGTACGGCGGGCCTTCCATCGCCGTGGTTGAGATTTCCGCCAATGACGGCGAGGCTGTCACCAACGAGCTGATCCGCGGCGAAATCAAGGGCCTCAAAACCGATGAGAACGGCGCAGGCCTGGGCGGGGCCGTCATTGGCCTCTTTAAGAACGACGAAACCGAGTTTTCCGCCGAAAACGCTCTTGCCACCGCCACCTCAGCGGAGGACGGCAGCTTCTCTTTCGCGGGTGTGCCTTACGGGAATTGGGTGCTGAAAGAATTGGAAAGCCCGGAAGGGTTCATCCTCTCCGATGAAGTGATCCCCGTTACTGTGGAGGAAGATGGGCAGGTAGTGGAAATCTCCCTTTCCAATGAGCGCGTGTATGGCGACCTGCGTTTGACGAAGGTGGATAAGGACTACCCGGATAACAAGCTCACCGGGGCCGAGTTCGAGGTGTACCGCGATACCAACGGCAACAAAGAACTGGACGAGGGCGACGAGCTGCTGGGCAAGCTGGAGGAAACCAGCACCGGCATTTACGAGATGTCCCACATCCTCTACGGCGGCGTGTTCGTAAAGGAAACCAAAGCGCCGGAGGGCTTCCTGCTGGATGAAAACGCCTACTATCTGGAGATCACCGAGAACGGCAAGATTTACGAGGTAGAGAACGTGGCCGGGATTGGCTTCACCAACATGGCCCAGACCGGTTCCCTGCGGATTGAAAAGACGTCCAGCGACGGCAAGGTGGAGGGCTTCTCCTTCCGCGTGACCGGGGCCAACGGCTACGACCAGACTTTCAAAACCGATAAAAATGGCGAAATCTTCATCGAGGGGCTGCGCGTAGGCGATTACACCGTGTCCGAGGTGTCGGATGGGGCCAGCGCCAACTATGTGCTGCCTGCAGATAAGACGGTGACGATTTTTGCGGATAAGACCACCGTGGCGAAAATGCACAACGAGCTGCGCGATACCCCGAAAACCGGCGACGACAGCAAGCCCTGGCTGTGGGCGGCCCTCATGGGCGTGTCCGCTATGGGGGCTGCCGCCCTGGGCGCTGCGGCCTATGTGAGCAAACGCAGGAGGGACAAAAACACCGCTGAATAACAGCGGCTGAAATTGTGTTAGGAGGAATTGACTATGGAATTAAAAACGATCATTGCCATCGGGCTCGTGGTATTCATCATCGGCGGGCTTATCTTTCTGAAAGTCAGAAGCCGTAAGAAGTAACCAGCCGGGGCGGCCATGCGGGGCCGCCCCTTTTACATACCCAAAAGAAAGGAGCTTTTGCAGATGAAAGAACGATTCGAGCAGCGGCTTTTCCGCATATTCGCCCAGGCTGGTTACTCGCCGGTGCAACTTCTCACCGTCACCCCGGAGGAGATAGTGGAAATCCCCGGCATTACCGTTCCCAACATCCGGGCGGTGCTGTGCGTCCAGAACAAGGTGCTGGCCGACCGCAACAAAATCCGCAGCGGCAGGCTGGTGGAAGAACTGCTGAAAGAGGCCGGGGAAAGCAGGTGCGGCCATGAGTGAACTGCACCTGCTGGATATACTGGCGGCCCGGCATGGCTGCTTTATCTCCGACTTAAACCTCACCCCATTTCTGCGCAGGGCGGCCCTGTCCGACTTGTGCGGGATGGATGAGAACAGCTACCCGCTGTCCCAATGGCAGGACGCGGTGCGCTACCTTACCGGGGATGAACGGGATTTTGCCAGCATAAAGGAAGTCAAGGACTTTATTTTGAATGAAACGGAGGTTCGATGATGGATTACAGAGAGAACGCGGGATATATCATTACGGATTCCTGCCATGTGGGCGACAGCGAGTTTGTGCTGGGCGTCCATTTGACAGCGCCCCAGCAATTCGTTACCTGGAAATGCACAGGCAGGACGGATTATTATTGGGGCCACTATTTCAGCGACCTGTTTTCCGCCCAAAAGGATTTGGTGGCGCGGGCGCAGGAAGAAGTACAGTGCCTGGAAGAACAGCGGCAGAACGCCATTGCGCCGGAGGCCCCGCCTTATTCCCCATGGGGGAACGTACAGGAGTGCGAAACGCTCTGCCCCGGCGTTTATTCCGTTTCCACTCCAGGACATGGCGGCATTATGGTGCGCCGGGAACTGGCGGAAAAGGTATTCCGAAAAGAAGCACTGAACTGCGGATTTACCGAAGGCGCGTATCTTTGTTTTGAGGAGGACTGCGACGAGCCGGTGGCGCTGCGGGAGCTGATGGATAAAGGGATGTACCAGGCCCCTGTCAACGAACGCTTTGCCCCCGGTGCGTATGAGGCTCTTATCAATGACAGCCTGCAAACCTTTCACGCCGCGTATTGGCAGGCAAGGGAAAAAACGCTGGCAGAGAAAGCGCAGCTTCCCAAAAAGAAAGACCGAGGTGAGGCGAGATGAAGGAAGAACGGCACATTATCTGGACAGACTACGGCCTGGACTATGAGGACTGGCGGGACGATCTGGAGGCGGATTACCCGGATTTATCCGAAGATGAGCGCATTTCCCTGATGTATGAGATCAATGGGGATTACCTGGATGATGAACGCGCCAATCTCAATGTGCAGCTTTCCCAGCCCATTTTGGTTGTAGGCGACCTGGGCCTGTGGAATGGGCGGCGCATGGGATATAAGGAAATCCCCAGCGGCAACATCCGGGACTGCCTTTACGGAGATACGGACTACTCCACATGGTATGTAGACCGCCTGGGCGACCTGTGGTGCGACGCCATCCACCACGACGGCACAAACCACTACCTCTACCGCGTTTACAAGGACAGCGCCAGCCCTTCCCAAATTGAACTGCTGAAAGAAAAACTATATCGCGGCATTGCAACCCGCGCCGATATTACAAGAGTGACCCGCAGGCTGGGCGATGACATCGCCAAGGTCTACGGTTTTTCGATTCCCCGGCAGCGGCGGGCTGCGGCTTTGGAAAGATAACAAGAAAAAGGAGGTGCGCCGGATGGCGATATTGTATAAAGCCCTAACGGAGCTGTACCGGGAAACGCAGCGCAAAGTGACGGCTCCGTCAGAGTGGCAGGCGTTTTTGGCTGCTGCCTGCCGCAATTACCGATTGACTTTTGATGAACAGTTATTAGTCTACGCCCAGCGCCCGGACGCCACCGCCGTCCTGGAGATCGAGCGATGGAACCGGCAATTTGGGCGCTGGGTAAACCGGGGCGCAAACGGCATCGCCGTTTTTGACGGCGAGCATACTGGCAAACCCCGGCTGAAATACTACTTTGACATTTCCGATACCCACGAGGCCCGTTTTCCCCGGCCTGTCCCTATCTGGACGGTGCGGGAAGAATACGCGCCGGACATCATTGAAACGCTGGAAAACAGCTTTGGAGAGCTTGAACACAAGGAGGATTTGGGCGCAGCCCTGCTCTCTGCGGCAAAGAACGCCGTGGAGGACAATATGCCCGACTATCTTTCTGAACTGAAAAGCCTTACGGAAGGCAGCTTCCTGGAAGAACTGGACGGGCTGAATCTGGAGGTAGAGTACCGCAGGGCGGTGCAGAACAGCATTGGGTATATGCTGCTGGGGCGCTGCGGCCTTGACCCATCCGAATATTTTGAAGATGAGGATTTCCGGGATGTAACCGACTTTAACACGCCGCAGACGCTGAACGCTTTGGGCGTGGCTGCCGGGGACATTTCCCAAATGTGCCTTTCTGCGATTTCGCGTACCGTCCTTGCCCTGCAAAGACAGCCGAAAAAAGAAAATCGCACATTTGAAACCCAGCCGCAAATCCAGTATGCTGTAACTGAACAGAAAACCACACAGCCGGAAAGGAGTTTTGAATATGGCCGAGATCACATACACGAGACAGGGCGACTACAACCTGCCGAACCTGCTGCCGCCCCAGGAGGAGCCGGTTCCCCATGGGAAATACGCATTGCTTCGGAGGCGGTTCCTCAAGGAGCACCGCAGGATCACCTACACGAACCTGTTGACCAGCGGGAAACTCTCCAGCCATCTGGCGGAGATCCAGCAGAGCGCCCAGCGCCGGATGGAGGAAATCGCAGCGCAGATGGCGAAGGCCCAGGGCGTGACGGAGGAACTGAAAGCCAGCGACCAGATGAAATGGGTGCAGATGATGAACAACATCCAGAACGCGGCGGAGGAAACAGTGCTGGCGGAGCTGATCTACAACTAAAGGATGAACCGGAAGAAAGCGCAGGTGGCGAACAGCTCCCTGCGCTTTTGGATGAAAAGCAGATCATGGCCGTCATCGCCAACAAGGATGACGACCTAAAGTACAAAAAGCAGCAGATCGAGCTTTTCTTTTCCGTCCACCCGGATGAGCAGGAACGGGCGGAATATCTGAAATCCGCTTACCAGGACAGGTTTACCGAGATCATCGCAGATGGGCAGCGCCTGGGATATAGACCTCAGGAGGACGGGCTGCTCATGTGGGAAGGCGCTTACCTTTCCCGCACAAAGGAATCGGTGTTTTCGTGGGATTTGGTAGCCGGATGGACGGCCCGGCTCATCGACAAAAAAGAATACTTCATTCAGACGGACATCCCAAGGCTCCCCACTCAGGAGGGCCAGCAGATGTCCCTTTTTGATTTTGCGGCGTTTCAGCAGCCAGCCCGGACGGAGGGCGCAGCGCAGCCATCCGTTTTTCCTCACCCGGCTCTGCCCCAGCAGGTGATCGACGAGGCGCTGTGTATCGGCTCCAACCACAAGCACAGCCGCCTCATCATCTGCGCCTACTTCAAAAAAGATAAGCCGGACAACGCCCGATTTCTGGCGGAACACTATGGCGAGAACGGCGCGGGTTTTTATCTGAACGGCAAAAAGTATGCCCTTTGGTATAACGCCGAGGGAATCCGCATTGCCGAAGGTGAAAGCGCTCGGCGTTCCAGCGCTGCCCTCATCCCATGGGAACAGGCGGCGGCCCGTATCCGGGAACTGCTGGATTTAGGCCGGTATATGCCCCAGAGCGAACTTGACCAGGTGGATCGCTATGAAGTCAATGCGCTGGCCGACCGGCTGCTGCTGATGTTCCGCGACATTGAGGATGAAGATAAGCGTTTTTTTCCCTCGCTGCGGGCCGTCTATGATAAACCAGGCGGGTTCCCGGAGGCGGCAGAAGAAATTGCTGGGCTTTTGAGCCGGGAAGATGGCTTACAGGCCATCCTCTCAGAATATGAAGCCTTTGCCGCCGCCTACCAGGAAAACCCGGCTATTCTGCGGTTCCGCTTTTACCGTCCGCTTGCTCTCCAGGCCCAGCTTGCAGATTTACAGCGGGAGCCGCTGCATTTTACCGCCGCCGAGGGGTATGACCCCCAGCGGCGTTTGTATATCTCCACAGACGAGATCGACAACCTTCTGCGCGGCGGAAAACGCAGCGTAGATTACCGGCTGGCCGTGTATTCCTTTTACCGCAACCATACAGACCGCAAGGAACGGGAGGATTTTCTAAAGCACTACCACGGGGAATACAGCGGATATGGCGGCGGAAACGACGATGTGACCTACCAGCTCAGCAAAGGCGTTTCTTTCAGCCATGGCAGTATCGCCGCCCCCTACGCCAAGGTGGAACTGAAATGGAGCGCCGTGGAAAAGCACGTCAGCGCCATGATCGCCCAGGGGCGGTTTTTATCCGAGGACGACCGGGCTGCCATGCCGCAGTATGAAAAGCACCAGCTTGCCCGGAATATCCGCACGTTCTTCGAGAACGTACCCCAGGAACAGCCGCACCCCTATCCGTTTGGCTTCGATTATTGGGACGCGGTGAAGGTCATCGAGCCGCAGCTTGACGACCCGGCCTGCGTGGAGGAAATCCACCAGATGATGGTTCCCATTTGGAAGGCCACCCCGCAGGGCGACCGGGTGTACGCCCTGCGCCAGCAGGCGTTTGAAAACCTCACCGCCTTCCGGCAGGGAACCTTTACGCTCTTTGCAGAGCACAAGGAGCCTGCGGCTCCTGCCGTGCCGCCCAGGGTACAGGAACCGCCCCAAAAAGAAGAAGCCCCAGACCCCTATCCTGTACTGGCTGCCCAGGTGCTGCGCCTTATTGGCGAGTTTGACGGTTCCCGTATGGACTACGGCGAGGATGACGCTCAGGCGGTGGAGAATATTGCCCGGCAGCTCCACGACCCCGCACAGCGGGAGGAACTCTATGAGCTGCTGCGCTCTTTCCTCGACCATGCCGACCCGGAGGAAGAAATCGCGGTGGATGTGGCCCTCTGCCTGGAGCAGATCGAGGCGCTGCCGCCTGCCCTTACCCCGGAGCAGGCCCTGCGGGAAGAAATCAAAACCTATCTGGATGAAGCTGGATACGCGGCGTCCGATGAGCTGATCGAGGACGGCATTTCTGAATACCGTTCCCATGGCGGCAAAGGGAACAGCCAGGATGTCGCCGGATTTATCGAGCGCGAGCTGTTAGCAGAAGAACCGGCTGCGGAAGCCATGCCATCCGGCCATGGGGACGAATACCGCCTGCTGGGCCGCCTCAAAGCCGACTGCGACTACTTCCTGGGCGCTGGCGGACGTGCGGAAAAGCATTTGTGGGCTGGGAACGTGCGGGAGCAGATCGCCAAAATGCGGGAACTCTACGCCGCCCTGCCGGAAAAGCCGGAATGGCTCACCTCGGAGGACATCGACCGCTACGCCCAGCGCATGGAGCCGCCCTACGAAGTTGCGGTGTACCACCACTTTGAAAATGGATTTGACGAACGGCTGGATTACCAAACGCTGGCAGAGGCGGAACAGGCGGCGCAGCAATATGTGGCCGGAACGATGGAGGGCGAGGACGGCTTTGCCTACGACGGCGCTGGTATCTACGATTTGAATGAGCGCCGGTGGCTGCGGGTTTACGGGGACTTCCCCGATGAACGGGCCATCGAGCAGGCGGCGCTTGCCGCAGAGGAACCACAAGCCAGCACGGAGCAGGCCGGTTTACAGCCTAAAAAAGAAGAACCGGCTCCACTGCCGCCCAAACGCCCCCGCCGTGAGCGCATTACCTTCACAACCCTGCACCCGGAAATCTCCAGGGATCAGCGCCATGATTTCCACATCACCGACGACGCCTTGGGCCACGGCACCCCCAGCGAGAAATACGCGGCCAATGCCGCCGCTATCCGCACCTTGAAGCAGATCGAAGCGGAGGAACGTCTGGCCACCCCCGAAGAACAGGAAATCCTGTCCCGTTATGTGGGCTGGGGCGGCCTTGCGGACTGCTTTGAGGAAACCAGCCCCCACTATGAGGAGCTGAAATCCCTGCTGTATTTGGAGGAATACGCGGCGGCCAGGGCCAGCACCCTGACCGCCTTTTACACGCCGCCCGTGGTCATCCGGGGAATCTACAAGGCCCTGTCCCAGATGGGCTTTACCCAGGGCAACATCCTGGAGCCGTCCTGCGGCACCGGCAACTTCCTGGGCCTGCTCCCTGCGGATATGGCGGGCAGCAAAGCCTATGGCGTGGAGCTTGACAGTATCAGCGGCAGGATTGCCCAGCAGCTTTACCAAAACGCCAGCGTTTCCGTAAACGGCTTTGAAACCGTGCAAATGCCCGACAGCTTTTTTGATGTAGCCGTGGGCAACGTCCCCTTTGGGGATTTCAAGGTGCTGGATAGGCGGTACGACAAGCACCATTGGCTCATCCATGATTACTTTTTCGGGAAAGCGTTAGACAAAGTGCGGCCCGGAGGCGTGATTGCCTTTGTCACTTCAAAAGGCACCATGGATAAGGAAAACTCCGCCGTCCGCAGGTATCTTGCCCAGCGCGCCGACCTCATCGGGGCCATCCGCCTGCCGGACAACACCTTCAAGCGGAACGCCGGAACGGAAGTGACCAGCGACGTCATTTTCCTGCAAAAGCGCGACCACATCACCGATCTGGAACCGGATTGGGTGCATTTGGACACGGATGAAAACGGAATCCGCATGAACCGCTATTTCGTGCAGCACCCGGAGATGATTCTGGGCGACATGGTGATGGAATCCACCCGGTTCGGGCCGGACAGCGCCTGCAAAGCCCGCGAGGGGGAAGACCTGTCCGATCAGCTTGCCAATGCCATCCAGTTTTTGCAGGCGGAAATCAAGCCCTACGAGCTGGAGGAGCTGGACGAGGAGGAAGATCATTCCATCCCCGCCGACCCCAATGTAAAGAACTTTAGTTATACGATTGCGGACGGCCAGGTGTACTACCGGGAAAACAGCCTCATGCACCCGGTGGAGGTCTCCGTCACAGCGGAAAACCGTATCCGTGGCATGATCGAGCTGCGGGAATGTACCCGCAGGCTTATTGAGTACCAGACCGAAGGCTACCCGGATGAGGATATTGCAGCCGAGCAGCAAAAGCTCAATGCCCTTTATGACAGCTTCACCGCCAAGTACGGCCTGATTAGCAGCCGGGGCAACAAGCTGGCCTTTTCGGAGGACTCCAGCTACTGTCTGCTCTGCTCTCTCGAAGTGCTGGATGAGCAGGGCAGCCTAAAAAGAAAAGCCGATATGTTCTCCAAGCGCACCATCCGTCCCCATGTGGCTGTCACCAGCGTTGACACGGCCAGTGAAGCGTTGGCGGTATCCATCTCGGAAAAAGCCCGCGTGGACATGGACTATATGGCGGAGCTGTCGGGGAAATCCCCGGAGGAACTGGAACAGGAGCTTGCCGGGGTGATCTACCGGGATATTCGCTGCGCGGAGAACCCGGAGGACATCCTGCCTTCTCTGGCGGATCTGGGCCGCTACCCCTTTGTCACAGCGGATGAGTACCTTTCCGGGAAAGTGCGCCAGAAACTGCGGATGGCAAAAGCCTTCCTGGAGGCGGCCCCAGCCGGGCAAAAGGAAACCGTCCGCAGAAATGTGGAGGCCCTGGAGGCTGTCCAGCCCCAGGATTTGGGCGCGGGAGAGATCGGCGTCCGCATTGGCGCGAACTGGGTGCCCGTCGAGGTGTACCAGCAATTCATGGTGGAGCTGCTTACCCCTTACGGGCAGGCCAGGAGCCGCATTAGAATCCTGCGCGCCGAAGCTACCGGCCAATGGAGTATCACGGAGAAAAACTTTGACCGGGCCAACGTCAAGGCCAATACCACCTATGGAACCAAGCGGATGAGCGCCTACCACATCCTGGAACACATCTTAAATCAGCGGGATGTGCGGGTATTCGATTATATTGAGGACGAGAACGGCAAGAAAAAGCCCATCCTCAACAAAAAAGAAACCGCGATTGCCCAGGACAGGCAGGAACTGATTAAGCAGAAGTTTGCCGAGTGGATTTGGAAAGACATTGACCGCCGGGAGCTGCTGTGCCGCATTTACAATGAAACCTTCAACGGCGTCCGCCCCCGTGAGTATGACGGGCGGCATATCCGGTTCGAGGGGATGAACCCGGAGATTACCCTGCGGCCCCACCAGGTGAACGCCATCGCACACATCCTGTACGGCGGGAATACCCTGCTGGCCCACGAGGTGGGGGCAGGGAAAACTTACGAGATGGTGGCCGCCGCCATGGAGATGAAACGCCTGGGGCTTTGCACCAAGTCGCTGATCGTGGTGCCCAACCACATCACCGAACAGTGGGCGGCGGAATGGCTCCAGCTCTATCCTTCTGCCAACATCCTGGTAGCGACGAAGAAAGACTTTGAAACCCAGAACCGCAAGAAGTTTTGCAGCCGCATTGCCACCGGGGACTACGACGCCATCATTATCGGCCATTCGCAGTTCGAGAAAATCCCTATCAGCGTGGAGCGCCAGCAAGCCATTTTGGAACGCCAGATCGAGGAAATCCTGGAAGGAATCGAGCAGGCCAAGGCGCAGAAGGCGGAACGCTACACGGTCAAGCAGATGGAGCGCACCCGGAAATCCCTGGAGACAAGGCTTGCCAAGCTCAACGACCAGAGCCGCAAGGACGATACGGTGACTTTTGAGCAACTCGGCGTTGACCGGCTTTTCATTGATGAGAGCCATTATTTTAAGAACTTGTTTTTAGCGACAAAAATGCGGAATGTGGGCGGCATTGCCCAGACCGAAGCCCAGAAATCCAGCGACCTGTTTATGAAAACCCAGTACCTGGACGAATTGACGGGCGGGCGCGGCGTGATCTTTGCCACCGGCACCCCCATTTCCAACTCCATGGTGGAGCTTTACACCATCCAGCGGTATTTGCAGTACCGGATGTTACAGGAGATGGGCCTTGTCCATTTTGATGACTGGGCGGGGAACTTCGGAGAGACGGTTACAGCTATCGAGTTATCGCCGGAGGGCACCGGCTACCGGGCTAAAACCCGGTTTGCCAAGTTTTATAACTTGCCGGAGCTGATGGCTGCCTTCAAGGAGGTTGCCGACATCCAGACGGCGGATATGCTGAAACTCCCCGTACCAAAGGCCAACTTCCACACGGAAGTCGTGAAACCGTCTGAGATTCAGAAAGAGATGATAAGGGGACTGGCGGAACGGGCCGAGAAGATCCACGCAGGAGGGGTTGACCCTCATGTGGACAATATGCTGCGCATTACCAACGACGGGCGGAAACTGGCGCTGGATATGCGGCTCATCCAGCCCCTGGCCCCGGATGACCCCAATGGTAAAGTAGCTGTCTGCGCCCGGAATGTGTACCGTATCTGGGAACAGACCAAAGAAAAACGCTCTGCCCAGCTTGTATTCTGCGACTTGTCCACGCCAACCACCGATGGCTCCTTCAGCGTTTACGATGATTTGAAAAAGAAACTGATGGACGCCGGTATCCCGGAGGAGGAAATCGCCTTTATCCACACGGCGGACAGCGAAGCCAAAAAGAAGGAGCTGTTTTCCAAAGTGCGCGCCGGGCAGGTGCGGGTGCTACTGGGTTCCACGGCTAAGATGGGAGCGGGCACCAACGTCCAGGATAAACTCATTGCTCTGCATGACCTGGACTGCCCCTGGCGGCCTTCCGATCTTCAGCAGCGGCTGGGGCGTATCGTCCGCCAGGGCAACGAAAACGAGGAGGTGGAAATCTATCGGTATGTAACGGAAGGCACCTTTGACGCTTACCTCTACCAGCTCGTAGAGAACAAGCAGAAGTTCATCGCCCAGATTATGACCAGCAAGGCTCCTGTCCGTGTGGCGGATGATGTGGACGAAACCGCCCTCAGCTATTCCGAGATCAAGGCGCTGGCCACCGGCAACCCGCTTATTATCGAGAAGTGCAACCTGGATATGGAGGTGGCGCGGCTGAATATGCTGAAAGCCAGCCACTTGAACCAGGTATATGCCCTGGAGGAGCTGGTGTACCGCAAGTACCCGGAGGAGATCACCCGGCTTACGGAACGGATTGCGGGTTATGAGCAGGATGTGGCGCTGGCGGCGGCCCACCCCAAGGCCCAGGAGGGCTTCTGCGGCATGGAGGTGGACGGCAGGCACTACGCTGAAAAGGAGGACGCGGGCAAGGCCATCATTGACGTCTGCACCCGTATGACCGGCTCCGACGCTGTTCTTTTGGGGCAGTACCGGGGCTTTTCCATGGTGCTGGCCTACGACGGCAGGAGCAACGAGTACCGGATCACCCTCAAAGGCACCCTTTCCCATACGGTGACGCTGGGCGCAGATGTGTTTGGCAATATCACCCGACTGGACAACGCGCTGGAAAACCTGGCGGGCAGCCTGGAGGCCGAGCAAAACCGTCTGGAGGAAACCAAAACCCAGCTTGAAAACGCCCGCACGGAATTGGCTACACCTTTTGCCCGCGAGGAGGAGCTGGCGGAGAAAACAGCCCGTTTGAAAGAGCTGAATATTCTGCTCAACATGGATGAGAAAGACAAAACGCTGATGGACGACGGCCCCGACGAAGGGGAAGAAATCCCGGAAAGGAAAGTCGTGGGGCTGGAGCGTTGACACCTGTGCCGGCTGGAGCAATCCAGCCGGCCTTCTACATATCTGAAAAGGACATCGCCCCCTTTACATAGCCAGCCGCCCCATGCGGGCGGTAAATCTGCGGCTATGGAAAGGGGGCTGTATTTTTTTATGCCTTTTTACAACCAGGAGGAGATTGAAAAAGCGCGGGAGGTAGACTTATTCACCTACCTGCAAGCCTGCGAGCCGCAGGAGCTTGTCCACGTTTCCGGCAATGTCTACTGCACCAGGGAACATGACAGCCTGCGGATTTCCAACGGCAAATGGTGCTGGTTTTCCCGTGGGATCGGCGGGTACAGCGCGCTGGACTACCTCATCAAAGTCAAGGGCTGCTCTTTTATGGAGGCCATGGAGGCCGTCATCGGCAGGGCGTCCATCCCGCCGCCGTCCCGTGCGCCCGCCCCAAAGGCGGAAAAGCCCAAGCGCCTGCTTTTGCCGCCGCCCGCCCCGGATAACCGGGCCATGCTCCAATATCTTGCGGGCCGGGGCATTGACCAGGAGATTTTGGACTACTGCATTAAGACCGGGCGGATTTATGAGAGCCGGAACAAGGGCCACGGCAACGTGGTATTTGTGGGCTTTGACAAAGCCGGGAAAGCGCGGTTCGGCTGCCTGCGGGGGATTGGCGAAGCCCGGTTCCACGGGGATTTAAGCGGCAGCGACAAGCACTATTCCTTTGCCCTGCCCGCCTGCGTGGAAAACCCGGCTGTCCATCTGTGCGAGTGCGCCATTGATGTCATGTCCTACGCCACCCTGTGCAAGCTGGACGGGATGGACTGGCGGCGGCACAACCTGTTATCCCTGGCCGGGATTTACCAGCCGAAGAAAAAGATCGAGGAAAGCAAGCTGCCCGCCGCCCTCACCCGGTTTTTGGAGGATCACCCCCATGTAAAAACCCTCTATCTCCATCTGGACAACGACGGCCCCGGCAGGCTGGCGGCCAAGGCCATCCTGGCGGCTATTCCCGAAGGGTACGAGGTGAAAAACCGCCCGCCGCCCCAGGGGAAAGACGTCAATGATTTTCTCTGCCACCGGCTGAGGATTCCCATCCGCAGCGCAAAAGGAAAGGAGCTGGAACGATGAAAGAGTACGACATTACCATCCGCGAGACGCTGGAAATGACGGTCACGGTGGAGGCGGAAAGCCGCGAGGAGGCCCGCCGGACAGTGGCCGATAACTGGAAAAACGGCGAATATATCCTGGACGCGGAGAGCTTCAAGGACGTGGAGTTTTATCCCAGGGGCCGAAGCCGCGACCGGGATGGACGATGAATTGTTTTTTCGGACATCTGCGATTCCCCTGCGGGGAATGGAACGTGTATGTACCAGCAAGCATCGTGTTTGGTCGCCCAAACACCGCTTGTTAGGGGGAGCGCCCCCTAATACCCCTTTGAAAGAATGGAGGTTTTCTATGGAAGGATTGTTTTTTGCCATTGGATTTCTGCTGGGCGGCGTGTGCGGCGTACTGGTCATGTGCCTGCTTCAAATCAACCGCCGCTACCATGAGGAGGACAAGGAATGAGGAAAAGAAACTGCCGCGTACAGGTGCGGCTCGATAACAAGGAATACCAGGGCTTTATGAAAGCGGTACGCAAAAGTGGGCTTTCCCAAGAGGTTTACCTGCGCCATCTCATTAACGGCGTCGTCCCCCAGGACGCGCCGCCGCCCGATTATTACCACTTCATGCGGGAGCTGCACGGCGTGGGCAACAACCTAAACCAGATCGCCCAGAAAGCCCATGTGCTGGGCGTCATTGATGAGCGCCGCTACGATGAGGAAGTAAAAAAGTTTGACCGGCTCGTCCGCGACATCACCAAAGCCGTGATCCTGCCCAGGCCAATGGAGTAACCATGGCCACGACATCTATCTGGCGGGTAAAGGGCTGGCTGGGGAAAGTGCTCATCTATGTGGAGAACCCGGATAAAACAGAAAACCCCGCCGCCTTTGAAAAGCAGGGCATGGACGGCCAGGAGGCCCAGGGCCTTTCGGACGTGATCGAGTACGCTGCCCGGCAGGAGAAAACGGGCCGGATTGCGCCCGATGAAGAAGGCGCGCCGGTCATGCAGCGGTTTGTCTCCGGGGTGAATTGCAGCCCCTCTACTGCCCGCGACGAGATGATGGCGGTGAAAAAGCGGTTTGGAAAGGAGGACGGGACTGTGGCCTACCACGGCTATCAGAGCTTTGCCCCCGGCGAGGCTACGCCGGAGCTGGCCCATGAGATCGGCCTTGCCCTGGCGAAAAAACTGTGGGGTGAAAAATACCAGGTGCTGGTGGCCACCCATCTGGACAAAGCCCATCACCTGCACAACCACTTTGTTGTCAACACCGTATCTTTCGTTGACGGGATCAAGTATTACCGCAGCGAAAAGGACTACTTTGCCATGCAGCGGGAATCCGACCGGTTGTGCCGGGAATACGGCCTGTCCGTCATTGAAAACCCCCAGCGCGGAAAATCCAAGCACTACGGGGAATGGCGGGCCGAGCAGGAAGGCCGCCCCACCTACCTCTCCCTTATCAAAGCCGATGTGGACGCTGCCATCCGCCAGTCGATGACGGAACGGCAATTTTTTTATCATCTGCGGCAGATGGGCTACGACATCAAGGTGGGCAAGGACATTACGGTGCGCCCCTACGACCGGCCCCACGGCAGGAAACTTGCGCGCAACTTTGGCGAGGGCTATTCCCTGGAGAACATCCGCAGGCGGATTCTGGCCCAGAGCCGCCCCCAGCGGGAACAAACGCCGGAGCCGAAACGGTGCAGGCTCCACGGGGACTTGAAACAGGCCAAAAAGGCGACGGGGTTCCGCGCTCTCTACTTCCACTACTGCTACCTGCTGGGGGTGTTCCCCAAAAAGCAGAACCGCCAGACGGGCCATGTGCCCCACGCGCTGCGGGAGGATTTGATCCGGGCAGAGGAACTTACCGACGAGGCGCGGCTGCTTTCCCGCCACCGTATTGACACCCTGGAGCAGCTCAATGCCTATCAAGCTGATATGGAATCTCGGCTTTCCAGCATAACGGAACAGCGGAAAAGCCTGTACCGAAAACAGCGCACCAGGGCGGTGCTGGGCGACCCCGCCAGGCAGGAGCAGATCCGGACGGAGATTGCCGTCCTTACGGCACAGGTCAAGGAGCTGCGCCGGGAGGTAAAGCTGTGCGGGGATATTGCCCTGCGCTCTGCTTCCATCAAGGATAAGATACGGGCCGCCCGCGAAGAACAGCAAGCCGGGAAAACGGAAAAAGGCCGTCTGGAGCCGGAACGGGCGGGCCGCTCAACCGAAAGGAGATGATTTTTGATGTATAACTCAGGCGACGCGGCGGAGCAAGTGGTACGCATGAGCCTGGAGGGCGCGGAAGTCGCCCTCAAGATCACCGGCGCAGCCGCGAAAAATCTGGCCGCCGCCCTTTACACGGTACTGAAAGACCAGAAAAAGACCAAGGGAAAAGCCCGCATTGAAACCATGCTGCGGGAAAAGCGCCCTTTGAAGGTCTATACCATTAAAAAAGAGGACTGCCCGGAGTTTGCCAGGCAGGCCAAGGGGTACGGGATTCTCTATGCACCTATCCCGGTACGGAAGGAGGATGACACCATCGACATCCTGGTATTCCAAGACGACGCCGCACGGGCCAACCGGATCGTGGAGAAGTTCAAGCTCACGGTGGTGGATACGGCTTCGATTAAGGAAGATATTGAGAAATCCCGCGAGGAGCGCGGAAGCGAACCGGCAGCCCCGGAGAAGGCCGCGCCGGAAAAGAGCGAGGAGGATCTGCTCATCGACGAGTTGATGGAAAAGCCAACCCAGAAAGAAAAAGCCCAGCCGGAGAACCCGGCAGCGGAAAAGAACGCCCCTTTTGCCCCAGCGGCGGAAAAATCCCATCCGTCCGCGCCTACCTTAGAGAACAGCAGCAACTCCGCAAGGGGTACTTCTGATGGGCCGGAAAAGCCGTCCGTGCGGCAGGAGCTTCGGGACATCCAGGCCCAGCGGAAGAAAGAGGCGGAGGCCCCTCATCACGAAGAACCAGCTGCGCCCCGGAAAAAGGCGGCCCAGAAAACTACGCGGCACCAGCCGCCCAAGCCCAGAAAGAAGCCAAAATCAAAAGAGAGGTAATCGGTCATGAATAACTTTGACGATCTGTTTGAACAGCAGCCCCAAAATGAGACGGTTCCCCGCAAACCGGAGCCGCAGGCAGAAAAGCCGAAAAAGCAATGGTGGCAGGTGAAAGAAGAAAAGCAGCGGAAAGAAGCCTACGCTGCCCTGGACGGGGTATTCGGGGCGTTTTCCGAGGGGCGCGGCGATATGAAGGCATATTTGGATACGCAAAGCCGTTTCCCCTTCCACTCGGCCCGCAACGCCATCCTTATCGGGCAGCAATACCCTGCCGCCCAGCGTGTGGGTGGCCGTAAGGAATGGGAATCCCAGGGGATTGAGGTTCTGGAGGATGAAAAACGACTGCCCATCATTATTTTAGAGCCGGGCAAGGCGTACCGGCGCGAGGACGGCAGCGTGGGCCAGAACTTTTACGCCAAGGAAGTCTTTGATATTGCCCAGACCACGGCGCGGGATGAAGCCCAGCCCCAGGTGAGCTACGACGACCGCCTGCTCTTAAAAGGGCTGATCGCCAGTTCCCCGGTGCCTATCCGGGCAGTGGACGAACTGCCCCAGGGGCGCGGGGCCGTGTATGACCCGGAGCAAAACGCCATCCTGGTAAAAAAGGGCATGGACGCGCCGGACATTTTCCGCTGCGTCTCCCTGGAGGCGGCCAATGTGCAGCTTGCCAAAAACCATGAGGGCTATTCCCGCGAGGCGGAGGGCTACAAAGCCTACGCCGTCAGCTATATGCTCTGCCAGCGGTACGGCGTAGACGTAAAGGGATACGACATCTCCAGGCTGGACGGCGTACTCCAGGGGCAAGACCCCAGGGAGGAGGTTCCGGCAGCCCTCACCGATATGCGCGACACCTTCAAGGAGATGAACGGGCGCATGGCAAGGGCCATGGGCCTTACCCGCGCCAGCAGGCAGAAGGAACAGGAACGGTAAAGGAGGTTTTGAAAAATGGAACGACAGGACAAGGTTGTCCTCACCTTGGACAGCTACGAGCACGGGATTATGATCCGCGCCCTCAACGAACTGCGGAACGATCTGCTGGAGGAACAGCGCGACCCCGGCCCGGTGGAAGATGTGCTCTTAAAAACCATTGACGCCCCAGCCCAAAAAGACAGGAAAGCGAAGCGCCGGAATGAAGCCCGATAACAAGACGGGCGGCCCCTGGCTCTATGCCCTGGGGCTGATCCCGGTAATCTGGTTTGCCCTGCTGATTGCGCCGTCCCTTTCCGGGGGCCTTTCGGAGATCGTAAACGCCCTGCCTGCGGCAATGAACCATCCATTCCAAATCGTGTGGTGCGAGGACAGTGTAAAAGCTGTCCTCATTTTTATTGCCGCCTATGGACTGGGCATAGGCATTTACCTTTCTTCCCGGCGCAATTACCGCAGGGGCGAGGAACACGGCTCCGCCAAATGGGGCGATCCGCGGGCCGTGAATAAGAAATACCGGGATAAAGACCCGTTCCAAAACCGCATTTTTACCCAGCACGTCCGCATGGGCCTGGACGGGAAAAAGCACCGCAGGACGCTCAATTCCCTGGTATGCGGCGGCAGCGGAGCAGGAAAAAGCCGGTTCTATGCAAAGCCCAACCTGCTCCAGGCGTCCCATGTCTCTTACTTTGTGCTGGACTGTAAAGGGGAACTGCTGCGCGACTGCGGCGGCCTGCTGGAACGGATGGGCTACGAGATCAAGGTGGTAGACCTTCTGAACATGGAGAAAAGCCATTGTTACAATCCCTTCGCCTATCTGAAGAACGACAACGACGTGCAGAAGATGGTCACAAACCTGTTCAAATCCACCACCCCAAAAGGGAGCCAGTCAAACGACCCCTTCTGGGACACGGCGGCCAGTATGCTCCTCATGGCGCTGGTTTTCTATCTCCATTATGAAGCGCCGGAGGACGAAAAAAACTTTGCGATGATAATGGAAATGCTCCGGGCCGGTGAGGTGCGGGAGGATGACGACAGCTACCAATCGCCGCTTGACGAACTGTTTGAGCGCCTGGAAATGCGCTCACCCGACCACATCGCGGTGAAGTATTACAAGGATTACCGTTCCGGCAGCGCCAAGACCTTAAAATCTATCCAGATCACCCTTGCCGCACGGCTGGAGAAGTTTAACCTGTCCAGCGTGGCCGCGCTTACCGCCACGGACGAACTGGATTTGGCGTCCCTCGGCGAAAAGAAGGTGGCGCTGTTCGCGCTGATCCCCGACAATGACAGCAGCTTTAACTTTTTAGTCAGCCTGCTTTACGCCAGCACCTTCCAGGAGTTATTTTACAGCGCCGACCGGGTGCATGGCGGCAGCCTGCCCGTGCCGGTGCATTTCCTCATGGACGAGTTTGCCAACGTCAGCTTGCCGGACGATTTCGACAAGCTGCTGGCCACCATGCGGAGCCGGAACATCTCGGTGTCCATCATCATCCAGAACATCGCCCAGCTCAAGGCGTTGTACGAAAAACAATGGGAATCCATCATGGGCAACTGCGACGAGTTTTTGTACCTGGGCGGCAACGAAACCAGCACCCACAAGCTGATCTCCGAGAACTACCTGGGCAAAAGCACCCTCTGGCTGGACACCTACGGCAAGAGCACCGGCCATTCCGGCAGCTACTCCACCAACAACCAGATCACGGGCCGGGAGCTTTTGACCCCGGATGAGGTGCGTATGCTGGACAACAACCTGGCGCTGCTCTTTATCCGTGGGGAGCCGCCGCTGATGGACGAGAAGTACGACCTGCTAAAGCACCCGAATGTGAAGTACACCACCGATGGCGGCGCACCGGCCTATACCCATGGCGGCACCGAAAACGCCGTGGCGGACATGGCCATTGGCAGCCTTACCCCCGGCGACCTTGCCAATATCCAGGAGCCGGAAACCCTTTGTGAACTTCTGTCCGATGAGGACATGGAGAAAATCTTTCAATTCAAGGAGGAAAAGCAAAATGAAACTGTTTAACAAGAAGAACAAGGAAACCCGCAGCCTGCCCATGGGCAAAAAGAGCAAAAGTGCCTTTGCCGTTTACACGGCCCTGGTACTCATGCTGTGCTGCTGCACCACCACGGCCTTTGCCGCCAGCGACCCGCTCACGGTTATCAACAACCTCAGCGATTTCATCTTCGGCCTGATCCGGGCCATTGGTATGATCCTGCTGGGCTTTGGCGTGGTGCAGATCGGCTTGTCTCTCAAATCCCACGACCCCAGCCAGCGGGCCAACGGCTTCCTCACTTTAGCTGGCGGCGTCGTGATTACGTTTGCAAAGGAAATCCTCACGCTCATTACGGGCTGATTTTCCAGCGGAAAGGAGTATGGCTATGAATCTGAAATGCGAGTGCTATATCCACTCTTTGAAGCAGGGGGAAAAGAACGTGCTGGGCGAGGCAACCATCCTCAAACGCCTGGGGGACAACGACTACCTGGCCGAGTATAACGGCGTAAAATGCCACGCGATTTTTAACCCCTTTGTCGGACGGTATTTTGTGGATGATGTTTACGGCATTGTCCGCCAGCCGCAGGAGCGCGGCGGACGATAAGCGAAAATATGGCAGTGCGGGGGCGGGCCGCTGCGGCCCGTCCCTTACCGCTGCCGGAAAGGAGGTAGCGGAATGTCCGATAACTGGGTTGTTCAGAACCTGCAAAACGCTTTAGACACCTGGAACAAGTACCTGTCCGAGATCTGGCAGCTCATCACCCAAAGCCCGGAACAGTTCAAGGGCGGCACGATTTGGAGCGTCATTGTCAACATCCACGACGCGGTAAGGGCGATTGGCCTTGCGCTTCTGGTGCTGTTCTTCGTCATCGGGATTGTGAAAACCTGCGGCAGCTTCGCAGAGGTCAAAAAGCCGGAGCACGCGCTGAAACTGTTTATCCGGTTTGCCATTGCCAAAGGCGTCGTGACCTATGGGCTGGAGCTGATGATGGCCCTCTTTAATATTGTCCAGGGCCTTGTTTCTACCATTATGAACGCGGCGGGCTTTGGAACCGCGCAGCAGACGGTTCTTCCCCAGGAGATCATCACGGCGGTGGAAAGCTGCGGCTTTTTCGAGAGTATCCCCCTCTGGGCGGTCACGCTCATCGGCGGGCTGTTTATCACGATATTGTCTTTCATTATGATAATGACTGTCTACGGGCGGTTTTTCCGCCTGTACCTTTACACGGCCATCGCACCGGTGCCCCTGTCCACCTTCGCCGGGGAACCGACCCAAAACGTGGGTAAGAGCTTTATCAAGAGCTATGCCGCCGTGTGTCTGGAAGGGGCCATCATCGTGCTGGCCTGTATCATCTTTTCCCTGTTCGCGGCGGCCCCGCCTGCTATCGACCCCAACGCGGCGGCTGTCACACAGGTGTGGAGCTATATCGGGGAGCTGGTCTTTAATATGCTTGTCCTCGTGGGCGCGGTGAAAATGGCCGACCGCGTGGTGCGCGAGATGATGGGCCTGTAATAAGGAGGAAAACAAATGCGTTATCAAACCTATGTGCTGCACTTGATTGACGGAACCGCCATCCCAATGGTGGAGGATTACGACCTGCCCGCAGAAAAAGGGATTGTGGGCCACTTCTCCAAAGCGGCTCCAGACGAGATTTTTACCGTGGGCGACCGGCTGCTGGGCTTTGCCTATATCCCCAAGAGCAGCATTGTTTACCTGGAAACCGGCGAAGTGATTGTGAGGTGATATTTTGGAAGTCAAGATCAACCGGGAAATCCGTAACTACACCGAATCCATGTTTTTCGGGCTGAGTATGCGGCAGTTCATTTTTTCTGTTCTCGCCTGCGGCGTGGCCGTGGGCCTTTATTTTATCCTGCGCCCCTACTTCGGGGTGGAAACCCTGTCCTGGATGTGCATTCTGGGGGCGGCCCCCTTTGCCATGCTGGGCTTTGTCACCTACCACGGCATGACGGCGGAGCAATTCATCTGGGCATGGCTGCGCTCGGAAATGCTGGAGCCGAAGGAACTCAAATTCGAGGACAGCAACTACTACTACGCGGCGCTGAAAGATACCATCGAAGGGCTGCAAACCGGGCGGCCCGCCAACCAGCAGCCCAAAGAGCCGAAACATTTTCACAAACGGAAGGAGGCCAAGCATGATTAAGACCATCAAAACCATGTCCAAGCAGGAAAAGGAGCGATACACCGTCCCCCGGAAAGTGCAGGACGTGATCCCCGTCCGCCGTATCTGGCCGGACGGCATTTTTTTGACCGGCAACCGCTTCTCCAAAACCTACCGCTTTTCGGACATCAACTACCTGGTAGCCAGCCGGGAGGACAAGGAATCCATGTTCCTCACCTACTCGGAGCTGCTCAATTCCCTGGACTCCGGCGCGGTGACGAAAATCACCATCAACAACCGCCGCTTGAACAAGGCCAACTTTGAAACGTCCATCCTCATGCCCATACAGGGGGATTTCCGGGACGAGTACCGTGGGGAGTATAACCAAATGCTGCTGGATAAGGCCACCGGGGCCAACGGCATTATGCAGGAAAAATATATCACCATCTCCGTGGTGAAGAAGGACGTTGAGGAGGCCCGCGCCTACTTTGCCCGCGTGGGGGCCGACCTCATTTCCCACTTTGCGGCCCTGGGTTCCAAGTGTGTGGAGCTGGACGCCACCGAGCGCCTGCGTATCCTGCACGACTTCTACCGCCAGGGCGAGGAATCCGAGTTTGTGTTCAATGCCCGCGAAATGATGAAACGGGGCCACAGCTTTAAGGACTATATCTGCCCGGATGGGATCGAGAAAAACAGCGACTATCTGAAGCTGGGCGATAAGTTCTGCCGGGTGCTGTTCCTCAAAGACTACGCCTCTTATATTAAGGATAACATGGTAACGGAGCTTACCGACATGGCCCGCAACCTGATGTTCTCCATCGACATTGTGCCGGTGCCCACGGATGAAGCCGTGCGGGAGGTAGAAAACCGCCTGCTGGGCGTGGAGACCAACATCACCAACTGGCAGCGCCGCCAGAACGCCAACAACAACTTCTCTGCTGTAGTGCCCTATGATATGGAATTGCAGCGCAAGGAAAGCAAGGAGTTTTTGGACGACCTCACCACCCGCGACCAGCGGATGATGTTCGCGGTGATGACCCTGGCCATCACCGCCGATACCAAGGAGCAGCTTGACAGCGATACCGAAGCCGTACTCTCCGTGGCTCGAAAGCATATGTGCCAGCTTGCGGTGCTCAAGTTCCAGCAGCTCGACGGCCTGAATACCGCCCTGCCCATCGGTGCGCGGAAAATCAACGCCTTTCGTACCCTCACCACCGAGAGTTTGGCGGTATTCATCCCCTTTAAGGTACAGGAGATCCAGGACAAGGGCGGCATTTACTTTGGAGAGAACGCCATTTCCCACAACCTCATCATGTGCAACAAGGCGAACCTTTTGAACCAGTCGGCCTTTCTGCTGGGCGTACCTGGCGCAGGCAAATCCTTCAGTGCAAAGGAATTGATTGCGTTCCTCATGCTCCACCCGGATTATGCCGACGATGACATCCTGATCTGCGACCCGGAGGGAGAATTTGGCGCGCTGGTCAAAACCCTGGGCCGGGAGAGAGCAACGGTGGCCCATCTGGTGGCGGGCGGAAAAGACCGCTTAAACGCCATGTATATGGTGGAGGGCTACGGGGAAAACAACCCGATTGTAGAAAAAAGCCAGTTTGTCATGTCCCTCATCGAGCAGATCGACAAGCGCGGCGTGGGGCCGCAGCACAAATCCATCATCGACCGCTGCACCGCCCTGGTGTACCCGGAGGCGGAGAAAGCCGGGCGGGCCGCCACCCTCTGCGACCTGCGCCAGAAGCTGCTGGAGCAGCCGGAGGACAAGGCGAAAGAGATCGCCCTTTCCCTTGAGCTTTATACCACCGGCTCTTTGGACATCTTTGGCCGGGAAAGCACCGTGGATTTGAGCAAGCCCTATGTGGTGTTTGACATCCATGGCCTGGGCGAGCAGCTAAAGCCTGCCGGTTCCCTGGTCATCACCGATACGATCCTGAACCGCGTCACCCTCAACTGGAAACGGGGCAAGCGCACCCATGTGTTCATCGACGAGTTTCATGTGATGTTTGAAAATGAGCAAAGCGGCATTTTCTTTAATTCCGCATGGAGGCAATTCAGAAAGCGCGGCGCTTATCCGACGGCGATCACCCAGAACGTGGAGTACCTTTTGGATTCCGTCCAGGCCAGCACCATGCTCTCCAACTCGGAGTTTATTGTCATGCTGAATCAGGCGGCGTCCGACCGGGCAAAGCTGGCGAAGCTCCTCAATATCTCCAATGAACAGATGAGCTACGTCACCAACGCAGACGCGGGCTGTGGCCTCATCCGGTATGGCAGCGCCCTGGTGCCTTTCATCAACCGGTTCCCCCGTGATACAAAGCTCTATGCTTTGATGACCACCAAGCCCGGTGAAGGTGTATTCGGCGGCGAGGAGGTGCCGGCATGAGCAATATCCGCTTTGCGTCCCCGGAGCACCGGGATTTCTTTTTAGATATGATGAGCGAGGCTCGGAGGAACGACTGTTACCACCGGGCCTTTTTCTATGTGATGGGGATTGCCCCGGAAACGCGGGCAAACATCCGCCGGATGTTTGATTTCAAGCAGGATTGCATTGAACCGGATGGTATGCACGGCGGCTGGCAGACCAGCGGCACCGTCCGGGTGTGCCGCCTTGCTTTTAATCTCTGGAACGGCTATACCGACCCGGAGCACAGCAACGCCTATTCCCCGGAGGATTTGTTCTGCTGCGAGTTCGCCCCCTACTTTATGGAAGGAGTGAAAATCCGTTACCCGGAATACTGCCGGGAGCTGCCCCCTGCGAAAAAGCAGGTGGAACCGGCGCGATGATACTTTTGAGAATGGAGGAATGAACAATGGCTGAACCAGCTCTTGCGCTGCGGGACTATCCGCAGATCATAGACCTGATTTCCGTTTTGGAGCAGAACGGGCTTCAAAAGCAAAAGGAAGAAGTGCAGGCCCTGGTGGGCTATATCGACGGTATGGAAGAAAAGCTGTCACAGATGATGGACGAAATGAAGGAAATGCGCATGGAGGTGGGCAAGCTCCACGACAAGGGAATCCGCGCCCGGTGCTCTCAGCTTGTAGACACTGTGGAGGGTAAAGTCCGCCAGACCAAAGTAATGGTTTCCACGGCAAAAGAAAACCTCATTTCATCTGCAAAGCAGATGGTGCAGACTTTCCGGGAGAAAGGGCGCTCCGCCCTGTGCCATGCTGCCCAGGCCCTGCGTATCCCCTCGGTTCTTTCCCGGATGGGACGTGGCTTTGCCCATGCGGAAAAAAGCATGGGGCAGCTTGCCGTGAGGCTGGACGTCATGCGGGAAGAATTGCACCAGGCGGGCGGCCACATCAAAAACGCCGGGCTTGCCCTTGCGGGAAAGGAACCCCAGGAAAGCAAGGAATTATCTGCGGATAAGGGTGTGCTTGCCAAGCTGCGGGGATTTGTGCTGTCCTGTGGCAAGGCGTTTTCTGAAATGGAGCGCGACACGGCGCTCACAGTGGAGCGAATCAATGGCGGGCGCTCATCGGTGAAAACCGAGCTGCAGGGGCTGAAAGCGGCCCAGGCCGGGCAGCGCCGCCAAGCGGCCAGCAAGGAACAGACACGATTACAGGAGGGTGAAATATGAGTGACAAAGTTAAAAGCAGACTGATGATTGCAGGGGCGGCCCTTTGCGCCGCCCTGTTCCTTTTCTCCGGGGCTATGCTGGCCCGTGAATACCTTGACCAGAAACAGAGCGCCGAAGCCTTTGCAGAAGTGGCGGATTTGGTTAAGGAAGATGTAGAGCCGCCCACGCTGGAACTTGCCGATGACTCGGCCCCAGAGCCGGAAGAACTTACGGCTTTTGAGAAATATGCGGATGTGTACGCCCAGAACAGCGACCTGGTGGGCTGGATTACCGTTCCCGGCACCCGGATCGATTACCCCGTTATGCAGACCAAGGACAACCCCAATTTCTATCTGAAGCACGCCTTTGATCAGTCGTACAGCAGCTACGGGGTGCCCTATATGCAGGAAAACTGCGACATCGGCATTTCCGACAACCTGGTGCTGTACGGCCATCACATGAACAACGGCAGTATGTTCTCCGACCTGTGCAAGTATGAAAGCGAGGATTTTTACCGGGAACACAAGACCATCCGCTTTGATACTCTGGACAGCTTTGGCGAATATGAAGTAATCGCCGCCTTTAAGACGGTGGCCTACTCGGAGGAAGGCTTCAAGTATTACCACTTTGTCAATGCGGAGAGCGCCGGGGCTTTTGACGGGTATATTGCCGAGTGCAAGGCGCTGGCGCTTTACGATACGGGCGTAAGCGCGGAATATGGCGACCAGCTTATCACCCTTTCCACCTGCGAGTATTCCCGGACAAACGGGCGGATGGTGGTTGTGGCAAAGCTGCTGGAGGAATAAGGGCGCGCCCGCCCTGGAAAGGAGGTGAAGCCCATGGGCAAGGGCATTAAAACAAGGGTGGCCGAAAAAGGAATTAAGGCCATTGACAAAGCGGCGGTTGCCTCGGAACGGATGAAAGAGGCGTATATCCGCACCAGGGATAAGGCCGACCACAGCCTGTATGCGGCGGAAAGCTCCCCCGGCGAGTATGCGTCCGACCGCCTTTCTTCCGGGGTGGATAACGTCGCCCATGAAGCAATCCACCAGTTCGACAAGCAGGGCCGCAAAGGGATAAAGACCACAAAGGAGAACATCTCCAAGGTCAAGGAGAATATCCAGAAGCGGAAAGCCGCAGCCGCACAGCCGAAAAAACAAGCTGAGAAGCAGGCGGCGAGGAAAACCCGGCAGGCGGCGGACAGGATCTCCGAGCCGGTAAGGACGCTCCGTCAGGAGCGCGGGGCCGTCAAGACCCTGGATCGGGGAAAGAAAAGCATTAAAACCGTGGACAGGGGCCGCAAGACCATCAAGCAGGCGTCCTCTACCGCCAAAGGGACGGTAAAAACCGCCAGCAAATCCATCAAGACGGCGGAAAAAACCGCCAAGGCCAGTATCAAGACCACACAGCAGGCGGCCAAAGCCGCCCAGCGGACAGCGCAGGCCACGGCCAGAGCCGCCAGGGCCGCCGCCCACGCGGCCCGCGCTGCGGCCAGGGCGGCGGTTGTAGCTGCAAAGGTTGCGGCCAAGGCTACCATCGCGGCGGTGAAAGCCATTATTGCAGCCACCAAGGCGCTGATTGCCGCCATCGCCGCCGGGGGCTGGATCGCCGTGCTGGTCATTGTCATTATCTGCCTCATCGGGCTTTTGATCGGCTCCTGCTTCGGCATTTTCTTTTCCGGCGAGGACAGCGGTTCTGGCTATACCATGCAGAACGTGGTGCAGGAGATCAACGATGATTACCAGCAGCAGATCGACACCACAAAGGCCAATCTGTCCCATGACGTGCTGGAGATGTCCGGCTCCCGCGCCGTCTGGCCGGAGGTGCTTGCCGTCTATGCCGTCAAGACGACCACCGACCCGGATAACCCCCAGGAGGTGGCCACCATTGACGACAGCAAGAAGGCCATCCTCACGGATATTTTCTGGGAGATGAACCAAATATCTTCCCGCACGGAAACCAGGACGGAAACGGTCATCACCGAAACCGACGACGGCCACGGCAATATCGTGGAGACGGAATCCACCGTCACCCAAACTTATCTGTATATCACCGTCAGCCACAAGACCGCCGAGGAAATGGCAGAGCAGTACGGGTTTGACAAAGAACAGAAAGAGCAGCTTGCCGAACTTTTGGCCGAGGAAAACCGCAGCCTGTGGAGCGCCGTCCTCTACGGCATTTACACCGAGGACGGGGCCATCGTCTCCGTGGCGCTCTCCCAGGTGGGGAACGTGGGCGGCGAGCCGTACTGGAGCTGGTATGGTTTTTCCGGGCGCGTCGAGTGGTGTGCGTGTTTCGTTTCCTGGTGTGCCAACGAGTGCGGCTATATTGACACCGGCGTGATCCCCCAATATGCCGGGTGCGTCAATGGCGTACAGTGGTTCAAGGACAGGGGCCAATGGATGGACGGCTCCGCCGAACCGGCCCCCGGCATGATTATCTTCTTTGACTGGGATGATGAGAACGGGCAGGACGGGCTTTCCGACCATACCGGGATTGTGGAGAAGGTGGAGAATGGGCGTGTTTACACCATTGAAGGCAACTCCGGCGATTCCGTCCGCCAGAACAGCTACCCTGTGGGGCATTATGAGGTGCTGGGCTATGGCTGCCCAGATTTTTAACAACCTAAAAAAGAAGAAGCCCAGCCGCGCAGGCGGCTGGGTACATAGGTTTACAACTCATTTAATTTATTAGACCGACGGTATTCCAGAGGAGAAAGGTCAAACTGTTTTTTGAATACGGCGGCAAATTTGCTTTGGTTCACATAGCCTACTTGCTCCGCTACTTCTGACACCGATAATCTCGTGGTGATGAGTAACTCCGCAGCTTTTTTCATTCGGACTTCCCGTAGATAGATGGAAATATTTTGACCAAAAACGCCACGAAAATAGTTTTTCAAGCTGGTTTCGCTGACAGAAAACTGAGCTGCCAATTCCCATGCAGGATGATGTTGCCGCAAATCGGAAGTGATAATTTTTTCAACACGTTTTGCTATATCTACCTGTGTTTCAGTAAAAAATGTGCAGGCTTGCGATGGGGGGATATTGTTAAGATTTTGTAGTAATGAAAATAGAGCCAGAACATAGATCTTCATTTGCGAAATCGAAAACGGAGGCGCAATATCAAAAAGTTCCCAGAGTTTAGTCAATATTTCTTCAACTTCAGGAGTAACTGCTGAGATATAAGTATTATCGTTTGGGCAAAAAAGTTCAATGATTTTAGGAAAGTCTATGCCAAACTCTTTTAGTATCCATGTACTCTCTGTTGCCAATGTATTAGTATCAACGAAAAGCTCCATTCCCTCATAGATACGGCGGGGATAGACGTATTGCTTTTGGGCAAAAGACTCCGTGAGAGAAATATCTCCATCTTTCACATATACAAAGTTTCCGTTATTCAAGATAATCTCACAACGACCAGTCATGCAATAGTTTAGAAGCAAAGGCCCTTTTTTAATGAAACTACCTTCATCCAAATTTGGAGCTGCCCATGTCGGAGAATTTATAAAAATATACGCAATAGTAAGTCCGGGGAAAAGTTGAAAAAACGTCATAGACCCTTTTCCTTCCTTGGTTTTCATAAGTAGTTCTGCGCTGAACTCGCTGCGTTTTATTGAAACGCCGGGAAATTCAATACATTTTCTAATAATATCATCAATCTTCATTTTTAACTCCTGTCGATTTGTCTGGCTCATTGCCCTTGATTTTAATTTATATTATAGAATTGCAAGCGAAGTCAGTCAACAAGAAAACTCGTTGCTGTTTGGAGCTAAAATGTTGATTGGTTATAGATAGATTTAGCTAACTGGTGTATTATACAAAGAGGTTAGGCAATGCTAACCCCAAAAACAATATGGAGGTACTCATTATGAGCAACAAGTTACAAGCAAAAGACCTGATTAACCTCGGCCTGTTCACCGTTCTCTACTTCGTGATCGGCTGCTGTGTCGCCATTCCTATTGGGTTTGTACCCATCTTTTTACCGATCCTCGGTGCCTTGTGGTCTTTGATTACAGGTATCCCTTTCATGCTGTTCCTGACAAGAGTGAAAAAATTCGGCATGGTTACGATTATGGGGATTTTAAGCGGTTTGCTGATGGGCTTGACCGGCATGGGCTTCTGGGGTGTGCCAATGGGATTGATCTTTGGTTTACTGGGCGATTTGATCCTGAAATCTGGCGGTTATAAAAGTGCTAAAAAAAGCCTGATTGGCTATGCGGTATTTAGCCTTTGGATGGTTGGTACATACATCCCCATGTATTTCATGGTAGAGGACTCCTGGGCCAGTTTCGCAGCCAGCTTCGGTGAGGAATACGCTGATCGAGTAATGGCTGTCATGCCCATGTGGAGCATTATTCTGGTGATTGCCGGGATTTTTGCATTTGCGATTTTGGGTGGTCTGTTAGGTAAGGCTCTTCTGAAAAAGCATTTTGCTAAAGCGGGAATCGTGTAATGGACGGGGTATCATTCTCTGCGACAACCGAAAAAAGAAAAGGGATATTGTTTGACCCTCGCACAAAGCTCGTCCTATTGTTGACGATTACGACATTGATGTTCAGCACCAGCAACGAAGGAATTATGAATATTGTCAAGCCCTGTTTAAGCCTTGTGCCTTTTGTGTTGATTTTGTCGGAACATCGTTTCAAAACAGCAGGAAAATATTTGCTGCTCTATGTAGCCTGCTTTGCATTGGAGCGGATTGCCCTTGTGTATTTAAGTGGCCTGCTTTCCTTTATCGTGCTTGCGATTACATCTATCATGACACGATTTGCACCTGGCATCATGACCGGCGCATGGCTGATCTCATCAACTTCCGTCAGCGAATTTATCAGTGCGATGGAGCGTATGCACATCACAGAAAAAATTGTCATCCCCATGTCTGTGATTTTTCGTTTTTTCCCAACAATTAGCGAAGAATATCAGGCAATTCGGGACGCAATGAAAATGCGGAACATCCGTTTCGGCGGAAAAAATCCCTTTCTGATGGTAGAATACAGGCTTGTTCCTCTGATGGTATCCGTTGTGAAGATTGGCGACGAACTTTCTGCCGCTGCGTTGACACGGGGGCTGGGTGCCCCCGTCAAGCGCACAAATGTATGTCAGATCGGTTTCCATGTTCAAGATGTGGTTGCCATCTTGTTTTGTATCCTCTGTTTTATTTTATTTTTATTGCAGCGGCAAATTACTTTTTGAGGAGGTGAGCCTGTGATACGGATTGACCATGTGACCTTCTCTTATGGGGAAGAAAGCGAGAGCACCGGTGGTGTTCAAGATATAAACCTGAACATAGAGGATGGACAATTTATTGTACTTTGCGGCGAAAGCGGCTGTGGGAAAACGACAATTACCCGTCTGATTAACGGCCTGATCCCTCACTACTATGAGGGCAAAATGAGCGGAAATGTTTGGGTGAATGAGGCAAAGGTTTCGGAGCAGCCACTTTATGATACTGCGAAAACAGTAGGCAGCGTATTTCAAAATCCACGCTCTCAATTTTTTAATGTGGACACGACCAGTGAAATTACATTCGGATGTGAAAATCTCGGCCAGCCAGAGCGAAGTATTCGAGAACGATTAGAAAAAACCGTCCGGGATTTTCATTTGGAGAAACTGATGGGGCGCAATATTTTTCACCTCTCCGGGGGAGAAAAACAGAAAATCGCCTGTGCTGGGGTGTCGATTATGGAGCCTGATGTACTTGTTATGGACGAACCATCGTCTAACCTCGATGCTTCTTCTATTCTCGATTTGAGATCTATACTTGCATTTTGGAAGTCGCAGGGAAAAACAATTATCGTGTCAGAACATCGGCTTTACTACCTGCGGGGCCTTGCGGATCGCTTTATTTATATTACTGCTGGACAAGTGGAAAGGGATTACTCTGCGGCAGAGTTTGAGCAACTTACAGAGCAGCAAAGAGCCGATATGGGCCTTCGCACCTTTATTCTTGAAGATTTGCTGCCGCCCGAAATATCACCGCAAATTGGAGAACAAATGGAGCTTCGCAATTTCTGTTTTGCTTATAAAAACGAGCCGGAAACGCTTCACATTCATGAAAGCAAAATTCCAGCGAACCGTATTGTAGGAATTATTGGAAATAATGGAGCTGGAAAATCGACTTTCTCCCGGTGCTTTTGCGGTCTGGAAAAGCGGTGCGGCGAGGTTATATGGAATGGAAAAGCCTACCGTCCCAAAGACAGGTTGAATACCTGCTATATGGTAATGCAGGAAGTCAATCATCAGCTTTTTACGGAAACGGTGTTAGATGAGGTTTTAATCAGCATGGAGGACGAAAGTAAGGAGCAGGCAGAAAAAATCCTTGCCGAGTTAGATTTAACAGATTTCAAAGACAGACACCCCATGTCTCTCTCCGGCGGCCAAAAACAGCGGGTAGCGATTGCTTCAGCAATCGCTTCTAAACGCTCTATCTTATTTTTCGATGAACCGACCAGCGGCCTTGATTATAAGCACATGAAAGAGGTCGCAAATGTCCTGCGACAAGTCAGGGACACGGGTATTACCGTGTATGTCATTACTCACGACCTTGAGTTGATATTAGACTGTTGTACGGATATTGTCCATTTTGAGGATGGTTCTATCATCGACCAATTTCCAATGGATGCGGATGGACTTGAAAAAATTAGAAACTATTTCATAAAGGGGGTATCTGTAAAGTGAAAGAAGAAAAGAAGGAGTCACCCATAGGCACCTTATGGGGATGGGGCAAGCCATATCACGGGAAATTCATCGGCAGCATTATCCTTGCGGTATTAGGCGTGGCCTGCCAGATGGTGCCCTATTTCTGTGTGGCGCATATTGTTACGCTTATGCTGTCTGGAGAGCGAGATTTCTTTCGCTATATAGTAGCTTGCGTAATTGCGCTTTGCGGTTATTTGGGAAAAGTCATATTTTCTAACCTGTCTACCACCATTTCCCACACAGCAACCTATTACACATTGCGCGATCTACGGGAGAATATCACAGCAAAATTGGCCCGTGTCCCTATGGGGACGATTTTGGATACTCCATCCGGTCAATATAAAACGACGATTGTTGACCGGGTAGAGGGAATGGAGCCGACCTTTGCGCACCTGATCCCGGAAATGACCGCAAATGTACTGGTGCCGCTTGTGATTGTAGTGTATCTGTTCTTTTTGGACTGGCGCATGGCGCTCCTGTCCCTTGTTACGCTGGTGGTGGGCCTTGCTGTCATGTCCGCCGGCATGAAGAATTATCCTGCCAAATGGGAGGGCGCGGTCAAAGCTGGAAAGCAGATGGCAAACGCCATTGTAGAATATATTGGCGGTATTGAGGTAGTCAAAGCGTTTAGCCAATCTGCCGGTTCCTACAAAAAGTATTCTGACGCAGTAAACTATAACGCCAATTACTATGTGGACTGGATGAGGGAAAACCAGAAAACCATGAGCGCCTACAATGCTATTCTGCCCTCGGTGCTGATCTGTGTGCTGCCCTGCGGTTTCGCGTTCTGGATTTCCGGCAGTCTGGAGCTTTCTGTTTTTTTATCCATTGTGATTTTCTCACTGGGATTGATTGGGCCGATTATTGCGGCTTTTACCTTTACGGATGATTTGGCTGTGTTGGGAACTAATGTGGAAGAAATCAGCCAGCTTCTGAACGCCGAAGAACTGCACCATAAGGATATGCCTGTCAAGTTGGCAGATACCAACATTTCTCTGAATCATGTGTCGTTTTCCTATGACGGAGTGACAGAGGTTTTACATGATGTGAGCCTCGCTATCCGGCCCGGAAGCATGACTGCCTTTGTGGGGCCATCCGGCTCCGGTAAATCTACTGTGGCAAAATTGATTGCCGGATATTGGGATGTTACATCCGGCAGCATTACTCTCGGCGGCTATGAACTGAAAGACATTTCACTCACTGAAATTGCAGACCAGATTTCCTATGTATCCCAAGACAACTACCTGTTTAACCGCAGTATCCGGGAGAATATCCGCATGGGAAGGCCCGGTGCCACGGACGCGGAGGTGGAACAGGCTGCCAAACAAAGCAGCTGCGACGCCTTTATCCGCAAGCTGGATAATGGCTATGATACGGTTGTCGGCAGTGCCGGTTCCCATCTTTCCGGCGGCGAACGCCAGCGGATCGCCATCGCCCGTGCCATGCTGAAAAATGCGCCGGTTGTCATTTTAGACGAGGCAACAGCCTACATCGACCCTGAAAACGAGGCGCTGGTACAGAAAGCCATTTCCGCTTTGACTGTTGGCAAGACCCTGATTGTGATTGCACATCGGCTGTCTACCATTGTTGGCGCGGACAACATCGTTGTGGTGAAGGATGGAACCATCCACGCACAGGGTACGCATGAGAATCTGCTGGAAACCTGCCCCCTCTACCGGGATATGTGGCAGGCGCACATCGGCGCGA
>OLQF01000304.1_pt1 | contig 42533 bp, 32 predicted proteins | sample 1643171 | NCBI WGS metagenome assembly OLQF01 (sample SAMEA3136702, study PRJEB25190) | human gut metagenome | reverse complement strand
TGCTGAACTGCAATATCTCCTTCGGCGGCCGGCGGATGATGACCTGCCAGATCAGCGACGGTTCCGGCATTCTCACTATGCGCTTTTTCAACTTCAATGCGGCAATGAAAAATAGCCTGGCGACAGGCCGCCGCGTGCTGGCCTATGGCGAAGCAAAGCGCGGCAAATATGGTGCGGAGATGATCCACCCGGAATACCGCGTACAGGGCGATCTCAGCACGCCAGAGTTACAGGAAACGCTCACGCCGGTTTACCCAACTACGGAAGGCGTAAAGCAGGCTACGCTGCGTAAATTAACCGACCAGGCGCTGGATCTGCTCGACACATGCGCCATTGAAGAACTCCTGCCGCCGGAACTGTCACAAGGAATGATGACGCTACCGGAAGCGTTGCGCACTTTGCACCGCCCGCCGCCGACGCTACAGCTTAGCGATCTCGAAACCGGGCAGCATCCGGCACAACGCCGGCTGATTCTGGAAGAGTTGCTGGCGCACAACCTCAGCATGTTGGCGTTACGTGCCGGTGCACAACGTTTTCATGCTCAGCCGCTGAGCGCCAATGACGCGCTGAAAAATAAACTCCTCGCCGCCTTACCGTTCAAGCCAACGGGCGCACAGGCACGCGTAGTGGCGGAGATCGAGCGCGATATGGCGCTGGATGTGCCGATGATGCGTCTGGTGCAGGGCGATGTAGGTTCCGGTAAAACGCTGGTCGCCGCCCTCGCCGCGTTGCGTGCGATTGCGCACGGCAAACAGGTGGCATTGATGGCACCAACCGAATTACTCGCCGAGCAGCACGCCAATAACTTCCGTAACTGGTTTGCTCCGCTCGGTATCGAAGTGGGCTGGCTCGCCGGTAAACAGAAAGGTAAAGCACGACTGGCTCAGCAAGAAGCCATCGCCAGCGGTCAGGTGCAGATGATTGTTGGTACGCACGCCATTTTCCAGGAACAGGTGCAGTTTAACGGCCTGGCGCTGGTGATTATCGACGAACAGCATCGTTTTGGCGTGCATCAGCGTCTGGCGTTATGGGAGAAAGGCCAGCAGCAAGGCTTCCATCCGCATCAGTTGATCATGACCGCCACGCCCATCCCCCGCACGCTGGCGATGACTGCGTATGCCGATCTCGATACCTCGGTGATAGATGAGCTGCCGCCAGGCCGCACGCCAGTGACTACGGTCGCTATTCCTGATACCCGCCGTACCGACATTATTGACCGCGTGCGCCACGCCTGCATAACTGAAGGTCGTCAGGCATACTGGGTTTGTACGTTGATTGAAGAGTCGGAATTGCTGGAAGCGCAGGCGGCGGAAGCAACCTGGGAAGAGTTGAAACTGGCGTTGCCGGAACTGAACGTCGGCCTGGTACACGGGCGGATGAACCCTGCCGATAAACAGGCGGTGATGGCGTCGTTTAAACAAGGTGAACTACACCTGCTGGTTGCCACTACCGTTATTGAAGTCGGTGTTGATGTGCCTAACGCCAGTCTGATGATTATCGAAAACCCGGAGCGTCTGGGTCTGGCGCAGTTACACCAGCTTCGCGGGCGTGTAGGTCGTGGTGCGGTGGCTTCTCACTGCGTGCTGCTCTACAAAACGCCGCTCTCCAAAACCGCGCAAATTCGGCTGCAAGTGCTGCGCGACAGCAACGACGGTTTTGTGATTGCACAGAAAGACTTAGAGATTCGCGGACCGGGTGAACTGTTAGGTACGCGTCAGACGGGTAATGCTGAATTTAAAGTGGCGGATTTACTGCGCGATCAGGCGATGATCCCGGAAGTTCAGCGCCTGGCGCGACATATTCACGAACGTTACCCACAACAGGCAAAAGCCCTGATAGAACGCTGGATGCCAGAAACAGAACGCTACTCGAATGCGTAAAAGGCGGCGGTGAGAAGACCGCCGCTTCATCGGTTAACCCGTAAAAATCGGCAACATCAAATACAGCTTAATCACCAGCGCATTGACGATATCGATAAAGAACGCACCGACCATCGGCACGACCAGGAACGCCATGTGCGACGGGCCAAAGCGTTCAGTGATCGCCTGCATGTTGGCGATTGCTGTTGGCGTTGCACCGAGGCCAAAACCACAGTGACCCGCAGCCAGCACTGCCGCATCGTAGTTTTTGCCCATCATGCGCCAGGTAACGAAGATGGCATACAACGCCATGAAGATGGTCTGTACCACCAGAATCGCCAGCATCGGCAACGCCAGCGAAGCCAGCTCCCACAGTTTCAGCCCCATCAGCGCCATCGCCAGGAACAACGACAGGCTTACGTTACCCAGCACGGATACCGCACGCTCAAAGACGCGGTAAAAGCCCATCATTGACAGACCGTTGCTCAGAATCACGCCAACAAATAGTACACAGACGAAGGTCGGTAGTTCAAAAGCAGTACCAGCCAAAAGTTGCGCAACAATTTTCCCCACTGTCAGGCAGATAGCAATCAGCGCGATAGTTTCAATCAGCACCAGCGAGGTGATCATGCGGCCCACATCCGGCTTTTCGAACGCAGTCGGAACTTCCTGGTCATCCGGAATACCGTTCGGTGTGGTGGAGTGTTTCACCAGATAGCGCGCCACCGGACCGCCAATCAAGCCGCCCAGCACCAAACCGAACGTTGCACAGGCCATCGCCACTTCTGTCGCGTTGGTGAAGCCATAACGTTCAATGAACAATTTACTCCATGCAGCACCCGTACCGTGACCGCCGGAAAGCGTAATAGAACCGGCCAGCAGCCCCATCAGCGGATCAAGCCCTAACAGGCTAGCCATACCAATGCCAATGGCATTTTGCATCACCAACAGGCCAACAACCACAATCAGGAAAACCCCCACCACACGCCCACCAGCTCGCAGACTGGCAAGGTTGGCGTTCAGGCCAATGGTGGCGAAGAAAGCCAGCATCAACGGATCCCGCAGGGACATATCAAAGTTGACTTCCCAGCCCATGCTTTTTTTCAGTATCAGCAGCGCCAGCGCCACTAATAAACCACCCGCAACAGGTTCCGGTATGGTGTATTTTTTCAAAAAGGAGACGGAATGGACCAACTTGCGCCCGAGCAGCAACGTCAGCGTTGCGGCAACAAGCGTTGCTAAAGTATCGAGATGAAACATAGTTACTCCTTTGTGTCCGCATCACTCTTTCATACTCGTCATACTTCATCGCGCATTTGCAGTAAGGCGAAATATGACGAGTATCGAGTCATGCTTTCCTGGTTCGAATTCTTAGCTGAAACTAGAAAAATGGCATGGATTTTAAGCAGAAAACAACTAAAAGTTATATAAAAAAGTACATTTATCTCATTTAAATATTTAGATGAGGATGTGGCAAACGTTTGCTTTTCTCTTTCGGTCAGCTAAAATGCCCGCTTTGCTACCACGGGATTGTTTTCGATGTCTGTTTCCACCCTCGAGTCAGAAAATGCGCAACCGGTTGCACAGACTCAAAACAGCGAACTGATTTACCGTCTTGAAGATCGTCCGCCGCTTCCTCAAACCCTGTTTGCCGCCTGTCAGCATTTGCTGGCGATGTTCGTTGCGGTGATCACGCCAGCGCTATTAATCTGTCAGGCGCTGGGTTTACCGGCACAAGACACGCAACACATTATTAGTATGTCGCTGTTTGCCTCCGGTGTGGCATCGATTATTCAAATTAAGGCCTGGGGTCCGGTTGGCTCCGGGTTGTTGTCTATTCAGGGCACCAGCTTCAACTTTGTTGCTCCGCTGATTATGGGCGGCACAGCGCTGAAGACCGGTGGTGCTGATGTTCCTACCATGATGGCAGCTTTGTTCGGCACGTTGATGCTGGCAAGTTGTACCGAGATGGTGATCTCCCGCGTTCTGCATCTGGCGCGCCGCATTATTACGCCGCTGGTTTCTGGCGTTGTGGTGATGATTATCGGCCTGTCGCTAATTCAGGTTGGGCTGACCTCCATTGGCGGCGGTTACGCAGCCATGAGCGATAACACCTTCGGCGCACCGAAAAATCTGCTGCTGGCAGGCGTGGTCTTAGCCTTAATTATCCTGCTTAACCGTCAACGTAACCCTTACTTACGCGTGGCCTCACTGGTGATTGCGATGGCGGCCGGATATGCGCTGGCGTGGTTTATGGGCATGTTGCCAGAAAGCAACGAACCGATGACACAAGAACTGATTATGGTGCCAACGCCGCTCTATTACGGTCTTGGCATTGAATGGAGTCTGCTGCTGCCGCTGATGCTGGTCTTTATGATCACTTCGCTGGAAACCATTGGCGATATCACGGCGACCTCTGACGTTTCCGAACAGCCGGTTTCCGGTCCGCTGTACATGAAACGCCTGAAAGGCGGCGTGCTGGCAAACGGCCTGAACTCGTTTGTCTCGGCGGTATTTAATACCTTCCCGAACTCCTGCTTCGGGCAGAACAACGGGGTGATCCAGTTAACCGGTGTTGCCAGCCGCTATGTCGGTTTTGTCGTCGCGCTGATGTTGATCGTGCTGGGTCTGTTCCCGGCAGTGAGCGGTTTTGTACAACACATTCCAGAACCGGTTCTGGGCGGCGCAACGCTTGTAATGTTTGGCACCATCGCCGCCTCCGGTGTGCGTATCGTTTCTCGTGAGCCGCTGAACCGCCGGGCGATTCTGATTATCGCGCTGTCGCTGGCGGTCGGTCTGGGCGTGTCTCAGCAGCCGCTGATTTTGCAGTTTGCCCCTGAATGGCTGAAAAACCTGCTCTCCTCCGGGATTGCCGCGGGCGGTATTACTGCCATCGTGCTGAATCTGATTTTCCCCCCAGAAAAACAGTAATTCACTGGCGGCGGTAAGATAATTACCGCCGCAGTCTCACCTCTTTCACCATTCCCGCCTTGAGGATTGCGCGTAAATCGTGCATAACTCCCTTATGTGCATTTCACGGGATGGAAGACCATGAAATTTATTGGGAAGCTGCTTCTCTACATTCTCATCGCTCTGTTAGTGGTGATCGCTGGCCTCTATTTTCTTCTGCAAACCCGCTGGGGAGCAGAACATATCAGCGCATGGGTTTCCGAGAATAGCGACTATCATCTGGCCTTCGGGGCGATGGATCACCGTTTTTCCGCGCCATCTCATATCGTGCTGGAGAACGTCACGTTTGGCCGTGATGGCCAGCCCGCGACCCTGGTGGCAAAAAGTGTCGACATTGCGCTAAGCAGTCGGCAACTGACCGAACCACGCCATGTCGATACCATCCTGCTGGAAAACGGGACGCTGAATCTCACCGACCAGACCGCGCCGCTACCGTTCAAAGCCGATCGTCTGCAACTGCGTGATATGGCGTTTAATAGCCCGAATAGCGAATGGAAACTGAGCGCGCAGCGGGTAAATGGCGGCGTGGTTCCGTGGTCACCAGAAGCCGGTAAAGTGCTGGGTACGAAGGCGCAGATTCAGTTTAGTGCCGGATCGCTTTCGCTCAATGATGTTCCTGCCACCAATGTACTGATTGAAGGCAGTATTGATAACGATCGCGTTACGCTGACTAACCTGGGTGCCGACATCGCCCGCGGGACATTAACCGGAAACGCGCAGCGTAACGCTGACGGCAGCTGGCAAGTGGAAAACCTGCGCATGGCGGATATCCGTCTACAAAGCGAAAAATCGCTAACCGATTTCTTTGCGCCATTACGCTCTGTCCCGTCGTTGCAGATTGGTCGCCTGGAAGTCATCGATGCTCGTTTGCAAGGTCCGGACTGGGCGGTGACCGACCTCGATCTCAGCTTGCGCAACATGACCTTCAGTAAAGATGACTGGCAGACACAGGAAGGCAAACTGTCGATGAACGCCAGCGAGTTTATTCATGGCTCGCTGCATTTATTTGATCCGATTATAAACGCAGAATTTTCCCCGCAGGGCGTAGCACTGCGCCAGTTCACCAGCCGCTGGGAAGGGGGTATGGTCAGAACGTCAGGAAACTGGCAACGCGACGGGAAAACGCTGATCCTCGATGATGCGGCAATTGCCGGACTGGAATATACCTTGCCAAAAAACTGGCAACAGTTGTGGATGGAAACGACACCCGGTTGGTTAAACAGCCTGCAACTGAAGAGATTTAGCGCCAGCCGCAATCTGATCATTGATATCGACCCTGACTTCCCGTGGCAGCTCACCGCGCTCGATGGTTACGGTGCCAATCTGACGCTGGTTACCGATCATAAATGGGGCGTCTGGAGTGGCTCGGCGAATCTGAATGCCGCCGCCGCAACGTTTAATCGTGTTGATGTCCGTCGTCCGTCGCTGGCGCTAACTGCCAACAGCAGCACGGTGAATATCAGCGAACTGAGTGCATTTACAGAAAAAGGCATTCTGGAAGCCACCGCCAGTGTTTCACAAACGCCACAACGTCAGACCCATATCAGCCTGAATGGACGCGGTGTGCCGGTGAATATTTTGCAACATTGGGGATGGCCTGAATTACCGTTGACTGGCGACGGCAATATTCAGCTTACCGCCAGTGGCGATATTCAGGCCAATGTCCCGCTGAAACCTACGGTTAGCGGGCAATTGCATGCCGTGAATGCCGCAAAGCAGCAAGTGACTCAAACCATGAATGCGGGCGTAGTTTCCAGTGGTGAAGTTACGTCGACGGAGCCGGTGCAGTAAAAATAAGGACGCTAGCGGATATCAGCGCTAGCGTTCCCCGTTATTAGCGCAAAATTCCATACTCACTGCACAATAACCATTTCACCGGTTCATCTTCTTCTATCGCCGGAAAACGTCCTCCCGGCTCAAGAAAATAATTATCGTGTTGGTCATCATTTACCATCGAGATTTCCCAGCCGAGAACAAACGCTTTTTCCGCCCAGAAGCGATGATACAGACGCGGCGGCAGGCAAATGCCCTGCCCCGGCTTTAGCACCAGCGTTTCACCAGGTTTCATGGTACGCCGCTGACCATCAACACTCACGGTAATGACTCGTTGATCATCACAGAGATTGGCTTCGTTGGCCCAGGCCAACTGCATGCATAAGTCTCCACCGCCCCGATTGAGGATATCTTCCATTTTGTGGGTGTGAAAATGCCAGGGAGTCTGCTGATCTTGTTGGATCTGCAACATTTTCTCAGCATACGGTTTTGGATATGCCGCCGACCCCAGCGCGCCGTTGCGCATCGTTAGCAGTGTTAGTCCCGTTTGGTTGAAATCACCACGACCAAAATCGGTGATATCCCAACCGAGCTGTAAGTCGACCACTTCTTGCCAGTTATCCCGTTCCCGCTGCAGCCAGTCATCCACCGTAAAATAGGCGAACTCTGGCAAACAAACGCGGAAGGTCTGCGCAATGGCATGTGCTTTATCAATAACATAATTAATTTGTGAACGTTTCATTGGCTTCTCCGTTGCGCATAGCAAGCCAGGCAGCGCCACGCATTCCGCTACTGTCGCCGTGCTGTGCTTTTACAATGGGAGTGGTGAATTGATCGGTGAAAACCAGTGGAGCGACTTCTGCGTTCAGATCGGTGATAAGCAGTTCCACATTCGAAAGCCCGCCGCCGATCACAATCACGCCAGGGTCAACAACATTAACGATGGTTGCCAGCGTGCGGGCAAGCTGTTGGCGAAAACGTGCCACCTGCTGCATGGCACAAGCATCACCACGTTGTGCCAGGGTGACAATCGCCGCAGAAGTGAGCAAGTTACCAGTCATCTGTTGATAGCGTTCACTAAAACCGCTGCCGGAAACAAACGACTCCACGCAGTTGTGTTTGCCGCAATAGCAACTGACTGATGGACCATCTTCCTGCTCCGTATAGCCTGGCAACGTGATATGACCGCATTCGGCAGCATTTCCCCAGGCCCCTATAAACGGTCGTTGCTTGATGGCAATGCCACCGCCGCAGCCCGTACCAAGCGTAATACCAAATACCACGTCATAATCTTGCCCGGCACCGTCGCAAGCTTCTGATAGCGCGAAACAGTTACCATCATTGGCTATCACCACCGGTTGCCCAAGCAATTGCTGCAAATCAGCCTGTAACGCATGACCGTTAATCACCTGAATATTCGCGTTTTTAATCAGGCCAGTGAGTGGCGAGATACTGCCGGGTAAGGCGATCCCTGTCAGCATCGGTCGTTGAACGTCCCGCCTAATCTGCTCGATAAGCGCCACAACGCATGAGACAAATTGTTGATATGTTGACTTTTGCGTCGGGCAGCGGTAACGGCGAATCTCCCAGCCATGCGCATCCATGACAACGGCGGCGATTTTGGTCCCACCAATATCCAACCCCAGATAGTGCATATCTCGTTCCTTGTTGCGTAAAAGGCGGGTCACCCCGCCCTTCTGGCTTAGTACAGTGATGCTTTACCGAACGAACCGAACAGTTTCATTTTGTGGCGAATGACTTCCCGCGCCGCGTTAATCGCATCCGGATAGATGACGTTCGGGTCCCACCAGCTCTCTTTAGCGAGAATTTCACGCACTTTCTGGAAATAGGCGTATTTCATATCGCTGGAGATATTGATTTTGCCGACGCCGAGCGTAACTGATTCAGCAATCTCCGCGTCCGGGTTTGCCGAACCACCGTGTAGCACCAGCGGAATATCAATACGTCCGGCAATGTCGCGCAAAATGTTCATTTGCAGCTTCGGCTGCATCCCTTTTGGATAGATGCCATGCGCTGTACCAATCGCCACAGCCAGTGTGTCGGCACCTGTACGAGCAATAAAATCGGCGGCCTGCGCCGGATCTGTGTAGGTCACTTGTGAAACACCACCTTCTACCGACGTTCCTGTTTGTCCGATGGTTCCCAGTTCACCCTCAACCGACACGCCAACCGCGTGAGCGAGGCGAACCACTTCTGCGGTCAGCGCCACGTTTTCTTCATACGGCAGCAGCGAACCGTCGATCATTACTGAGGTAAATCCGCAGCGAATCGCACGCAAAACATGCTCTACAGAGGCACCATGATCGAGGTGCAGTACAAACGGGACCGGACTACGCTGGGTAATTTCGCGAACGTGAGCGAAAAAGGCATCGCCCACAAAATCATGTTCGCTGGGATGGATGGCAATAATCGCCGGAGTATTTGTCGCTTCTGCTTCATCCACGACTGCGCGAAGGAAACAGTTATCCGCCACATTAAATGCGCCAATGGCAAAGCCGTGCTGGCGGGTAGGTTGCAGTAATTCTTTCATCGAAACTAACATGTTAAATCTCCAGTTTCAGCGTGTAGTCCGCCCTGCCGGTGCGTTATTGCACTGGCATAAAGGCCATGACAGAAAATGAATCAGGCTTTGCCGATAGAGCCGCTCGCCTGTAAATACGGTGTAATCGCTTCTTCGAAGGCCAGTTCCATAGCTTTCAGCGCGTCCACCAGTTCAATGGATATATCGTGACAGAGGGTATGCAGGAGCGCGGATTTCCCCCGTTCAAAAATGGCCGCCCCCACGTTGATTTTTGCTACCCCCAGAGTCGTACAGAGCTGGAGCTGATCGAACGGCGTACCGCTACCGCCATGTAATGCCAGAGGCACGCTCGAGCAGTGGAAAATCTCCGCCAGACGCTGAAAATCAATAGCAGGTACAACACCAGGCGCGTACATGCCGTGCGCCGTGCCTACCGAAACGGCCAGTAGATCAATGCCTGTCTGCACGATAAACGGTTCCACATCAGTGGGTTGCGTCATCATGTCTGCATTGGCGGCCTGGTCATAACGCGGCGCATCTGCCAGATGGCCCAGTTCACCTTCCACGCAGAGCTGCGCGCTGGCGGCGAGTTCCACCACCGCCCTGGTCTGGCGCACGTTTTCCTCCAGGGGAAAAGCAGAAGCATCAATCATTAATCCGCTGAAACCAGCACGAAACGCCTGACGAATACAGTCCGGATTTTTGCCATGATCAAGCGCCAGAGCGACCGGTACTGAGGCAGATTCCGCGAGCGTTTTAACCACTGCCGCCGCGACGGGTGCAGGAAAATGCGCCAGATGCCCCTGATAGAGATTGAGAATGATCGGAGCGCGATTCTTCTCCGCCACGCGGATAGCTGCGTGAGCACTTTCCAGATTCATACAGTTGATCGCCAGCAAGGCGTAATGTTCATGCCAGGCTTTCATCACCATACTTTTCATATCGGCAAACATAGGGCCTCCGGTTATTCGAGGGTGAAAGTGATCTCTTCATCTTTCAGCTTTTGATCGCTCAGTTCGTCAAACTCTTCGTCGCGTTCCGTTACCGGTTTCTTCCAGAGTGAAAGCATCACGCCACAAATCACCGTGCCTATACCCAGCGCCAGGCAAAACAGCAGAGGATGGGTGAACAGAGGCACAACAAACATGCCGCCATGCGGAACCGGACTCTCCACGCCCCACACCATGATTAAGCCGCCCGCGACCGCCGATGCCACCACACAAGATCCCACTACTCGCAGCAGGTCACGCGCGGCGATCGGAATGACTCCTTCAGTGATCATGCAGATCCCCATCGGAAACGCGGCTTTCAGCGCCTCGCGCTCCGCACGGGTGTATTTATGGCGTGTCAGTAAGAACGAAAGTGTGATGCCAAACGGAGGGATGATTGAGCCGACAAATTTCACGGCTTCTGGTCCGTAGACGCCACTGACCAGCAAGCCATCGGAAAACAGCGACATGGTTTTGTTGACCGGACCACCGAAATCGAAGGTTGCCATCGCGCCAAGTATGGCCCCCATCAGGAAGCGCGATCCGCCCTGCATCGACTCGAGCAAATGAATCAGTGCTTCTTGTAACCAGGCGATGGGTTTACCAATCAGCGTCATCATTAACAGCCCACCGATAATGGTGCTTAATACCGGCAACACCATGATTGGCATGAGTCCTTGCATCGACTGCGGCAGGCGGATATAGCGTTTAAGTAGCAAAATGGTGTAGCCCACCAGGAAACCACCCAACATACCGCCAATAAATCCGGTATGGATTTGCCCGCAGAGAAAGCCGACAATCAGGCCTGGGACAAATCCGGGACGATCGGCAATAGAATAGGCAATTGCCGCGCTAATCAGCGGCACAATCAGCCCCATTCCCCAGCCGCCAATCTGATTAAGCATCCACGGGATTGTTCCTGTTTTTTCACCAACATCTGTACCGCCAAGAACTTGCCCCAACGCAATACATATCCCGGCGGCCACAATAAGGGGTATCATCCACGAGATGCCGGTTAATAAATGTTTTTTAATTTCCTGTGAAACCGGAATTTTATTTTCTTTCATATTAAGATCCCTCCAGTATAAGGATCATTTGTTTCCCAGTGATTTTTCGACCTTTTCAAGAAATTGAACGGGCGATTTAATGACGATCTCTGTCTTTACTCGCACAATACGTTTATTGGTGAAGCGTTCTTCTCCTTTTATTTTCACATCTACAGCAAGAATCACGACGTCAGCAGCAGAGATATCTGCCGCCTGTAATTCATTTTCTGTACCAATGGTTCCCTGGGTTTCAACTTTAATGGTATGGCCCAGAGCTTTTGCTCCTTTGATTAACTTTTCACGAGCAATATAGGTATGAGCAATACCCGCCGTACAGGCGGCAACACAGACAATATTCATGACATACTCCCTGTTATTTAGCAGACATCGGATTGTGCATACTGACTAAAGAGATCAATGATTTTTTGCGGACTCGTCTCAACTAACAATTGTTCTATGATGTCATCATCCGCCAGCGCGCCCGCGACCTGGGAAAGTAAACGGATATGGGTGGTATTTTGATCTTCAAGACGTACCGCAAATAAAATAATACAGCGCACGCTACTGCCATCCAGCGTTTCCCAGGGAATATCCTGGCGGGTACGGCCAATTGCCAGCGTAGTATTAATTACCGCAGAAGATTTACCATGCGGGATCGCAATATGATTTTCAAAACCAGTCGAGCCTTCCGCTTCGCGCTGCCAGACATCTTTAATAAAGGTTTCCCGACAATCGATCGCACCATCTTTTTTGAGAAGATTAGTTAATTCTTCAATCGCCTCCGCTTTATTCGTTGCTTGCATATCTAAAATAACGCGATTCGTATTCAGGATTTTTGTTATGTCCATTCGTCATACCTCATAAAATTCTGACATTAAATTTCAACGACCCGAGACGTCGCATGATGTAATTTTTCCGTAATCACCATTTCAGTGACCCGCTTAATATCGGCATCATTAAAAAAAGCGGTAACATAAGCGACCGGCATAGTGACTGTAGGCAAATTAATGGTCGAAATAATCAGTTCGATATTGTCAGGCAAAACCTGTGATAAATTCGCTGCTGAAATAACATCAACAATCGTCCATTCAGGAAATGCTCGCAGAATACGGCTTTTCAGTAGATGCGAAGTTCCGATTCCGGTTGAACAGACCAGTAATACACGTTTACGGGCAATTTGCCGCTCCATCGCAGCCTGAAAATGAACGGTCAGGTAACCCACTTCATCCTCGCTCACTGCATTCTCACCCCAGGTTTTAAATACCTGATTCACCACATATTGCGTCAACCGCCAGACATCCGCTAATTCTGCTTTAATATCTTCCAGCAATGGATTACGGATATGAATGCGATAATTTAGACGGTTAATCAGCGGCTTAATATGCACCAATAAGCCATCATATAATGCGCTGTCTTCACTAAAATCGCAGTCCACGATGTCACTGAATACCGTAATTAAACGCCAGGTAATCAGACGCGCTTCATTGCTGGCCTGCATATGTGAAATAATGCTAACATCTTTTTGTCCATCAATCGCCACACCTGATGAAATGATATATTGATAAATAAACCAGACTTCATCATCGGGCAATGTATGTGCAATTCGTTGATCTATCTTATGAATCATCTGACTGGCAACATTAAAGATATTTTCATCATATTGTCTGGTTTGATCTTCTTCTCTTGATAACGCATTCCCGTGCGTGTTGCGATACATCATAATAAGGATGTGAGTAAAAATGTTAACGTAATAAGGTTCTCCCAAAGACCAACTTAATTCATTTTCCATATCCAGTAACAATGACTGGACAAATAACACCTCTTCTTCTCCAAAATAATGGACTAATGCTTTATAGCTTCCGGGATCCAGACGTGAATACACGACACCTTGCGGCTCATTATGGTTAATAATGCCGTTAATCAGTAATGCCATTGCCTGTCGGACTTGCCCTTCACTACCTTCAATATGCGTACCACTTGGACTGCGGATCAACGATAACCCCAACGGCGCAAGCCAGGACTCAATTACTCTCAGGTCATTAACAATAGAGGCTCCGCTGATAAAGTAGCGTTCTGACAATTTACTGATCGACGTTTCATTCGGTGTTTCACTTAATAACTGCGACGCTATTTTAACGCGCCTGGCGTTATTCATTACACAATCAATCTCTTCACATTCTGCCACCAACAAATGATCAAGATGCAGCAAATCAGCAATATTCTCCGCACTTAACATCACACCCGCGCCAGCACGCTTCTCAACATTTATTCTCCATTGTCCCAGCCATTGCTCAAGTAAACGTAAATCACGTTGAATGGTTTTTTCCGAAACATTTAAATAGCCGGCAATCGTAACAATAGTCGTATATTCCCTTCGAGGTAAAAGGAATCGTAATAATCTGTTTTGTCGCGAGGTAATCATTTGCATTTTTTACCCTTATCACACCATATGGAAGAGCTTCAGTTGCCATCTCTGAGGGTAAATATAAAGCAGAATAATTTCACAACAATACTAAAATCTGTCCGTAATCCGGACAGTGATAAAACAAAGCAAGGCGGTTAAGGGATATTTTTCAGCACAGATCACATTTTCGTGATGAATAATCGTGATCATGCTCGCAAATACGATGGAAGAAATATTTATTACCAGATGTGAGATTATTTACCGGATACGACACAAAACCATTCGTATCCGGCATTCTTCAATAGATTACAACGTAATTGTCAGCGCATTCCCTTGAGGAGTCACCACCAGTCCCTGCTCACTTTCAGCCTGCGAACCGCCTTGCAGACCATTTACTTTCACAATATTGCGCAAGCACAGTGTCCAGTTCTTCGCCTCGCCCGTACCAGTCACAGTAATCGTGTTGCCAGTACGTGCTGCTTTTAAAGTAAAGATCACCGAACCGTCAGCATCGGGCACTTCACAGACGGCTTCATGCCCGTCTTGCAGATTAAAGAGGTGGAATGCCGTACCTTCGTGCCACGCGTAATCGGGACGTTGATCGTTGTTGCCCAGCGCCAGTAGGGTGCTATCACGCACATAAACGGGCAGACTCAGGAAGCTGTGCTGCTGTTTATGCCAGCGACTACCGTCGAGTTCATCGTTGTGCCACAGGTGTGTCCAGCGACCTTCCGGCAGGTAGAACTGCACATCGCCCGCTTCAGTGAACACAGGCGCAACCATCACGTTGTCGCCTAACATGTATTGACGGTCAAGGTAATCACAAGCCGGATCGTCCGGGAACTCCATCATCATGGCCCGCATCATCGGCGTACCCCGCGCGTTTGCACGTGCAGCTTCACGATACAGATACGGCATCATGCGGCATTTCAGTTGCGTGAAGAAGCGCACCACATCACAGGACTCATCATCGTAGGCCCACGGCACACGATAAGATTTGCTGCCATGTAAACGGCTATGGCTGGAAAGCAAACCAAACGCGCACCAGCGTTTGTAAACGTGCGCCGGAGCGGTATTTTCAAAGCCGCCGATATCGTGGCTCCAGAAGCCAAAACCTGAAAGGCCAATAGACAAACCACCGCGCAGGCTTTCCGCCATTGATTCGTAGTTAGCGTAACAGTCGCCACCCCAGTGTACCGGGAATTTCTGCGCACCGACGGAGGCCGAGCGGGCAAACAAGACGGCTTCTTCCTCACCAACGGTGTCCTTGAGCACGTTCCACACCAGTTCGTTGTAGATGTACGCATAATGGTTATGCATTTTCTGCGGATCGGAACCATCAAACCATTGAACATCGGTTGGAATACGTTCGCCAAAGTCGGTCTTAAAGCAATCAACGCCCATCGCGACCAGACCTTTCAGTTTGTCGGCGTACCATTTGCAGGCATCCGGATTGGTAAAGTCATAAATCGCCAGACCTGGCTGCCATTTATCCCACTGCCACAGCGAACCGTCCGGGCGTTTGAGTAAATAACCTTTCTCTTGTAACTCTTTAAAGACGGGGGATTTTTGCCCAATATAGGGGTTAATCCAGACGCAGATTTTCAGCCCTTTCGCTTTCAGGCGGCGGATCATCCCTTCCGGGTCCGGAAAAGTCAGCGGGTCCCACTCAAAATCGCACCACTGGAAGGCTTTCATCCAGAAACAGTCAAAGTGGAAAACATGCAGCGGCAGATTGCGTTCCGCCATACCATCGATAAAGCTGTTTACCGTCGCTTCGTCGTAGTTGGTGGTAAATGAAGTGGTTAGCCACAGACCGAAGGACCACGCGGGCGGCAGCGCCGGACGGCCAGTAAAACGGGTATAACGATCAAGTACCGCTTTCGGCGTCGGGCCGTCGATAACAAAGTATTCGAGATATTCACTCTCAACGCTGAACTGTACTTTGGAGACTTTCTCCGATCCCACTTCAAAAGAGACGCATTGGGGATGATTGACCAGTACCCCATAACCACGGTTAGTCATATAAAACGGGATATTTTTATACGCCTGTTCAGTACTTGTGCCGCCGTCCCGGTTCCAGGTCTCTACCGTCTGGCCATTGCGCACCAGGGCAGTAAAGCGCTCTCCCAGACCGTAAACTGTTTCGCCAACGCCAAGATCCAGCCGCTCAAACATATAATTTCGTTGATTATTCGTGTCCTGCACGTAGCCGTTATTTTTCACCTGACTACCGGTAATACGTTCGCCGTTGCGCAGAAAATCCAGTGACCAGAACTCACCTTTGCTGACACGCGCACTTAAGTTGCCACTTTTAAACTCAGCGTAACGTTCTGTGTTTTCGATAGTGACCTTCACGTCCTGCAAAATATTGAGCGGGTAATGAGGACCGTTATTCAGCGCCCCCTGAAAATGCTCAATCCGTACACCGACAATACCTTCCTGTGGGGAGAAAAAGCGCAGCGTAAATAAAGGCGTATCAAGCTGCCAGGTACGTTCACGCACATCACGAGGGGCAGCATAGACCACCATTTCATTACCCTGCTGTTCAACCTCGAACACCTGAAGCGGGTGAATCAAATTGAGGTCAGGTTGAATCAACCAGTTTCCGTCGCTAATTTTCATTGCCGTTCCTTAGTTCTGCACTTCTTGAGAGGTGAATTGTTGCTGGCAACGGCGTTTGCCCTGCGCCAGCTGTTCCATAACGGTTTTCAGATTGTGCGTCGTGAGCGAGTAGTAGCGTTTAGCGATAATCGCGCTCAGCAAGTAACAGATCGCCGGAACAATCGTGAATAGCGCGATAATGATGCTAATTGTGGCGCTGTTCTGCGCTTTTTCTGCCGCATCATATCCGCCATAAGCCAGCATCCAGCCGATAAGGGCACCACCGAAGGCCAACCCCAGTTTGAGCACAAACAGCGTGCCAGCAAAACTGATCCCGGTCAGGCGTTTACCATTACACCACTCGCCGTAGTCGACGGTATCGGACATCATTACCCACTGGATAGGTGTCACCAGTTGATGCAACACACCAATCACGAAGATGAAGACAAACATGGTGATGCTGGCCTGCATAGGAACAAAGAACATCGCGAGGCTAATCACTGCCAGCAGGGCGTTCGTCCACCAGAAGATAGTGACTTTACATTTCCAGTCGGTCAGCGGTTTTGCCAGTGCGGAGCCAATCAGGTTACCCACGCAATAAGTGGTGAGAAAAGCGACAAACACTTCCGGCGTACCCAAAATCCATGTGACGTAATACATCATCGCCCCACCGCGTACGCACACCGCCAGGATATTGAAAATTGTCAGGAAACCGACAATACGCCACTGGTCGTTTTGCCAGATATCACGTAAATCATCCCGCATAGACGTCGTTGTAGGTGGTGCTTCAACGCGTTCTTTAGTGGTGAAGAAACAGAATGCCAGCATCATAAATGCCACCACGGAAAGGACCGCGATACCGCCCTGGAAACCGAGTGGTTTATTATCACCACCAATTAAATTAACCAGTGGCATCATCAGAACAGTAGAGAGCATGCCTCCCGCGGTCGCCAGCACAAAACGCCAGGATTGCAGCGAGATACGCTGAGTCGGGTCATTGGTGATTACACCACCCAATGCGCAGTAAGGGATATTGACGATGGTATAAAGTAAGGTAAGTAGGGTGTAAGTAATTGCTGCATAAATCATTTTTCCGTTCATACTGAGATCTGGCGTGCTATAGGCCAGTACACAGACGATCCCGAATGGCAGTGCGCCAAACAGCACCCACGGCCGAAATTTACCCCAGCGAGAGCGCGTTCGATCGGCCAACAACCCCATGCAAGGATCGGAAATCGCATCCAGTGCACGAGCGACCAAAAACATGGTTCCGACAAATCCGGCAGGAATGCCAAAAATATCGGTATAAAAGAACATCATATATAACATTACGTTATCGAAAATAATGTGGCTGGCGGCGTCTCCCATGCCATAACCAATTTTCTCTTTAACGGACAACACTTCACTCTTCATCTGCTTTTCCTTGATGCTATAGGGGTGCTGAGACCGATAACGCATTTTGTAAACCATCCCTGCGAGAGCGAATATTCCGATATCTGGTTATTAATTTATGATTCTTGTTTTATGTGATCGTGGTAGCGTTAATTTCGCTAATATATCATTGTAAAATATGAGTTTTATATGAACTATAATGCTTTCGTGATAATACGCTGCGTGTATTAGGCGGAAAAAACTGATCTGGGGGATGTAGAAACTCAAGGAAGTAGCTATAATGCGCCCCGCCTCCATGTAGCAATCGAGGCGCGGAAGATCGTCATCTCCGGTGAGGTGGCTGGACTTCAAATCCAGTTGGGGCCGCCAGCGGTCCCGGGCAGGTTCAACTCCTGTGATCTTCCGCCAAACTTCATCCAGCCAGTTCCGAGACGCTCCATAAAACCCTTTGTATTCAATACGATGAATAATCATCTTATCCGTAATAGTCCGAGTTCATCTCCCTGAATCCGCGAAAAATATGTATAGTAATGTGTATAGATTTTTTATACGTAGTTTTCAGTTATACACATGGCTCTAACCGATATACAGATCAAACGTGCAAAACCACAAGACAAGCCATACACATTGAACGATGGACAAGGTCTGTCGTTGCTTATCAATCCAGATGGCTCGAAAGGCTGGCGTTTCCGTTTCAGATTTGCTGGGAAAGCGCGGTTAATGTCATTTGGCAGCTATGATTTAGTAAGCCTCGCAGAAGCACGTGAGAAACGCGATACGGCACGTAAACAGGTTGCAAACGGCATTGATCCAGTAGAAGAACGTAAGGCTCAGAAAATTGCTCAGAAATTATCAATTGAAACCTCTTTTGAGGCAGTTAGCAGAGAATGGCACGCAGCAAAAGCAGATCGTTGGACTCTAGCTTATCGCGAAGAAATTATTAAAACATTTGAACAGGATGTTTTTCCTTTCATTGGTAAACGGCCAATAGCTGAAATTAAACCCCTAGAACTGCTTGAAGTACTTAAACGCATAGAAAAACGTGGAGCGTTGGAGAAAACCAGAAAAGTACGTCAACGATGCGGAGAGGTGTTTCGCTACGCGATCATCACTGGCCGTGCTGAATACAATCCAGCACCTGATTTAGCTATCGCATTAGCTGTACCGAAGCAAAAACATCATCCTTTTCTATCAGCAGAAGAACTCCCTTATTTTGTCAAAGATCTGGAGGCTTACACTGGCAGCATAATCACTAAAAATGCAACCAAGATTGTGATGCTTACCGGAGTAAGAACACAAGAGCTGCGTTTTGCCACATGGGAAGAAGTCAATTTAGAAAAAGGAATATGGGAAATACCAGCAGAACGCATGAAAATGCGTCGGCCTCACCTTGTACCTTTATCATCTCAAGTGATTACCCTATTTAATCAATTAAAACCCATCTCTAGCCATTATCCTTATATATTTATTGGACGTAATAATCGTACTAAACCAATTTCTAAAGAAAGTATATCACAAGTGATCGAATTACTTGGTTATAAGGGACGTGCAACAGGCCACGGGTTTAGACATACAATGTCGACAATACTACATGAACAAGGTTTTGATAGTGCATGGATTGAAATGCAACTAGCTCATGTTGATAAAAATAGCATTAGGGGAACATATAATCATGCTCAATATTTAGAGAAAAGATTAAAGATGTTACAATGGTATAGTGACTTTATTTATCCAGCAGATTGAGTTAATTATAATTACTAAAAGGAGTATTTTATGGATAAAAACACAATAATATCTGTTTTAATTAGATTACTAAATGAAAAACGTGAAGGTCTAATTTTGTTAAACGGTGAGTGGGGGGTTGGTAAAACATTCTTCCTTCAAAATGAATTTAAGCAATATTATTCCAACAAAACTCAATTTTATATATCTGTGCTTGGATTAAATAGTTTGCAAGATTTTAAAGACAAGGTGTTGAGTGTAACTTATTTAGAGAATCCACCCGATATAGAAATAATTACAGAGTTAGCATCAAATGTAACCACAGCTATTACTAAAGAAGAAAGCACTGGGAAGTTTACTGGAAAAATAATATCAACATTTGCAGGGGCAATGCAACATTATGTATTAAAAGATCTTTCAGGAGTTTTTATTATTGATGATCTAGAACGTATACCTCAAAATTTGCGAGATGAAATAGCAACCTTTTGCTTACAAAATTATCAAAATAACAAGATGTTAGACTATATTTTAGTTGGTAATTTTTCAAAACAAAGCAATGAGGTATTGAATCATAAAGAAAAAGTTATTAGCGACGAGGTATACTTTTCTATAAACAATCTTTCTGACATTTTAGATAAAAAGCTTGAGAAAATACAAGAAAATTATAGAGACATCATTAAGCAAGTAATTATAGATTTCGAAGAAACAAATATCCGAATCATTAATAGAGTCATTGTAAAACTCCTACCGTTGTTTGAACAAACAACGCAAGACAGAGATATCTCTGATATAGATATTAAAAATTTAGTAAGCTCATTGTGTGCACATATAATACTTAAGGAAAAATTCAACTATAAGGAAAATGAGTTTCGTGAAAATTTTGTTTCATCATCACTCAAAACAATTTCAACCACACCAGAAAACGAACACAATGAAATAAGTGAAGAAGAAAACAATTTATTAAGTATTAGTGCATACAAAAACTATAATAATAAAATGGCTCCATATTGTTTTAATGCAATTTCGCATAAAGACATTCTTCCATATGTTTTTACTGACAATACCCCTCCCAAGAGAAATGATTATGCTGGATTATTAAGACCTGAGTTATATAACATATCTGAACATGACTATCAGGAAGAAATAATAAAAACAATTTTAAAATCAAATTCTCCAGATCTATCTACATGGTTAATTGCCACGAATAACTATATTAGACTCTCAAAATATGAATATATACCTCATATAAACACCCTAGATGAAGACACCATTAATCAAAGCAAACTTAGCTTCAGTGACGATGAAATAAAATCATATTTTCATAAAACCGTGCCAAACATCAATGACATCCCACTAAATATGCTAAAACATGATGGAGATAATTTATATAACTTTTTTGTTGACAAATATATTAACATAACAAAAAGAGAAAGAATAGAAGAATTAAAAAACAAGATGGTTAACGATGGTTGGACCACTATCGATATGGATATATATCATTCAGATTTCAAGTTTAAAGCACTGGAAACTTTAGATGTAAATTTAATCATAAGTGCCATACAACATAATTGGTCCATTTACGATATTCAAATGTTTTCAGACCATCTATTATCTGTATACAACTTTTCTAACCTTCGCGATTATCTATCTAACGAGCTACCTCATCTAAAAAAACTAGATGAGTTCTTAAATTCTTACCTGAATGAACTTTCAATTTCTTTTCGTCGCGGAGCCATTATTGAGTTAAAAAACACCGTGAAAAAAGTAAAGGAGTCACTAGAGAACAGTATTTCATTCATAAATAAAAACTGAACACATCCATGTAAAAACAAAAAACTCTCCAGTTCAGTTTCTTTCTCTGGCTGGAGAGTCAGGTTATTTCCTGCGCCCACTGCGGCGGCAGCTGTCATCATAGCACGCCTCCGCAAAAGAAGAAATAACACCTCTCGAAAACCGTCCCGCTTTGCGGGGCGGTTTTAATGCAGTTTCACTGACACGCTCAGGCCGCGCCGGGAATGGCGCGGTCTGCAGAAAATGAGGCAGGAAAACGCATGCAAAGCCATGCACCTTATCGATGCATGGCTTTTTTCAGTAAAAACAGGCGGATTTTCGGGGAATTTTACACAGACTGACGTGATGCCAGTTGCGCACTTTTACGCGAAAAAATCATGTTCTGCGCAGGGGTGAATTTTTCACGGCTGTCATCCACCGAAGCCGCGTCAGGCCTGAATCCGATGGTCGTTAAAATGTCGCTATCCTGTGCGGAATAATTAATTTTTTCCCCCTTCGCAAGCCAGGACAGGAGGGCTTCACGCAGGGCATCTGTGGCACGCTGTATGGCACAGTTTCGGGCAATGGCCGTCAGCTCACTGTAGCCCATCAGCTCCGGTGCCAGTGCCGCCGCCAGTGCTGTGCCGTGCTGCTGCATAAAATCATTCAGCCGGTCGCGGATGCTGATGTGCTGAACGGCTTCATGCGAACGAATATAACGACCAGCGGCCTGATTCACCTGCCATTTTCTGACTTCGATAATATTGCGTAATTCGTCCAGGCGACTGACGTTTCTGCCTTCTCCTGACAGAAGCCGCAGATATTCCTGTTCGGCCGCTGCCAGCTCATTTTTGCGTTGCAGCCATGCTGCTTTGTTATTCTGACAGGTGTCAAAGGCCTGCTGTAAGGCTGTGCTTTCCATCGTTATCTCTTTCTCATCATGCTGAAGAATAAAAATACGGTGTGCGGCGACGGCCGGTGTTAACCGGCAGCCCTCATTCCAGACGCAGCGAATATGATTGTGTTTTTAAGCGTACTGGCGGCAGTTCCTGTTTTTCATGCAGGCTTTCTGCCAGTTCGTCCGGCGTGACCGGGCGGACAATGAAACGGTTGATGGTCTGAAGCGTTTTAAACACCAGACCACAGCCCGGATCCGTGCACACATAAAAACGCTCGGTGACTTCCTGAGACAGACGCCGCGATGTTCTTGACAGTGCAAGGCCTTTACATCTCCGACAACAATATCCGGTAACAAGCATTCTTTTCGGGCGTTTCATACTGCCGGAGGCTGACGTCAGTGAATCGCGGTATCTCTGTTTGCCTGAAATGTATTCCATTCCTGAATCTTTACTGTCAGAGAAAAAGCTTTCACTCGCTTCAAATGTCGCAGAGCAATAAATATTCCGGCACTGTGCAATCATTATCTTGGTGCCATCGTCCATGAAATGTGCGCGACGGGTGTGAGCAACATGTCCACACGACGGGCAGTAAATCATGACAGCAGTCCTCTGGCCTTAAGCTCTGCTCCCTGCTGGTCTATTTTGTCCTGCCACACCTTGCGCTGTGCCGGTGTGCCTGCCACCTCATAATCCATGTGCGGGAGTGTTGCCGCTGACAGTCCGGTCAGCCGGAGAACCGGCTCGCCGGTGAGGCTGATTTGCATCTGTTTAATTTTCTGTTCCAGCGATGATTTCACCTGCTGCATGACAGCCTTTTCCGGTGCGACGTAGCCCTGATGGCCGGTGGTGTTGGCGAGCGGATTTTCCTGTACCAGAATGCTCAGATGCATTGCCCGGACAAGCGCCTCACAGGTTTCATTCAGGGCGTGTTCCAGCTCATGCTCTGCATACAGACTCAGAAGGTGATGATGTGCCTTCCGGTAGGCGGTGGCCGTGCTGTCACACCCCCCTTTCAGGCGTTCACGTTCGAAATTCAGCACCACGGCCAGATTGTCATATTCCTGTACCAGCTCCCGGCGTGCCACGCGCTCAATGTGGCGCTGTTTCAGCTCGTCGCTCAGGACACCACCGGCTGCACGAAAGGCCGTGCGCCAGTCGTCAGCGTCGTTTCCGTCGGCCTGCGCCAGCGCATTTTTTTCCTGCTCTGCCCGTTCAATGGCCGTGATGGTCTCATCCATCAGGCGGGCGTTCTCAAGATGGGCGGCTCTGGCCTTTTCCAGTTGTGCCAGCGCGGGTTGCAGATATTCAGGGATGGTGTTGTCAGACATTTTCCGGCTCCTCGTCACTTCAGGTTAAGAAAATTGTGACGTACACCGGACAACAACACGACGCATTGCAGATGTGCCAGCCCTGACACAGGAGACTCATCCTCAGACCGGCAAGCCAGGAAAAGGTCGCAGGAAAAACCGGCTTACTGTTTGTTTTTTTATATTTTACTGTTCACCTCTGTTCACCTTAATAAAAAAGATAAGTAATACAGTAAGTTAAAGGGTGAACAATCGCAGTAATGACTGTTCACCGTCTGTTCACCACTGTTCACCCGCTCATGGACTTTTTGTGCTGTTTACTACTGTTTATTTTTATTAATTCACTGAAATAAATAAGAAAAAACAATTTGTATTTCACTATAAAAAATTCCAGGTCCTTCAGAACCCTTTGAGACCCTTCCAGTCCAGATGGATAAAAAACACACAGTCATTGTAAGGCAGCCTGAACAAATCCCCCTGTTGCGTCTGCTGAAAATATTCACAAAATAAAGCGCTACCCGAAGCCGGACGGACTTATCCGGTGCTGTATGGACATTAACGAGGTAGCCCGATGCATGCTGTTTTTTCTTCCCCGTCTCCCGCCCCTGTGACGCCACTGATGCCGCTGCCGGACATCACGCAGGAGCGTTTTTTACGTCTGCCGGAAGTGATGCACCTGTGCGGCCTGTCACGCTCGACCATCTACGAACTCATCCGTAAGGGGGAATTTCCGCCGCAGGTGAGTCTTGGCGGTAAAAATGTGGCCTGGCTGCACTCTGAAATCACCGCATGGATGGCCGGGCGCATTGCCGGACGCAAACGGGGGTACGACGCATGATGATGCCCGCTCTGCAAAAAGTCCCTTTTTCTGGCTTGCCTTTTTCCGGCATTTGCGGATATAGTTTTTCCGCTGCCGCAAAATCGGCAGCCGGGCGTAGGAACCCGTGTAACTCGAAGGCGACATATGACGCGCCATGCGTCTTTTTTTGTGTCGCAATCAACGCCACAGAGCGCCAGATTATGGTGTGGCGTGTGGTTTGCCGTGCAGGTATGATCCTGTTCGCAATCGCATGTTATGCCACTGAGTCAATGGTAGCTCAGGCGGGGCAGCCTCCGGGCTGGCCGGTATTCTTCGAGGCCGGTATTCCTACCCCCGTCTGGGCTATCGCCATCGAGCGTAGGAACTCCGGCGATAGCAGTTATTTGCTACTCGAAGGAGACTGCCTTATGGCTACAACCCTTACCCCTTCACACCCTGAATTTGTCTTTGTGTTTGCGGCTGTCCGTCGCGCAGACCGTCATCCCCGTATCTGCATGCTTCGCACCGTCGCCGGTGATGAACGCAGCGCCCGCCGTTCCCTTGTCCGTGACTATGTGCTCTCCCTTGCTGCCCGTCTGCCGGTGGTGGAGGTGTCCCGTGCGTAATAAAAAAGCCCCTCAGACCGTCTCAGCGCGTCATGACGCCCGTGAACACCTCAGCATTGAGGCTTACCATAAGCTCAACCGCGCCAGCGCAGTATCCCGGTTTGTTGGGGGTGATTTGATTCACCGTGAACTCTCCGGCCTGCATCAGCTCTACATTCCGCATATTTTCAGCTACCTGAATGAAGATATTGATTTTGTGCTGAATGAGCTGAAAGCCAAAGGCCTGTGCCGCGATTTTCTCGCCCAGCAGAAAGACCGGGGAGACAGGACACATGTTTGATTTTCCCCAGCCCGGTGAGATTTACCGTTCTGCCGGTTTTCCCGATGTGGCCGTGGTCGGCATTCTGGAAGACGGTATTCCGTGGGAAATGCCGTACCGCTGTCCGGAAATTGTCTGGAACCCGTACCGCCGAAAATTCAGTATCCTTGTGCGTATCCTCGCTGACGGGCGCACCACAGACATCCCGCTGGGGCGTTTTCTGCGGGAATTTACCTGTGACCGTCCTGACCTGTTCAAACGCAGCCCCGTAAACCGGCATGCGGTACTGAAAGAAATGGCCGGAGACCCGGAATTACAGAAATGGCGGGAGAAATATCTGGATATTTACCCGCAGGACACTGTTCCGGCCAGCCGGGCGGCACCGGTGGCGCGGGAATGGCGGGAAATTTCCCGCACGGAGCCTGACCCGGAAATCACCCCGGATAACAGTTACCGCAATTATCTGTAATTAAAAAACGACACCCGAAAAATTAAATGTGCGTATTCGCGCAGGGATACGCACGTCTTCAGGAGACGCAGATATGCCTTATCAGTTAATGCAACCGGCACGGAATGCAGTCATCTGTCACAGGGAGGAAAACAAATGAAAACCCCCTTACCGCCCGTCTTACGCGCAGCCCTTTACCGTCGCGCTGTCGCCTGTGCCTGGCTGACCGTGTGCGAACGTCAGCACCGCTACCCGCATCTCACCCTTGAATCACTGGAGGCGGCCATCGCCGCTGAGCTGGAAGGCTTTTATCTGCGCCAGCACGGTGAGGAAAAAGGGCGTCAGATAGCCTGTGCCCTGCTGGAAGATTTAATGGAATCCGGCCCCCTGAAGGCCGCGCCGTCGCTGTCCTTTCTCGGGCTGGTTGTGATGGATGAACTCTGTGCCCGTCACATAAAAGCGCCGGTACTGCACTGAAGGAGAACAACACCATGAAAATGAACGTAACCGCCACCGTCAGCCATGCGCTCGGCCACTGGCCGCGTATTCTCCCGGCGCTGGGGATTCAGGTGCTGAAAAACCGTCATCAGCCCTGTCCGGTCTGTGGCGGGAGTGACCGCTTCCGTTTTGATGACAGGGAGGGGCGCGGCACCTGGTACTGCAATCAGTGTGGTGCCGGTGACGGCCTGAAACTGGTTGAAAAGGTGTTTGGTGTTTCCCCGTCCGATGCGGCCGCAAAGGTGGCTGCCGTGACCGGCAGCCTGCCCCCGGCTGACCCGGCAGTGACGGCTGCCGCCGGTGCTGAAACAGACGCTGCCCGGAAGAACGCCGCCGCACTGGCACAAACCCTGATGGCGAAAACCCGTCCCGGAACCGGTAACGCCTACCTGACCCGCAAGGGCTTTCCCGGCCGGGAATGCCGGATGCTGACCGGCACACACAGAGCCGGTGGCGTGAGCTGGCGTGCCGGTGACCTTGTGGTGCCACTGTATGACGACAGCGGCGAACTGGTTAACCTTCAGTTAATCAGTGCTGACGGCCGTAAGCGCACCCTGAAAGGCGGACAGGTCAGGGGCACCTGTCACACCCTTGAAGGACAGAATCAGGCCGGAAAACGTCTGTGGATAGCGGAGGGATACGCGACCGCACTTACCGTGCATCACCTGACCGGTGAAACGGTGATGGTGGCGCTTTCTTCCGTGAACCTCCTTTCTCTGGCCAGCCTTGCCCGGCAGAAGCATCCGGCCTGTCAGATTGTCCTTGCCGCAGACCGTGACCTCAGCGGTGACGGCCAGAAAAAAGCCGCCGCAGCCGCAGATGCGTGTGAAGGTGTTGTTGCCCTGCCGCCGGTCTTCGGTGACTGGAATGATGCCTTCACGCAGTACGGCGGGGAAGCCACCCGTAAGGCCATTTATGATGCCATCCGGCCACCGGCTGAAAGCCCGTTCGACACCATGAGCGAAGCGGAGTTTTCCGCCATGAGTACCAGCGAAAAGGCCATGCGTATCTATGAGCATTACGGCGAGGCGCTCGCGGTCGATGCCAACGGCCAGCTTCTGTCCCGCTATGAAAATGGTGTCTGGAAGGTGCTGCCGCCACAGGACTTTGCCCGGGATGTGGCCGGGCTGTTTCAGCGTCTGCGCGCGCCGTTCTCCTCCGGGAAGGTGGCCTCCGTGGTGGACACCCTGAAGCTGATTATTCCGCAGCAGGAAGCCCCCTCCCGCCGCCTGATTGGCTTTCGTAACGGCGTGCTCGACACGCAGAACGGCACGTTCCACCCGCACAGTCCGTCACACTGGATGCGCACCCTGTGCGATGTGGATTTCACCCCGCCGGTGGAAGGGGAAACGCTGGAAAACCACGCCCCCGCGTTCTGGCGCTGGCTTGACCGTGCCGCCGGTGGCCGTGCGGAAAAACGCGACGTGATTCTGGCCGCACTGTTTATGGTGCTGGCAAACCGCTACGACTGGCAGCTCTTTCTGGAGGTGACCGGTCCCGGCGGCAGCGGCAAAAGTATCATGGCCGAAATCGCCACCCTGCTGGCCGGGGAGGATAACGCCACATCGGCCACCATTGAGACGCTGGAATCCCCGCGTGAACGTGCCGCGTTAACTGGCTTCTCACTGATACGCCTGCCGGACCAGGAAAAATGGAGCGGCGACGGTGCCGGACTCAAGGCCATCACCGGCGGCGATGCGGTGTCCGTGGACCCGAAATACCGGGATGCGTACTCCACGCATATCCCGGCGGTGATTCTGGCCGTGAACAATAACCCGATGCGCTTCACCGACCGCAGCGGCGGCGTGTCACGCCGGCGGGTGATTATTCACTTCCCGGAACAGATAGCCCCGCAGGAGCGCGACCCGCAGCTTAAGGACAAAATCACCCGCGAGCTGGCGGTCATCGTGCGTCACCTGATGCAGAAATTCAGCGACCCGATGCTCGCCCGGTCACTGCTTCAGTCCCAGCAGAACTCAGACGAGGCACGGAACATCAAACGGGATGCCGACCCGACGTTTGATTTTATCGGCTATCTGGAAACCCTGCCGCAGACCAGCGGCATGTATATGGGGAACGCCAGTATCATCCCGCGTAATTACCGTAAATACCTCTATCACGCCTATCTGGCCTACATGGAGGCAAACGGCTACCGGAATGTACTCAGTCTGAAAATGTTCGGGCTGGGGCTGCCGGTGATGCTGAAGGAATACGGGCTGAATTACGAGAAGCGCCATACCAAACAGGGGATACAGACCAACCTGACGCTGAAAGAGGAAAGCTACGGCGACTGGCTGCCAAAATGTGACGACCCTGCAACAACCTGACCCTCATGACTCATCTGACCGGCATCTGCCGGTCTTTTTTCATCCCTGAATCCCCCGAAGGTGAACAATCCACTGTTCACCCTTCACCGTATATTCACCCGTTATCACACTGAAATTAAAAGAGAAAAACGAAAGGTGAACAGTGTGAACAATCAAATCAAAAAAAACTTTTTTCTTCCTGAGTGATTTCAGTGCGGAGGATTAATCACCGGTATGAGTCACATCGGCAGAATGCCGGAGGTGAAGAATCGAATGTTCACCCTTCACCCATTATTCACCACCTATCAAACTGAAATAAAAGGAGAAAACAGAAAGGTGAACAGTGTGAACAGTTCTTCCGAAAAAAAATTTTTTTCCTGAGTTAACGTGCGTGAAGATACGTGTAACAATTAATCGATAGATATTATATGTATAAGGATGTGTATAAATGAATTAGAATAGAAAAATATAAACGATTTGAATCAAGTGGTTATATGGCAATTTTGACTCCTGTGATCGCCAAAATGCCTCTTCAGTGATCCCCATCCTGCTTATTTCTGAGCAACCTGACCCTGCTGATGTATCTGGTAGTATGACAGAGTGATTCGTTTTTCTTGCCGAGTGTACGAAAACGTCTTCCTTGCCACCGACTATCAACCGTCACTCAAAAAAACCTCTCTTTTTTTCAAGCTATCAAGAATAAGTTGCATTTTATCTGCACCGGACACCAGCCATCCATATATGGCTTTTACCTGCTACAAAGATGAAGAAGTGCATAAATGTGATGTTAAAACAATCAAAGAAAAATTACATGCGCAATAATTTCACTATAACATTATAATCCATGGTGAAAATAACACTGCACAAGGATTGTCATCATCAAACTCATCGGAACTATTTTTTCTGTCGTCATTGGTGTAATACTGATTGTAAGTATCCTTTCAGGAGATTATTTTTGCCGTGTGGGGCATGGAACTTGTAAAGCAGCCAAAAGCGCTAGGCATTTAATTGAAAGTAAAGAGAAAAACAGAAGTAGTCGCGTCAAAGTCTTTAGCACGCATATTAATTTGAGTCATCCAGCGGCATCCTGGCTAGCAACTCAAACTTGCGCTAACAATATATTCAATCTACTTCAAAACAATAATGCCATTTATTTATTCGAAAACGATAATAAAATTGAACTGCGAATGGGGTATGATTCTTTTTTCTCTATTGAAACGATTGATAAAATTAACAAAGAAAACATCAAAGAAATAAAACTAAAAAATGATACAACATATGTTTCCCTTCCTAATCCAACCATTTTAATAACCACGACATCAACACCTGAACGACAGTTTTCTATTTCTGTTCTGGATGATGATAACAAAGAAAATCTACCTACCGATACCGCACCTTGTTTTACAATTGGTATTCCTGATGAATATACTAAAGCCATAGAGTTATTGAACATTAAATAATTAAATTTCATATTGAGTTTTTTTAAATACCATATGAATAATTGTTATATGTCATTATTTCCTCCATTCACTAAAACTGATTGATTACTCTACTCCCTCACCGTCATCGGTAGTGGTATCCTTAACGTATATTGATGAAAAGACAAAACAGTATGCAGAGGGAAAAATGGGTTCCACCAGAAAGGGGATGCTGAACGTTCTGATTGCCGCCGTGTTGTGGGGAAGTTCAGGGGTCTGCGCGCAATACATCATGGAGCAAAGCCAGATGTCGTCGCAGTTTTTGACTATGACGCGTTTGATATTCGCCGGTTTGATTCTGCTGACGCTATCATTTATTCATGGTGATAAAATCTTTTCTATTATTAACAATCACAAAGATGCCATTAGCCTACTGATTTTTTCCGTGGTTGGCGCGCTAACCGTACAGCTCACTTTTTTGCTAACCATCGAAAAATCGAACGCAGCCACGGCAACGGTGCTGCAATTCCTCTCACCGACTATTATCGTCGCCTGGTTCTCACTGGTGCGTAAATCCCGCCCGGGCATTCTGGTTTTCTGCGCTATTTTGACATCGCTGATCGGGACTTTTTTATTGGTGACACACGGTAATCCGACATCATTATCGATCTCTCCTGCCGCGTTATTCTGGGGCATTGCCTCGGCGTTTGCTGCTGCATTCTATACCACCTATCCCTCAACGCTGATTGCCCGCTATGGCACGTTACCGGTCGTCGGCTGGAGTATGCTGATTGGCGGTCTGATCCTGCTGCCCTTTTATGCCAGACAAGGGACAAACTTTGTCGTTAACGGCAGTTTGATTCTGGCGTTTTTTTATTTGGTGGTCATTGGTACGTCCCTGACATTTAGTCTGTACCTGAAAGGAGCACAATTAATTGGCGGTCCAAAAGCCAGCATTTTAAGCTGTGCAGAACCATTAAGTAGCGCGCTGCTCTCTTTGCTGTTGCTGGGAATCACCTTCACATTGCCGGACTGGCTGGGAACGCTGCTGATTCTGTCATCGGTGATTTTGATTTCAATGGATTCCCGCCGCCGCGCCAGAAAAATAAATCGTCCGGCGCGGCATGAGTGAGAATTACCAGCCAGGCACCGCGCCACCGTTAAAGATGGTTTCTGCCGCTTTAGCGACTTCGGGTGATTGATAAGATTGCAGAAATTCCTTCACGTTTTCTGCATTCTTATTATCTTCCCGTGCCACCAGAATATTCACATACGGCGAATTTTTATCTTCAATAAATACGCTGTCGTTAACCGGAGAAAGTCCTGTTTGCTGGATGTAAGTGGTGCTGATAATCGCTACATCCACTTTCGGGTCGTCCAGTACACGTGGCAACTGTGCCCCTTCCAGCTCCATTATCTGCAAATGGCGTGGATTATCGGTTATATCCAACGCGGTAGGTAATAACCCTTTTCCTTCTTTCAGAGTAATTAGCTTCTCTTTTTGCAGCAGTAAAAGCGCGCGACCAAGGTTAGTCGGGTCGTTGGGGATCGCCACTGTCGCACCTTCTTTTATTTGCGCCACTGTTTTGATTTTTTTGGAATAGCCCGCCATGGGGAAGACAAACGTATTTCCCACCGCTACCAGTTTATAACCATGCGCCTGATTATCTTGTTCAAGAAAGGGTCGATGCTGGAAGACGTTCGCATCAAGCTCGCCATGATTTGTCGCATCGTTCGGTAGCAACGAACCGCTAAATCCTACCAGTTCAACATCGAGACCATATTTCTCTTTTGCTACCTTTTTAGCGACTTCCGCGACATCTTGTTCTGCGCCATTAATAACGCCAACTTTAATATGCTTTTCATCGCTGCTGCTCTGGTCGCAACCTGCCAGCAGAACTCCTGCCAGTAATAATGCGGCCCCCGCCCGTAGATGATGTGTTGTCAGTTTCATTTTTTTATCCTTTTATTAATGATTACCTGACTATAGCGGTAAGGTCGCTGCAGTTTAAAAAACGAAACGCTATCGATAAGAATAAAAAGGAATAAAAGTGGAATATAAAGTCTGGCACTTCTTACTGACCACGCAAACACCTTTCGTACAGCATGATGAGAGCGGCAAAAGCAAACTACACTTATGCTTCATTCGATGCACATTTGCAGAAGGTTGCCGCTATGAAGCCAACGATGCTACTCATGATTACCGTATTCCTGATTTTTCCAGCCATTTCTCAGGCCGAGTCGCCATTCAGTTCTCTACAGTCGGCAAAAGAGAAAACCACGGTATTGCAAGATTTACGTAAAATTTGCACGCCACAGGCGTCATTATCAGATGAAGCGTGGGAAAAGTTAATGTTGTCAGATGAAAACAATAAACAACATATACGCGAGGCCATCGTGGCGATGGAACGTAATAATCAGAGCAATTATTGGGAAGCGTTGGGTAAGGTAGAATGCCCGGATATGTAAGAACGGCAACAACCACTGACCAACGCTTCTTTACCTGATATCAGGATTTCTTCATTTTCACCTTTGCAGTCACCAACAATGCAGTCAGCAACATCAATGTGCCGGACAACATCAGCGGCGAAGTCAGACCAATGTTATCCAACGCATAACCGCCGATTGCCGCACCGCAGGTGTTAGCAAGCTGAATAACGGCCACCTGAATAGATCCAGCCTTTTCTGCCTGATCGGCCAATGAGCGAGTGATCCACGTTGACCAACCAACGGGAATTAAAGCAAAGGTCAGCCCCCAGATAATCGCAACACCAGTAGCAACAATTTTATAGCTTCCCCACAGCGTCAGTACCAGCGCGCTCAGGGCGAGCACAAACGGTGCGCCCGCTAAGGCCAGTTTCACCGAACGTTTGAGAATAAACGACGAAAGCGATGTCCCGACAAAGCTGGCGATACCAAAACTCAGCAGCACCAGGGTTAAGCCATCAACACCGAATCCCGCCAGATTCATATACACTGGGCGAATATAAGTGAAAAAAGCAAACTGTCCGGCAAAGGACATAAAGATGGCGATCATCCCGGCCATCACTCCCGGACGTTGTAATAAGCGGAAAGTATTTTGTTTCTGATGCGAAGGTTCACCTGGCAGCGAAGGCAGTGATTTGATAATCCAGAAAATACACAGCACACCCATCGCCGCCGCCGCATTAAAGACATTGCGCCAACCGATAAGCTCGCCTAAAAAACTGCCCAACGGCGCGGCAATCACCAGCGCAATAGAAACCGCGCCGAAGATCACCGACAGCGCCTTCGGCACCGTACGCGGCGGTACCAGACGCATGGTCAGCGACGCCGACATCGCCCAGAACCCGCCCAGCGCCAGCCCCAGACAGGCGCGACCGATTAACAGCAGACTGAATGAGTTGGCAAAGGAAACCAGCAAACAGGAAAGCGTCAGCAAAACGGCGAACAGAATGACAACGTAGCGGCGGTCAGTGGCCTGAATGGTCTGGGTAATAAACAAACTGGCAAACATCGCCACAAAGGCGGTCACGGTCACCGATTGCCCGGCAACCCCTTCCGAAATGCCTAAATCCTGGGCCATTGGCGTCAACAAACTGACAGGCAAAAACTCAACGATAATCAGACAGGCGACGCAAAACGCCACCGAGAAAACGGCTGACCAGTTCGGTCGGGTGATGGCATTCGCGCCGCGGTTTTCAGCAATAAATTCACTCATGGTGTTACCCGTGGCATGTTTCAGGGGAAAAGCCGACCAGTCTAACATTGAAATGTGTGATGCATTTAACGTTTTTGCAACTTTTACGATGTTGCTTGAGCTGGAGTTAAGATCGAAACGGAACAGGGCAAAGATTACCGGATGCGGTGTGAACGTCTTATCCACCCACCAGGTCAGGCGCGGTCTGTAGGCTGATAAGACGAAGCGGTTTTAATGCAGCCAGTGAACGCCCTCGGCAGGCTGAAAGAACGCGTTATAGCGCATCTGAAAAGCATTGATATCCTGCATTTCAGGTTCGGTTTCGCGCAGAAAACCCAGCGCCAGCCTGACCTGAGCATCAGTAATCGGCGCGGCAAGGCGGGCTTTTTGTAAAATCCGATGCCATTGCAGCAGGTTCTGTTCGCTACCATCGACAATGACAATTTGCCAGATGAGCAACACCTGCGCGGCGTTTTGCAGGTGCGACTCATCCGGGCGATGCAAATAACGTAAAAATTCGTCACCGGCTGACTTTCCCATTTGATCGACCATCGACTCCACGGGTACGACATCGATGTTCAGCCGATCGCTGAGACGGCGAATCGCTTTTCTGGCCCCGGATGTCAGCACCCGAAAACCAACCACAAACACTACCGCCAGCGTGGCGAGCATTATCCAGATCATGAGTTCTCCTGCGTAATCAGAACTCATGATATCTGGAAACCCTCGCCAGTTACTAATCCACCAGAATAATCTTCAGTGCAAACAGAGCTGCGACCACCACCACACACAGGTTTAGATCGCGCCAGCGCCCGGTGCACACTTTCATGATGCAGTACGACATAAAGCCTAGTGCAATCCCTTCGGTGATCGAGAACGTAAAGGGCATCATCACCGTGGTAATAAACGCAGGCACCGATTCGGTAAAATCATCCCAGTTAACGCGTGCCAGGCTCGATGTCATCAATACGCCAACGAAGATTAACGCTCCGGCGGTTGCGTAAGGAGGAACCATCGCCACCAGCGGTGAGAAGAACATAACCAGCAGGAACATAACGCCAACAACAACCGCAGTCAGCCCCGTGCGACCGCCGACAGCCACACCTGAAGTACTTTCAATATAGGCGGTAACAGACGAGGTACCGATAAACGCACCCGCCACCGAACTGACGCTATCAACATACAGCGCCTTATTCATATTGGGGAATTTGCCGTTACTATCTATTAAGCCAGCTTTATCAGTCACACCAATTAATGTCCCTGATGAATCAAATAAGTTGATCAGCATAAAGGAGAAAATGATACCGGCGAGTTCAAGTGATAACGCACCGCTCAAATCCACTTCACCAATGACGCCGCTAATATCAGGCGGAATGGAATAGACGCCGCTAAAATGAACATCACCGAAAAATAATCCACAGCAAGACGTCACCACAATAGAAACAAGCACCGCGGCATGAAAATGACGTGATGACAACACAGTTATAATAAAAAACCCTAAAATACCTAACAACACGCCGTGAGAACTTAAATCGCCAATCATCACCAGGGTGTCTTTATTGGCGACAATAACGCCAGTATTTTTTAATCCCATTAAGGCGATAAATAATCCGATTCCGCTGGTGATACCAATACGTAAACTTAATGGAATGTTGGAGATCATCCAGTACCGGATACGAAACAGCGTGAGCAAAAATAGCCCAACTGCGCCCCAGAATATCGCGCCCATCCCGGTCTGCCAGGAGATACCCATCGCCCCCACGACCACGAAGGCAAAGAAGGCGTTCAGCCCCATTGCCGGAGCCAGTGCCACGGGTAAGTTAGCAAATATCCCCATCGCAATACTGCCGATACCGGCAATCAAACAGGTGGTAACAAACACCACTTTTGGGTCCATTTGTGCCGCGCCGAGGATTTGCGGGTTCACAAAAACGATGTACACCATGGTTAAAAAAGTGGTCATCCCCGCAATCAATTCTGTGCGGACGGTGGTCCCATGCTGAGGTAGTTTAAATAATCGCGAAAGCGTCCCTGATTCATTACTCACGTAATCGGTATTGTCATTATTCATTTTTTTGTCCATTGGAGGAGATTTAATCCCTTGCTTTTGTAAAACAAATGACAACAACGGTTCAGTGATAATTATCACATTTCAATTGCACATTAATGGATATTCTTTAATAATCTCGCGACGTTTCTTTATGATAAATAATAATCAAATTGATAAAATCAAAATGAGAAAAATATGAATAATTCTATTAACCATAAATTTCATCACATTAGCCGGGCTGAATACCAGGAATTGTTAGCCGTTTCCCGTGGAGACGCTGTTGCCGATTATATTATTGATAATGTCTCTATTCTCGACCTGATCAATGGCGGAGAAATTTCCGGCCCAATTGTGATTAAAGGACGTTACATTGCCGGTGTTGGCGCAGAATACGCTGATGCTCCGGCTTTGCAGCGGATTGATGCCCGCGGCGCAACGGCGGTGCCAGGGTTTATTGATGCTCACCTGCATATTGAATCCAGCATGATGACGCCGGTCACCTTTGAAACTGCTACCCTGCCGCGCGGCCTGACGACCGTTATTTGCGACCCTCATGAAATCGTCAACGTGATGGGAGAAGCCGGATTCGCCTGGTTTGCCCGCTGTGCCGAACAGGCAAGGCAAAACCAGTACTTACAGGTCAGCTCTTGCGTACCCGCCCTGGAAGGCTGCGATGTTAATGGTGCCAGTTTTACCCTTGAACAGATGCTCGCCTGGCGGGACCATCCGCAGGTTACCGGCCTTGCAGAAATGATGGACTACCCTGGCATAATTAGCGGGCAGAATGCGCTGCTCGATAAACTGGACGCATTTCGCCACCTGACACTGGACGGTCACTGCCCGGGTTTGGGTGGTAAAGAACTTAACGCCTATATTGCTGCGGGTATTGAAAACTGCCACGAAAGTTATCAGTTGGAAGAAGGACGCCGGAAATTGCAACTCGGCATGTCATTGATGATCCGTGAAGGGTCCGCAGCCCGCAATCTCAACGCGCTGGCACCGTTGATCAACGAATTTAACAGCCCGCAATGCATGCTCTGTACCGATGACCGTAACCCGTGGGAGATCGCCCATGAAGGACACATCGATGCCTTAATTCGCCGCCTGATCGAACAACACAATGTACCGCTGCATGTGGCATATCGCGTAGCCAGCTGGTCGACGGCGCGCCATTTTGGTCTGAATCACCTCGGCTTACTGGCACCCGGCAAGCAGGCCGATATCGTCCTGTTGAGCGATGCGCGTAAGGTCACGGTGCAGCAGGTACTGGTGAAAGGCGAGCCGATCGATGCACAAACCTTACAGGCGGAAGAGTCGGCGAGACTGGCACAATCCGCCCCGCCATATGGCAATACCATTGATCGCCAGCCAGTTTCCGCCAGCGACTTTGCCCTGCAATTTACCCCCGGAAAACGCTATCGCGTTATTGAGGTAATCCATAACGAACTGATCACGCACTCCCGCTCCAGCGTCTACAGCGAAAACGGTTTTGATCGCGATGATGTGTGCTTTATTGCCGTTCTTGAGCGTTACGGACAACGACTGGCTCCGGCCTGTGGTTTGCTCGGCGGCTTTGGCCTGAATGAAGGTGCGCTGGCTGCGACGGTCAGCCATGACAGCCATAATATTGTGGTGATCGGTCGTAGCGCAGAAGAGATGGCGCTGGCGGTCAATCAGGTGATTCAGGATGGCGGCGGGCTGTGCGTGGTCCGTAACGGCCAGGTACAAAGTCATCTACCGTTGCCCATTGCCGGGCTAATGAGCACCGACACGGCGCAGTCACTGGCGGAGCAAATTGACGCCCTGAAAGCCGCCGCCCGTGAATGCGGTCCGTTACCGGATGAGCCGTTTATTCAGATGGCGTTTCTTTCCCTGCCAGTGATCCCCGCGCTGAAACTAACCAGTCAGGGGCTGTTTGATGGTGAGAAGTTTGCCTTCACTACGCTGGAAGTCACGGAATAATAAAAAAAAGCCCGGCGTCATGCCGGGCAAAAGTCACCAGTTACGTTTATGCCACTGTCAACTGCTGAATTTTTTTCTCGCGGCGGATTTTGCGTTCTTCCATCACCGCCACTATCGCCATCAGGCAGATACAACCAATCGCGGCGATATCCAGCGCGGCGAAGGTGCCTGCCCAGCCGGTAAGGCCAAATACCGGCGTCCCATCGGCAATCATTCCCAGACCTAACTTGGCAAAGCTGTCACCAATCAGGTAAGCGAAGGTGCCTTTAATACCATCGGCAGCGCCAATCGCTTTTTTAGGTACAAAGCCAACAGCAGCCACACCAATCAACAATTGCGGGCCAAAGACCAGGAAACCCAACGCAAAGAGAGAAGCCAGGTAGATATATTCGTTGCTGGCGTGTTGATACACACCGAGCGTGGCGATAATCAGCGCCAGCGCGATACAGGCCACCAGGCCACGGCGACCGTTCGCCAGGTCAGAGAGCCAGCCCCACAGCAGCGTACCGACCAGCGCACCAGCTTCAAACAGCGTAAAGCCCTGAATTGCCACCGCTTTAGAGAGTTTCAGTTCCTGGAACGCATACACGGTTGACCACTGGTCGATACCAATACGCACCACATAGAGGAAAATGTTGGCAAAGCACAGCAGCCAGATCACTTTGTTTTTCAGCACATACTCAACAAAGATCTGCCACTTGGTCATATCGGTAGATTCTGTCTCTTTATCCTCTTCACTGATCTCCTCGCCAAACAGCTCTTCAGCTTTGCCGAGGCCATAAGATTCCGGGGAGTCGCTGCCGTAACGCAGACCGATAAAACCAACAATCAGCGCGATAATCGACGGGAAAATAAACATGCCGATGACATGACCATCGAACAGGTAATTTGCGCCGAACAGCGCCACACCTGCTGCGCCTGCACCACCAAGGTTGTGAGAAATGTTCCAGAAACCGAGGAATGTCCCGCGTTTACGACGCGGCGTCCATTTGGTGATGGTGGAGTAACTGCACGAACCGCCGGTACTCTGGAAAAAGCCGCTTAAGGCGTAGAAGGCAATCATCAGGAACAGGCTAACCGAGCCGCTGCCCATACTGGCACTGAAGCCCAGCATACAAATGGCAGACAGGATCAGCATGAACGGCAGGAATTGTTTGGTGTTTTTGCCGTCGGCGTAGTAAGAAACCAGCGTTTTACCCACGCCATAAGTGATGGAGAAGCCCAGGCCGATCATCCCCAGCTGCGTCATGCTCAACCCGTAGGTCGAGATCATGTCGTTCTGCGCGATGTTAAAGTTCTTGCGAATCAGGTACATCGTAAGGTAGCCGATAAAGACCACCAGGTAGGATTGCATGAACGGTTTGAACCACATTTTGCGCCGCACTTCGAGCGGAAGGTCCAGGGTCGGCTTGCGAACCTGGTTTAAGAAAGCCAGCATGGGTTACTCCTGAAATGAATACCTGCGTGAGGCATGCATTGTAAAAATCAGCAGCAAATCAGGCCTGAGATAGCGTCCAGGCAAAACCTGGAAAATTTCTTAGTTTTGCCGGATATGAAGTGAAAAGGTGAGATGCATCACGCTTCTCGCGGTGTCTGGGCGTTCAAAAAGGGCAGTAATAGCAGTGCGGAAATCCCGGCGGCGATGGCGATAACCACAAAAAATCCGCTCCAGTGCCAGGTATCGAGTACTTTCGCCAGCGGCCAACCAGCAAGCGACGCACCAAGATAAGCAAACAAGCCGACAAATCCCGTCGCCGCCCCTGCCGCCTCTTTGTGGGAACACTCTGCCGCCGCCATGCCGATTAACATCTGCGGGCCAAAGACAAAAAAACCAATGGTGAAGAAGCAGGTTGCCTGCATCACGTAGCTGGCAAATGGCATCAGCCACAGCGAGCCGACTGAAAGCAAAATTCCGGCGGCGAAAATCAAATTCATCGGCCCGCGGTTGCCGTTAAACAGTTTGTCCGAACCCCAACCCGCTACCAGCGCACCGATAAATCCGCCCAGTTCAAACATTGTCACTGCCGTATTCGCCGTGACCAGATCGACGCCCAGCGTCTCGGACATATACAAATTGCCCCAGTCGTTGATCGCCGCCCGAACCACATAGACCAGCACATAGCAAAACGAAAGCAGCCAGATATACGGATTCAGCAACACATATTTGGTGAGGATCTCTTTACGCGTCAGCCCTGCCCCTTCTTGTTGTTGAGCAATCTCCAGTGCGTCGTGCCGCCATTCACCAACCGCCGGTAAACCTAACGCCTGCGGACGATCGCGCAGCCGCCAGCAGAGAAAAATCCCCACGACGATCGCCATACAACCCGCAATCATCATCCCGGCACGCCAGCCGTAATGCAGCGCGCTCGCTGCCATCACAATGGGAATGAGTGCGCCGCCGACGTTATGCGCCGTGTTCCATAATGCCCACCAACCGCCGCGCTCGGTACGAGAATACCAAGCGGTTAACAGACGCGCACACACCGGTGAACCCCAGCCCTGGAAAAAGGCGTTCAACACCCAAAGCACGGCAAACGCCCATAGCGACGTCGAGAAGCCAAACAGAATGTTGATAATGCCCGTGGCAATAAGCCCTATCCCCATAAAATAACGGGCATTTGAGCGATCGCTGACAATGCCGGAGACAAACTTCGACACGCCGTAGGTAATGTAAAACAGGGTCGCTAACAGGCCAATATCGCTACGGCTGAGCACGCCGTTAGCAAGGATTTCTGGTACGGCGGCGTTAAAACTTTTACGCGTGAAGTAAAACAGCGCGTAACCCAGCCAGATGGTCAGCAGAATATGCCGACGCCAGTAGCGATAGCGGGCATCAATTTCATGTTTATCAGTCATTAATGGCGCATCGGCAGGCGCTTTCAGAAACGGCAACATCATCGAACCTTAGACATAACGTTGAGGTAGAGAAACGCTGACACGCGTGCCGTGCAGACAGGAAATGGTCAATGTGCCACCCAGCGCCGTTACGCGCTCGCGCATTCCGGTAAGGCCAAAACCGTGTTGCCCGGAATCTGGCGGTAAACCGCTGCCATCGTCTTCAATCACCAGCATTAACCGCTCATCATGCTGCCAGCCTTGCAGGGTGACCGCGCTGGCATCAGCATGTTTCACAATGTTGTTCAGCCCTTCCTGGCAGACACGAAACAGCGTCACGCGCTGGTTTTCGCTTAACGCTGATTCATCGATTCGCCATTCGAGATGACTGACAATGCCGCGCCCTTCCAGCTCCATTTCCCGCATCAGTGAGCGGATGGCCTGCTCCAGGGTGAGATCATCCAGCTGGCGCGGACGTAACCGCCCTAACAAGCGGCGCACCGCGTCGTAAACGCCCAGCGACAGTTGTTCGATGAGCTGCCCGCTCTGTTTCACGCTGGCGTTATCCGCCGCGAGCCGCTGGACAATGCCCGCTTGAGTTCGAATAGCAGTGATGGTCTGACCGATATCATCGTGCAGCTCACGTGCCACATCACGGCGCACGCTCTCTTCGGTTTCCAGCAACCGTTCAGCGAGATGCTGATTGCGCGCCAGTTCCTTTTGCAGCGACTGGTTAAGTTCACGCAACCGCTGGATGCCTGCGCCCAGTAACAACCCTGTCAGACTTTGCACCAGCAGCGAGAGCAATAAATCCACCGGATGATCGCGCCAGGTTTGACTGGCGATCAGCGCGATGGCGTTCATCAATGTCGCAATCAGCGCTCCTTGCCAACCATAGTGCCAGGCCAGCGCGATAATCGGCAGCGCCAGACAGAATGGCGTAAAGCGCGACAGTTCGTCCGGCAATCCCAACTGGAGCCAGAGGCTGATAACAAACAGTAGCAAGTACCAGACCAGATGCCGCCCACGCCAGTTGATCGGCTGGGAAACCAGTGACGGGCCGAGCGGCAGCCAGGTGTTATTGGCGAGATAGTGCCAGAACACCAGACATATCGGGGCCAGCGTCAGGCCACCAGTTAAAGTCAGCAGCAGCGCATTCCACGACTCTTTGCCGTGCCAAAGCCAGGGCAGCGACTGCAACAACGCCGCCGCCGTTAACGCCGCACCCTGTAACAGCAAGGTGCGCCAGTCACGTTGATGGCGATAGCGCGAGATCAGCGCCACGGGCAACAACGTCAGTAAACTACCGATCATCAATAAGGAGAAATGGGTTAAACCGACCGCCTGCATTAGCCAGTAAATCAGCAGCCACTCCGCACCCAGTAGCACCGGCCAGTATCCGCGCGGGCATTGCAGCATTAGCCCTAGCCGCAGGCCAAACGGAAATAACAGCACCGCCATATCAGGGCGCTCAACCAGGTGCAGGCTGATACTCCACAGGCAAAACCATGCGGCAGAGAAGATAAAAAAGCAGGCAATAACGGTAATTAAGCGGGAGAACAACGTCTTCATCACCAACCATCAAACATGCGGCGCGCCAGTTCAACGTCGTTACTGACGCCCAGTTTTTCCATCAGATTGGCGCGATGGACGTGTACCGTTTTCGGCGACAAGCCCAGTTCGGCAGCAATCTCTTTCACCGCCATTCCTTGCGCCAGTTTTTCCGCCACCTGGCGTTCGCGTTTGGTTAGCGGGTCCTGGCGACCGGATGCCAGTTTAATGGCAATATCCGGCGTCAGATAACAGCCGCCCGTGGCAACCGTATGCACCGCAGCAATGAGTTCATCCGGGCTACAGCGTTTGGAGAGAAAGCCGCGCGCCCCCGCGTTAAGCGCCTGCTCAACCAGCGCCGGACTGTCATGAACGGAGAGCATAATTGTCGCCATGCCTTTCGGCAGCTGGCTTAGAAGCTCCAGACCGGAGATATCAGGCATGGAGATATCGCAAATACACACCTGCACACCGCGCCCCGGCAGCCCCGCCAGCGCCTCGCGCCCCGAACCAAACTCGGCAACTACCTGCAAATCAGGTTCCAGCCCCAGCAGCTGCGCAAAGCCGGAGCGGACGATAAGGTGATCGTCTATAAGGGCAACGGTGATCATGGTCTTGTCCTGGCGGGTAATAAAACGCGCTTACCTTAACGATAAGCGCGCCACTGTTCAAGCCTTGAGCGGTTACTGAAAAAAGCTGCGCTCCTGTTGCTTGTGAAAAGAAATGATGCCTTCAAGGTTTGGTATATCGACTAATCATTAAAAACGCTGGCAGCATTAATACCTTGTTAGTATCCATTTTGAATAAGAAAAATATATATTTTAT
>OLQF01000293.1_pt1 | contig 44206 bp, 65 predicted proteins | sample 1643171 | NCBI WGS metagenome assembly OLQF01 (sample SAMEA3136702, study PRJEB25190) | human gut metagenome | reverse complement strand
GTGTCTCAGTCCCAATGTGGCCGGTCACCCTCTCAGGTCGGCTACTGATCGTCGCTTTGGTGGGCCGTTACCCCGCCAACTGGCTAATCAGACGCGGATCCATCTCACACCACCGGAGTTTTTCACACACTGCCATGCGGCACTGTGCGCTTATGCGGTATTAGCAGTCATTTCTAACTGTTATCCCCCAGTGTGAGGCAGGTTATCCACGCGTTACTCACCCGTCCGCCACTCAGTCAATCAAGATTCCATCCGAAAACTTCATCTTAATTGCTTCGTTCGACTTGCATGTGTTAGGCACGCCGCCAGCGTTCATCCTGAGCCAGGATCAAACTCTCTTGTTTAAGTGTTTAACCCAGTTAAGATTAACTCTAGCTAATGTTTAACCGTTGCTTGTTTCCAAGCGTTTCTTACTGTTTTTGGGTGTCTTAAAGCTCTTCTTTCGAAGCTTTAAAACTTGTTCTCTGAATTTTCTTTTTTAGAATTTTCAGGGTTGCATTACTGTTTATTTGTCAAGGTTCTGTGTGCTGCTTTCTCAGCCGCAACAGTTGATATCTTATCACATGTCGTTTGGACTGTCAAGCACTTTTTTCAACTTTTTTTGTTTCTTTCAAGTTGTTGTTGCAGCGGTTCAACCGGCAACGAAATTGATTCTATCATCCTGATTCGACTTTGTCAACTACAATTTTACATTTTTTTCAAATTCTTTTTACTTTCCCATGAAACCTGTGATTCTTCCAGTATTCCTGCGGTTTCATTATATATCTCGAACTGCTTCTCCAATTCCTCCAGGAGTCCGGCATATTCGGTAAAAGCCTTGCGGCGTCTCTGTTTTTCCGCTTCCTCCATTTCTTTTTTATAGCAGACACGGTGTTCCATGCTGGCCCACAAATCCATAGCCATGGTTCTCATCTGGATTTCAACAGGAAAATACTCCATGGTATCCCGGTAATAAACAGGCACCCCGACTACTAAATGGAAGCTTCTGTAACCGTTTACTTTCGGGCAGCTGATGTAATCCCTTTCTTTTATAATTACAAGGTCCGTCTGGCGTTTCACCGCTTTTGCCAAATTGTAAATATCCTCTACAAAAAAACAGATAATACGGATGCCTGCCACGTCCTGAAGGTAGTCTCTGGCATTGGCAATACTGGAGGTCAGCTTCAGCCGGAGCAATTTTTCCTCGATGCTCTTTTTTTCCTTCATCCTGTGCTGGATATTATGGATGGGACATACTGTGGTTTTTTCATAAAGAGTATGATTGAGCACCTCCAGCCGGGTCAGCATCATCTGGCATGCATTATGATACGGTTCCATCAGCGCATAATATTGTTCATTCGTCATAGTGGCCCCCATCTGCCTGAGCGCAGGCATTTTATAAATTCGTTCTGAAATGAAGCCAAAGCCGCCGCACTATGCAGGACAACCCACCTTCAACAAAAAGGGCCCTGTTTTCCAATCCGAAAAACAAAGCCCCCTCTGCTCTGAATGCTGTTATTTTACAAAATAAATGTGTGCATTCTGTGTTTCTTCTTTGAGAGTTTTCTTAAATTATTATAAATATCGCAGACTTCACATGAGTGTAATGCTCTTTTGGCCGCTGTTAAAAGGGGCCCCGGCAACGGAAAGGATTTTCACCTGTCCGTCACCTTCTCCAGCTCAAACCAGAACTCTACCCCGTTTTCATAGTTGACCACTCCATACTTCTGATTCATAGATTCCTGGATTGCTTTTACAATAGAAAGGCCCACTCCGCTGCCACCGTATTCTCTTGTCCTGGCTTTATCCACTTTGTAAAATTTTTCCCATAAATGAGGAAGTGAATCCTCCGGGACGGGAATTCCGGTATTAAATACGGAAACCCTTACCGTTTTGCTTTCCTGGGTCAGTTTGATATCCACGATCCGTTCGCCGTCCAGATGGTTCAGGGCATTGCTGAAATAATTCATAAAGACTTCTTCCGTCTTGAATTCATCTCCCCATACATAAACAGGTGTATCCTGTTCAAAGTGGACAGTGGCATCATTTTGCCTGATGAGGATCTCCGCAGACTGGATGTAATTGTGGATCAGCATCACTATATCAAAGCGTTCCATTGTTATTACTTCATTGCCGAATTCCAGCTGATTCAGCGTGAGAAGCTTTTTCACCATATTATTCATTTTCCCGGATTCATCTATGATAACGTCGCAGTAAAAATTCCTGCTTTCCTCGTCGTCGTCATTGATCCCTTCCTTTAACCCCTCTGCATAGCCCTGAATCAGGGCTATGGGAGTCTTCAGTTCATGAGAAACATTGGAAAGGAATTCCTTACGCATCTCATCAACTTCATTCTTTCTTTCAATATCCTTCTGCAGTTCATTATTGGCCGTCTTCAATTCTGAAATCGTAACTTCCAGAGTATCCGCCATCTGATTAATATGATTTCCCAGAATGGCAATTTCATTAAAACTCCGCCCTTTATATCTGGCATCGAAATCCAGGTGGGTCATCCGTTCTGAAATATGGGCAAGCTCCAGTATGGGATCCGTTATTTTTTTAGAAACGATCCAGATAATAATACCGCTGGCTACCGTAGCCGCAATCCCCACATAGGCCAGGAAACGGTTGGCAATATCAACGCTGTCCCTGATTCCCTCCAGTGCCGTCCTTATAAAAAAAAGATTGCCATTATCAAGGAAGCCCCACATATCCAGGTATTCCATGCTGACCCGGTTGCTTGTTACAAGCTGGACAATATAAAAGGGACTGTCATTGCGTACCAGGGTTTTATTGGTGATTATGTTTTCTTCATATTTAGAAGCCTTGCCTCCGCCCGGGCCGCTTTTAGGTTCCGGCGTATCAGGATACAGCTTCTCAGAGCCTTCCGCGCTGTCAAAAAGAACATGATTCCACAGCTCTATTTTCAATATGGCAGGATCGCCTCCGCTGACTCTGATGGTTTCGGAGTCTTCGTCCAGTACAAGAATGGAAATATTGTATCTCGCACTGAGCTGCTGCAGATGAATGTCAAAATCATCCGAACTGATACTCCCCTTCTGTGCTGCAGCATTCATCTGATTATATGCATCCATAACTACCGTCTGTTTGTTATGGAAATAATATCTTTCCAGAAAGGTATTATTAATAAACCAGCACAATAAAATTGTGCCGGCCATTAATCCGATAAATATATAAGCAAACTGTTTTCTGATAGAATATTTCATAATCCGCTCCGTTCATGCTGCCGGGGAATGTAACTTATACTTATTCAACCTCGGATTTATAGCCCATTCCAGGGGAATGTACTCCACATTTATTCGACCTCGAATTTATAGCCCATTCCAGGGGAATGTAATCCACACTTATTCAACCTCAAATTTATAACCCATTCCCCAGATTGTTTTTATCATGTCGCCTTTGGGGCCCAGCTTGCTGCGGAGTTTTTTTACGTGGGTGTCTATGGTTCTTGCGTCACCGAAGTAGTCGTAATTCCAGACGTTGTTGAGAATTTTCTCCCGTGACAGCGCAATTCCCCTGTTCTCCATAAAATAAGTAAGAAGCTCAAATTCCTTGTAGCTTAAATCCACGTTCTCACCGTCTATGGTTACCATATGCGCGGCCTTATCCAGGTGGATTCCTCCCGCTTCCATGACGTCGCCGGAAGCCGTTTTGCCGGATCTGCGCAGAATCGCCTCCACCCGGGCTACCAGTATCTTGGGACTGAAGGGTTTGGAAATATACTCATCCACCCCCAGATCGAAGCCCTGAAGCTCATCCTTTTCATCTCCTTTGGCCGTGAGCATGATGATGGGGACCTTGGAATAATTCCTGACTTCCCTGCATACCTGCCAGCCGTCCATCTTCGGCATCATAACGTCCAGAATGATCAATGCAATGTCATTTTGTTCAAAAAAAATATCCAGCGCCTCGCTTCCGTCTCCTGCCTCCACCACATCGTAATTGTTTTTCTGGAGGAAGTCCTTTACCAGCTTGCGCATTCTGCTTTCGTCATCCACAACCAGTATTTTTGTCCGATCCATACCAACCTCGATTCCGCCGTTCCTGATAACCGGCCTTCTCTCTAATATTATAACCGGCACTGCCTCCATCCGGTCCTTTATTCTGTATGTAATAACAGTGTAACAGATATTTATGAAAAACATGTGAACTTTTCAGAGTTTTTCCAACTTTTCATCCAGCGCCGCACAGCTTTTATTACAGTATACCGAATACTGCATCATGCCTGGTTTTTATCTGTGAACAGCCGTTCCGTTTTCTTCATGACCTTAAAATAGGCCACAATTAAAAATATATCGGCCAGCACCCAGGCCAGCGGGCTCGCAAAACCTGCTGCCACAAAGCCGAATACAGGAACGAGCAGGAAGCCGGCAAGCGCCCTTGCTATCATCTCACTCACCCCGGACAATATGGCAAGCATACTGTAGCCCATTCCCTGAATCAGAAAACGGATATTATTTACAAGGGCCAGCGGGAAATAGAACAATGCGTTGCACAGCAGAAACAGCCTTACATTGGAAAGTATCTCCGTTTCCGTCCTGTCCACAAACAGCAGCGCAAGGCTTCCTCCGGCAAAAAACATCACGGTTAATGCCACTGCCGCATAGGCTGCGCCGATAATATTGGCTGTTCTGATGCCCCTGCGGATACGCTCCGGCTTCCCCGCCCCGATATTCTGCCCCGCATAGGTCGCCATAGTAGCCCCCAGCGCATCAAAGGGACAGGCAAAAAAGCCGCCGATTCTGCTTGCCGCCGTCATGGAGGCTACTGCCACCGAACCCAGGGAATTCACCGCGCTCTGGAGAATAACGCTGCCGATTGCAGTTACGGAATATTGCAGTCCCATGGGGATTCCCATGCCGCACAGGTTCTTTACATATTGTGCCTCCAGCTTCCATTCATCCTTTCTCACATGAAGGATATCGAATTTTTTGCGCATATAAGTCAGACAGCTCACTCCTGAAACAGCCTGGGATACAACCGTGGCCAGGGCAGCTCCCGACACACCCATGTGCAGCACTACAATGCAGAGCAGATCCAGCAGGATATTCAGGAATGCCGACAATATCAGGAAATACAAAGGCGTTTTGCTGTCACCCATGGCCCGCAGGATACCGGAAACCATATTATAAAGAATTGTCGCCGGTATCCCTGCAAAAATGATTACAATATAGGTATAGGCGCCACCGATAATATCCTCCGGTGTCCGCATGAGCCGGAGAATGGGCCTGCACAAAAGCACTGTGGCAATCGTCATCACCACTGCAAAAAACAGCGCAAGCCAGGTGCTGTTCGCCACATATTTTCTAAGCGTCTTATCATTTTTGGCTCCAAAGCTCTGCGCTATTGGTATTGCAAAGCCGTTGCAGATGCCCATGCAGAAACCGATAATCAGAAAATTTATGGAGCCTGTGCTTCCCACTGCCGCCAATGATTTCACTCCCAGAAATTTCCCCACAATTATGGTATCCACAAGATTATAGAACTGCTGGAACAGATTTCCGAATAAAAGAGGCACCGCAAACCCCAGTATGAGCTTTAACGGCCTGCCTTCTGTCATATCCCTTGTCATAATTTCTCCCCGCTTCCGCTTATTATTTCTATATGTGGTATATCATATACGAAAAGAGATTACAAACATTTTTGTAAAAAAAAAGCAAAAACTGCGTAAGGCCGTCTGTTGGCCCTACGCAGCTTTTCTCAGCATTCATCATTTTTTATCCGTTCCACAATATCCGCGGCAAAGGCTGCGGCTGCCTTCAAATCCTCACTGTCGGGATGCAGGAGCGCTTCGTCAAAATTGCGGAGCAGCGGTTTGATTTTTTCCTCACCCATCCCGTTTTTCTCCATCATTTCATATTTCTGACGGACCTGCATGGGCATTTTCCCCTGGCACATATATGCACCAAAATATCTGCAGGTTTCCGGAAGCCAGACCTTTACCTTCTGTTCGATACTTTTGTAATATTCCGTATTGGCGCCCATGCCGCAGGTGCCAAACAGCGCCACATTTTTACCTTCCAGCTCGGACAGCAAATCCACCACCCGCATATCACAGGTTCCCTGATCCGTCCAGAAGCCTATAAAATAGGTTTCCGCATCCTTACCGTTATATTCTTCTATCGGCTGCATATCCTTGGACTCTCCTGGGATCGCCGCAAATATACTGGTCGCCACTTTTTTTGTATTCCCGGTACGGCTTGAATATATAACCATTACGTCCATATTCCGTACTCCTTTCTTTTCCTGCCGCAAAAAGGCAGGCGCATCAGAACCTTCCTATTGGAATGCCGCCTCCGCAGCACAGACCGCCGCCCCCGCAGCACATGTTGCAGATCAGGTTCGCAATGCAGAGCTTCAGGCACCAGTTGCTTCCGTCCATAGCCGGCATCCCGTAAGGGGACTGCTGGGTCTGATACCAGCTTCCGCCGGATTCCATCTGCTGCTGCCATACTCGATACTGCTGGTTTCCCGGTTCCATCGCCGCTGCTTTCTTTGCATGCTCCAGGGCTATCACATTATTTCCAAGCCCTGAATTGGCAATGGAGCTGTAATAATACCATTTTGCAGTTCTCTCACTGATGCCGGAGAGGACGTTAAGGGCTTCCCTGAAATGTCTGCTCTGGATATAGTTAAAGGCCGCGTTCATGTGAACCGTATACTCGTCACCGCCCGCAGCGCTCTGCTGTCTCCGGTAGCTCTGGCCGCCAAAGCCGAAGCTGCCGAATAAATCTTCAAAATCACCGAAACCGCCGTAATCCTGGTAACCGCCTCCATAGCTTCCGGAGCCGGAGCTTCCTGAATAGCTGCTGGAGGTTCCATGCTGTCTTTCATCCATAATCCGCTGGTAAGCCTGCTGGATCTCCTTGAACTTTTCTTCCGCCTGTTCCTTATTCGGATTGTTAACATTGGCATCGGGGTGATATTTTCTGCTCAGTGCTCGATACGCTTTTTTAATTTCTTCGTCAGATGCATCACGGGATACACCCAGTACCTGATACGGGTCACGCATTTTCCTGCTGTTCCTTTCTTCTGCCTCTTACCATCTCGTACCGGCACCAGACGCCGGAGTAAAGAATATTCCGGAGAATATCCGTATTTTCAAGAATGGGGAGTTTTTCAAACGCTCTGGAGCACTCTGCCATCATCATTCTTAAAATCTGATAAACCTTATCATCAAAACCGCTCTCGCCGCGCATGGAAAGGAAGGGATTGAAGTTTCCGTTTTTTTCATCCTTTTCCATATCTTCATAAGCGTCCATCAAATAAATATACTTTCCCAGGAAAAAGCCCATCCTGCGAAGGTCTTCCTCCCACTCGTCTTTTCTGAAGGCAAAAATCTCCGACATTATATTACCAAAACACCCTGCTACAATGTCAAGATTTTTTTCTCCTTTTTTTTCATATTCATGGAGCGCATTCAGTTGGGCGGAAATTACCTCGGCCTTTTCCGGGTGCCTTGCCGATGTGTCCCGGAAGGCTTTTTTCAGGATGCCTGCATAACCTCTCTTCCATACCTTTTTCTCATCCTCCCAGTCGTCCATACATTGATAATAGGTAAGGAGGATGTTCATATCCGCCGCATATTCCGTAAAGGAATTCCTTCTTGTGGGATGTTTGTCAAAGGGATGGGCAATGCACTTGCACTCGCTTACTTTGTCCTCAGTTTCATAAAGGCCTGTCAGAAGCAGAATCAGAAACGTCATGTCATAGGTTACCGTAATCTGGCCCTTTACACCGTATCTCTCCTTAAGCTCCCGGCAAAAGCCGCAGTAATAGGACTGATATAAATCAAAATCCCTGAATTTCAATTCCTGTTTGTTAACAATTACGTACCCGAACATATTTTTCTCCCGTCAGCTCTTCTTGATAAATTCTGTTTGACACTTCGGGCAGCGGATTGCGATTTTCCCTTTTCCCTTCGGAACCCTGATTTTCTGTTTGCAGCCAGGGCATCTGTAAATGTGATGGGTTTTTCTGTCCTTCATATCCCTCTGGAAGGATGCCCATTTTTTTCTGATTCCGGCAGTCATCTGCAGATATTTCTGATTTTCCGCATAGCGCTTCTGGATATTTTTAGAGAACATACGGAAATAGCTGTAAACCAGAACTAATAAGATCAGAAACGACCAGACGGCATTTCTGGTAAAAAGAGAAATGATCATGCACGCCAGCGCCACTCCCATCAGGAATCTGGTAAACTGGTCCACCCCATACCTGCCCTGCATAAACCGTATCAGTTTTTCTTTCATTTTACATGTCTCCCATTCATACAGACTCTTGTGTCTGCTACTCTGTTCTTCATTTTACCCTTATGTACACAAATTGCAATTAACTGGCTGAAAACTTACTATAAAAAAAGTATAAACCTTTTCCCGCTGCCCATACTAGAAATAACCATATCAGAAAAGGAGTGGATGAAAATGCCCATTGATTTCAGGAACAGTGAAACAAAGGATAACCTGATGCGTGCCTTTGCAGGTGAAAGTCAGGCAAGAAACCGTTATACATTTGCAGCCTCCCAGGCTAAAAAGGATGGCCTTCATGTTATTGAAGCCGTTTTTACATTTACGGCCAACCAGGAAAAGGAGCATGCAGAAATTTTTTATAATCACTTAAAGGAGCTTGCGGGAGAAACCATCGTTGTGGACGGCGGCTACCCTGTGGATATTTATCCTGATATAAAGCAGCTTCTTCTGTCCGCGCAGCACAATGAATATGAAGAATATGATCCGATTTATAAGGCTTTTGGAGACAAAGCCGCGGAGGAAGGCTTCTCCAGGGTTGCCGCATCCTTCCATATGATCTCCGCAATTGAAAAAACACACGGAGACCGCTTCGGGAAGTTTGCCCAGCTTATGGAACAGAACAGGCTTTTTGTTTCCGATGTGGAAACCGGCTGGATCTGCTTAAACTGCGGCTATGTATACACCGGTACAAATGCGCCGGAAAAATGCCCGGTCTGCGATCACGACAAAGGCTATTTTATCCGCGTTTCCATGGCTCCCTTCAGCGAATAGGAAGGCCCTGAAAAGGCATGTGCCAACCGCCAGTCCCGTAACAGGACGGAAAATGGCGGTTGGCACATGCCTTATTTTTTTCTTTTCTTCCGCGGGAATCTGTTATATCATAAAGTGTCAGGAGGATTAGAACATGAAAGCGAATTTAAAACATATGTATGCAGTACGCAGAAACGGATACGGTCCTTTCCGAAGGTTCCTGTTTTCCGCTTCTCTGGCGTTGTGCGCTTCCCTCATTTTTACAGGATGCGCCCCCGCAGTATCCGGCCCGGGTGAAATGAGCAGGTCTGAGGAAACGGCAGCCCAGCCGGTTCCGGCGCCGGATGCTGCCGGGGTACTAAAAGTACATTTCATCGACGTGGGACAGGGAGATTCCATACTCATCCAGTCAGGAACGGAAAATATGCTGGTGGACGCCGGCACCAATGAAAGCGGTCCCACCGTCACCGCATATTTACAATCTCTGGGAGTTACAAAGCTATCCTATCTGATAGGAACACATCCCCATGAGGATCATATCGGCGGGATGGATGACGTTATCCGTGCATTTGACATCGGCACGGTCATCATGCCAGACGTATCCCATACAACACGGACCTATGAGGATGTGCTGGATGCGCTTCTGGAAAAGGAGCTTCGGGTCACCAGACCAGAGCCGGGCGATACCTACTCTCTTGGAGAGGCTGATTTTACCATTCTCTCCCCTGCCGCAGACATTGCCGAACAGGCAGCAAAGGACGGTGATCTGAACAACCTGTCCGTTGGAATCCGGCTGGCCTTTGGCTCCAATGCCTTCGTTATGTGCGGCGATGCGGAGGCGCCTTCGGAAAAAGCCATGACGGAAAGCGGCCTTTCCCTGAAGGCCGACGTCCTGAAGCTGGGCCATCATGGCAGTTCCACTTCCACCTGCGATGAATTCCTCCAGGCGGTCAGCCCCTCCTGTGCAGTGATTTCCTGCGGAACAGACAACAGCTACGGCCATCCTCACAGGGAAACCATGGAAAAGCTGTCCGCCTCCGGCATCAGGGTATACCGTACGGATGAACAGGGAACGCTGATAGCCACTTCAGACGGAAGCCAAATCACATGGGAAATCGCCGCTTCCCCAGGCTCCGGGGAAGCTTTGCCGGGAACTATGCAGGAAGATGCTCCTAAGACGGCTACCTATGTACTGAATAAAAACAGCATGAAGTTCCACTACCCGGACTGCACCTCTGTTTCCCAGATGAAGGAAGCCAATAAAATTTATTATGAAGGAAGCAGGGAAGAAATAACCGGCATGGGCTATTCGCCCTGCAGTCAGTGCAATCCCTGATGTCCGCCCGGGTTACAGGGCTGAAAGGAGAATTTATGAGCTATATCATTGATCGTTTTGAAGGTGATAACGCAGTCTGTGAAAAAGAAGACCGCACCACCCTTCTTGTCCCCCGCAGCGAATTGCCGCCCCAGTCCATGGAGGGCGACGTATTGGTGTATGAGGATGGCGTTTACCGAGTAGACAGCGACGCAACACAGGAGCGGCGCAGAAGGATTGAAGAAAAAAGGAAAAGGCTGTTTGGCTGAAGCATGATAAAAAAGAAAAGGTTGTTTGGCTGAAGCATGACAGAGAAGGCAGGTATCCCGGAAAAGGATATCTGCCTTTTTTGCTTTCTCTATATATTTCATAAAACCTTGAAGTAAAAATGGTTGGTATCAGCACTTTCCTTCCACCGCCATCAGAAACAAATCGTTAAAACGTTCCAACTCATCATAAACGATACCGTGCCCGCTGTTTTCCAGCTCATACAGCTTAGAGCCCTGGATTGCCATGTGCTGATACTCCGCCAGCTGGCTGGATACCACCACATCCTTTTTCCCATGGATGATCACAGTGGGGACCTCAACAGCCTTCAGATCATTTCTTCCATCCTCATCCCGCAGCGCAATGGCCGCCTGCACCGTACCGATCCCTGAAGCGGAAAGGGCTATATCCTCAAACCAGTTTTTCAAAGGCTCGGACTGGCAGCTTGCAAAAAGCTGTTCATGGCTGAATTTACAGGCCAGCCTGGGACGATCCGTACAGGCTTCCCTGATAAGCCCGTTCACATATTCCCTGGTCAGCCCGTAAGGAAAGCCCTCTCTCCTGGTCCAGCTGGGCGCTGCGGCGGCAAGCAGAATCAGCCGCTCCACGCCGTATCCCTGGAATTTTCTCATATACCGGAGCACGATAGCCCCGCCCATGGAAAATCCGGCCAGCGTAAACCGGTTCAGTCGCAGCGCACACACCACTTTATAAATATCCTCAGCCATCTGGTCATAACAGTAGCCGCCTGCAGGCACATCGGAATTTCCAAAGCCTCTCAAATCCATGGTGATTACCCTGTAACCGCAGGAAATCAGCATCTCCAGCTGGTATTCATACATCAGATGGGACAGCGGCCAGCCATGAATCAGAAGCACCGTTTTCTTTCCCTTGGGGTTATAATCATAGACAGCAAGATTTATATCATCGGATGTCTTTACAAAATACATATTCCACCCATTTCCTGTTTTTGATATTATATGCGGTCTGTACTTATCCAGTGCTTTACCTGCGGCTGAAAAATCCGTTACAGCCGTTTGCCGCCGATTTTACAGAACGGCATTCTCCCATTATCCGGCCACCCTATACTTCTCCAGATTGGTATGCCTGAAATAAAGAACAAGGCACAGGCTGCACAGAATCCAGCCAAAGGGATACCCCAGTGCTACCCAGATGATTGACTCGGTAATATGAGAAACGGAAAACAGATACACCTGCCTGAAAACAATGAAGCAGGACATCATGATCACCATGGGCGCCTTTGTATTTCCCACGCCTCTGAGCGTCCCCGCGTATATCTGATTGATACACAGCGCAAAATAGAACGGCATTTCAAGGCGGACAAACAACGTGCCATAGGACAGGACGTCCGGGCTCTGGTTAAATAGCCTCACAAGCGAGCCGGCGGCAAGCCACACCGGAATAATGATAACAAGGGCTATACCAAAACAAATCATGAGCCCCACCCTGGTACTCCGCTTCACTCTGTCAAGCTTTCTGGCGCCCAGATTCTGGCCTACAAAGGTGGTTACCCCCATCGAAATACTCTGAATGGGAAGCAGGCAGAATTTATCTATTTTCCCATAAGAGGACCAGCCTGCCATGGCAGCAGAACCAAAATGATTGATATAGGACTGGACAAATACATTGGAAAACGAAGTAACCGCCATCTGCAGCGCAGAAGGCAGACCGATTTGAAATATTTTACGAGTCATCACCGGATTGATTCTTACCTTCCGCCATATGACGCGGTAGCTTTCCGTTTCCCTGGACAGCGCGGCCATAATGAGTATGGCTGACGCGCCCTGAGAAATAATCGTTGCCCAGGCGACTCCGGCTACTCCAAGGCCAAGGTAGGCTACAAAGAAAAGATCCAGCCCGATATTAAGCAGGGCTGAAAAAACAAGGAAATAGAGCGGCCGCCTGGAATCGCCCACCGCACGCAGAATCCCAGCCCCCATATTATAAAAAAGCAGTCCCATGCTTCCGGCAAAATAAATCCTGAGATAGACCGCCGACTGATTAAACACATCCTTCGGAGTCCCCATCATATGAAGAAACGCCGGCACAAGAAGAATAGCGCAAACTGTGCAGATCAGACTCATCAGAAAGGTGAGCGCTATTGTTGTATGTACGGCGTCATGCACGCCCTTTTCATTTTTCTCGCCAAAATACTGGGATATAATAATCCCCGAACCGGTCGCCAGTCCGGAAAAAAATCCGATAAAGGTATTTATGATGCTGTCCGTTGTACCTACCGCCGCAAGTGCTTCTTTTCCCACAAAATTGCCGACCACAATACTGTCTACCGTATTGTAAAGCTGCTGAAAAATATTCCCCAGCATCAGGGGAAGTGCAAACAGAAGAATGTTTTTCCAGATAGCACCCTCTGTCATAAGCGTATCTTTTTTTCTTGTTGCTGCCATAAAGCTTCTGTGAGCCTCCTGTCATGTCTTCCTTAGAGATTGAGCTCCTCCAGATGATATGTCCCGTCTATTATTATATTTTCTTTATTTTGCTCTATAAAAAGCTCCATCTCATCGAAGGATTCAAAGAATTCATTTTCGTCTTCCATTTTTGTCATGTCAAAGCAGCTGAGTAAGTATTCCTTGTGCATATTGTTCCCTCCCCATGAAGCCTGTTGCTTCATTTATGTACGTTTTCCGTTCTGTTATACTATAAAATAGAGTAGAAAACCTAAGTCTTCTACTCCATAGCCCCAAAATAATAATAAATTGAATTTGCAGGAAAGCCTTGAACAATTCCAGGTATTACCTTTGGTATTACCTTTTTAAAATCGTATCCAAAAAAAGCCCCATTTTATCAGTGTTTTTAATGGAGTAGACGGGAGTCGAACCCATTTTAATAGGAAGAAACACATCCCGTATTTACGGGGAATGGCGTAAATGCGGGATTATGCATTGTATTATAATACAGTTTTTCGCATTTTAATCGGCTTAATTATATTATAATACCATACTATGCAACACGAAATGCAACACGAGTTATTCAGTTTTTAAACTTATTTATTTCGTATTATTGATTATTATTTTTGTTCTTTTTTAATTGCTCTACAGGTATCCCTCCCGCAGGCCAAACACATAAAGAAAAGCTTTTAAATAAACAACCGCCCCAGGTATTGGGGGACCCCCAGAGCGGCTACGCCCTGTCTGGTTACTTATACAACACCAAACTACTTTTTTGCAAAAATCAGCATATATCGCCATATGCAGACAAAAACATATAAATTGTTAAAAATTTTAATAAATAGAAAAAAAATTAATACACTATTCATTGATTTTTACATATGATGGGTTATAATAAGAATACAAAATAATATGCATTTTAGTAACATGTGTATTATTTATGGAAACGATGCTTGTAAAGGAGTGATTATATGAAAATCAAAATAAGCAAAAATTTCCTTGATGGGTATGTCAAAGTTCTAGATTTAGGTGGTGTTGGAAAAACATGGCCGGATCTTTCTGGTAATAAGCAAAAAGACTATGATGCACTAAGGAGTGATTGGGAAAATGTCGGAAACGCAATCCGAAAAGGCACAGGAAGTTTTAAGCAAGCCCGCAGCTGATACTAAACCGGAAGCCAGCCTTCAAGTAGATGCTGAAATGGAGGAGGAACAAAGAGAGCAGGTTCGCCAAGTTGTAACCAGTGTAATGAGTGAATTTAGTGGCCCGCTGCCTCCTCCCAGTATCATGAAGGGATATGAGGATATTGTTCCTGGTTCAGCAGACAGAATATTATCAATGGCTGAAAATCAGGCAAAACATCGTCAGAGTATGGAAAAGAAAATAATAGATATAGAATCAAGAGATAGTCTATTAGGCATTTTATTCGCTTTTTTTCTAGGTGCAAGTTGTATAATTGCGGCTATAATTATTGTTATTCTTGTCCCTGAAAATAGTGGTGCAATATCTGGTTCAATACTTGGAATGGCTGGAATAAGTTCGGTTATTGCTACTTTTATTAAAGGTACACGTAGTGCACATACCAAAACATCTAAATCAATTTCTGAAAAGGATGATTAATCTACATAAAAAAGAGGGGAAACATCCCCTCTTTTATTTTAATTGTGTAGCATCGCACGTCATTCCAATATGTTTACTCGCCGGAGCTCCGTCCGTATCCCGCTCTGAGCCAGCATCTGCCCAAAATTGGATGCCTCCGCCCAGGTATATGACAGTCCAGCGATATTGGCCCACAGGCTGCCATCCGGCTCCTGAGATACACCATCGAACCGGGTAAGGTTCCAGCGCTCGACCACTGCACAGAGCTTGCCTACATATTCTAAGGAGGTAGCATATCCGCCATCTTTCAGAATCTGGAATGCTTGTCGGTAATCTCTGCAACCAACTACACCAGCATACCGCAGGTCACTTCCCGCCCTTGCCCCGGCCAGATAAGCGGAATGGTCAGCTAAGTATGCCGCCACCGATGGATAAGACCGAAAAGCCGCCGTTATAGTGTAATAGCTGCCGTCCTCCCGCTGCTCCGCCGTATCCTTGATGTAGACACGGCCATCCCATGCAGAGGCCCAGGTATTGCCGGATAGCTCTGCTTTCATGCCGCCCAGATTCAGGGCATTTAAGGCCAATTCTGACTTGCCATACCCCGACTCAAGGATAGATTGCGCCGCCGTGACGCTTGCCAGTATACCGGATGTCTGCATGTCTGCCGCCGCAAGTCTCCCGATGTACTCCACAAATTCCTCCCGGCTCATTGCCGCCAGCCTTGCCGCGTCTGCCGTGGTCTCCGCAGCTTGTCCGGTTATGCCGGCCACAATGGCCGCCGCCATCCGGTCAGCATTATACAGCGCAATATCGTCCGGATCATCCACAAAACAGCACTCAACGAGTAATGCCGGTGCCTTGGTATGCTTGAGCACATATAATCCCGACCGCTCCTTTATTCCCCGGTTGCGGTATCCCAGCGCGGCTATGCTGTCAGCAATCTGCTGCGCCCAGGGGACGGACCTGGAAGTGTTGCTATATACAAGAACTTCCGTTCCTGTAGTCTTCCCATCCGGCTCCGGGTTCGCAGCTGCGTTGAAATGGATTGACACATCCAGATCCACATCGTTTTTATTACAGGCCTCCACAATCCGCTTGAGCACGTCCTGCTGGCTGGTGCCATTATTACAGGTGCAGTCATGCACTGTATGCCCCATAGCCGTTAATTGTTCCACTACCTTATCTTTTACCGACCGGGCTTCCGTGGACTCACGTATGAGTCCCACAGCACCGCAGGCAGTCATTCCGTCCGGGTTGTGCCCGGCATGTATGTTTATTCTCATAGACTATTCCTCCCAAAAAAGAAAGGAAGGGAATTACTCCCCCTCCGTCTCCTGCATCTTCGGCTCCGGCAACTCCGGCAAGCCTGCGATAGATGTTGCCAGGGATAAAATACCGGCCAGAGCCGATGCACTAAATACCACCGGCCAGTTTACTGCTCCCAGGACTGCCGCCGTTCCGATAGTGGCAACAAAAGTCTGCGCCACTGTTTTAAGCGCCCTTACCCCTGCCCTCTTAATCCATTCTTTCCAATCTCTGTTTTTCATAATTTACTTCTCCTTCCATTTTTAAAGGGAGATCCTTAATGCGCTCCCAAATTTCCGTCCCTGTTCCATTCCCACCAAGCGCATGGTAACTACGGTACAGGTATTCCACATTTTTCAATTCTTCCAGAGATATATTTCCCTGTGAAATGTGGTATCTTCCAGCCTGGAAGAGCCTGTCGTGTAATATTGCCAGGACGCCTTCTTTGATTGCTTCCTGCTCTTTCACCCTCTTCGCAAGCCTTTTATATCCCCATGTCAGGGCAGCTGTCACAACTCCAAATAAGCATTCCAGCCAGTATTTCACTACAAACTCAACCATGCTGGTTTTCTCCTTTACTGGTTTTCTTTCAGCCACTTTTCTGCGGCAGTTTTCCAAAGTTTCGGAACTTCCTCCAGCGTTTTTTCTCCAGCCTGAATTTTTAATCCATAAAATCTACCCATTACTGAATACCTCCTTCAATCTGTTCTGCGAGGGTGGATGTTACTACACCCAGATCATCAATTGCTCCGTCCTGTACTCCCTGGCCTTCTTTCAACGCTGCAATTTCTGCGCTCTGAGCTGCCACCAGTTCCTGCAGCTTCTCAATGTCTGTTTTTTCGCGGAGGTGAAATTCCGTAAGAACGGATCTGTCCTCCTGCACAACGGACTTTTCGTCAACCAGTACTAAATCCTCGTAATTACCTGATACCACGCCATCAATCTTGAGCTGCACGGATTTAAGATTATCGTTCGTAAACTTCTCCCAGGCAGCCACCATAGCCGCCTTGGTGGCAGACTTGACGATGACGTTGTGCATATTGGAGTTATCCTCCATAGTGATTTCTGTGGCATCTGCCAGTACTAAAATTGTGTTGCTCATAATTCCTCTCTTTCTCCCGGTTCTTCCGGGTAAAAAACATTTAAAAATAAGCCCTCAAAAGAGGACCTGTTAACAAAATGGTTATTACAGTAAATCAGAAGTCAGTAGTTATTCCTCCGTATGGCAGACGTTTGTCAATTTCTTGTAAACATCTTCGTACAATTCCTGTTTATCGCCATTGAATGTGTATTCTGCATAGATGCCGTCCCCGCTGATTGTTGTAGATGCAAGGCACTTATAATTCTGTAAAGTTTTACATCCCCAAACGATAAATACATCTCCTAAATCAATCTCTGTTTCCGGTCTATTTTTGTGATACCATTCAACCAACTTTTTCTGACAAACATTCTCAAAATGCTTCATTCCAGTAATAATCATGTTATCCTCTTTCTCCGACACTCAGCAGTCGGCAGCTAAATCAGAATTTACAGTGGAAAAAAATCGGAGACTTAACCGGTACTGCTGCGAAAAATATAGATTTTAGCAGCTATGAGGAAGTCTATCTGGTAACCCGGTGTGCCGGAAATATGACGCTGGCATATACCGCTCTCATCCCAGTTGCATCCCTTATCTCAACCGCACTGCAATTTTGCAACGGCGGGTACACCTCTGGAGTCGGAGCACAATGTGCCTGGAATGTATCTCTTGGATCTTGCCAGTTGGTGGCCTGCTATAGCGGCGGCACCAATTACACCGGCTCCAATACCATTATTTACGCCCGGTAATGCGCGCATTAAGGGATTAGTTCGATTCGTATTTGAATCGGTGGATTTCCATTATTATTTGTTCCCCTATAAAATACCTGCAGCTTTGCTTGGTCTAAATCGCTGATATCATACGTTCCATCAGATGTGAATACCTTTGGACCACAGGTAACTTGGTAGCTGTACGAAGACAGATTTCTAATTGATATTTTTGAGAATCCAGAAAAATCAAAATTACTCAGGACAAAATTTGCATAATATCCGTTAGAATTTCCGACATATGCATATGAATCGTTCCCATCCATTAATACCAGATTTTTATTACCCAATGGGACCCATACTGCATCAGCACCCCGAACATATTTTTTCCCGGCCTCTTCCTTGAAATTTAGGCCGCCTAAATTCTGATTTACTTTATCAATTTCATCCCCGTGTATTTTTACAATACGGGCATCCGCAACAAATCCGGAGGCTGTTGTGGTATCATTATTGGCTACCCCACAGGATGCCGCAATCCCAGAAGGGATACTGGGCTTACCTGATAAGTCCGTATAGTTCCCGGAAAATGCCACCCCTTTCAGGTCCGCAATAATTTTCATGATTTTTCCCAGGGAAAGGGAAAGTTTTTCGCCGGACGTTAAATTTGCCCGGCTTCCAGCTTGGGTAAACTTATTTACCACATCGCTAGCGTCCCCGGTCTTATCCATTTTTTTAGCTACTTCTGTGTCCAGCACATCCATATTGTCATTAAGGTCCTGCACATCAACAGGATCCGTTCCTTCCGGCTTCCGTAGCCGGAAATTAGGTGTCATTTGCATATTCTCTTTGCCTCCTCTATTTCTTTTACTTTTTCCCATCCGTAGGCTGCCAGGCGGTTCCAGGTATATTCTTCTTCCTGCAGCCCGTTCCAGGATACAAACGGAGTTATTTCATTGACACGCAGCCCATTCCACGTATACGGCCGCAGGTCATTCCAGGTTCTCGGTTTCAAGTCATTCCACTTAATGTACTTGTAGTCAAATGTATACCACAGATGCGCGGGTTTTATTTCTTCCAGCATCGTGATAAACGCCTGCATATTGCGTGGGATGCCATAAATGCCAATAAAGCGGACGATAAAATGATAGTTGGAATTATCCTCGATAACCTCCACTTCGCCGCCAGAAAAGGCTTCTGCAACGTCCTTAATCATCTCCGCCGTGGTAGTTCCTTGGCCCCTTATCTTCGCCATTATGATTTCCCGGCGCTGCTCATAAGATAAGGACATGTTTGTGGCAATTCCGAAAACCTCCTCCCACCGTATCAGCCCCCATGTTGCCGTAGATACAAAACACTGTTCCACCAAATCCTCCAGGTTATGCCGGGCCAGCCCCGCTTCATATCCCTGCGCGGTATAAAGAGCGTCCATTTCCTTTTTTTCATAGACGAAGGGAGGAACATACTGCTTAAGGTCAATATAATAATCCGTCTGTCCGCTGTCGGGAGTGGAGTCCCTGGCATACTGTATCAGGCCATATTGATTTTTTCCGTACATTCGATCAGCTCCCTTTCAGGTCGTTCCAGGTAACAGCGCCCTTTTTTATATACACAGTATCATGATTATGATTTTTGGCAGCCGCATCTGTAATACCATAACCAGCAAGAGTATTCGGATTGCTGCCGCCAGTAACATGGCCCTGCGCATTTACAGTCACGGATTTATATGTACCGGTCGATACACCGCTGTTTGGATGGGTGTACCCAGATTCAGGAACGCCCCATGCCGCATCGCCATCAGCTTTCCACTTTAATATCTGTCCGCTGGCCCCGCCGGCAGGAATATGTTTATTCCCTGAATCTGTCGGATGTACATATTTATTGGCGCCCTCAGCAATGCCGTTCAGTTTTTTTAGCAAGGCAGCCGTAAAATCATTTGTGGACAGCCCCTTGCCGGTCACCTTGTCCACTTTAGCGTTGAGGTGGGCCATTATTTTTCCATATAAACGGCTCAGCCCATTTGGATCCAAATATGACATAATCCACCTCCTCAGGAGTTTAGAATAGCGTCAATCTCAGCGTTTGTCATAGGAACGAGGCCATCCAGTTTTTTCTTATCGGCGGCGCTCATTAATCCGTTCGCGCTCTGTGTAGCGGTGCCATAAGTAGTATTTGCAGGTGATGCCCAGGAACCATCTGCACGCAGGTATTTTGACTGCGCACCGGCTGCAGGTGCCGGTACAAGACCGGCCCCACCAGCTGCTGATGCTGTTGCTCCCTTAAATGTACTGTAGGTCGTATCCGTAAACTTGGCGCCGGCCGGCACATCAACCGCAACGGTATGGCCTCCAACTGTTGCAGCGTTACCGCCATTTGCCGGCATCGATGTCGGCTTGTTTTTGATGTAGGAATCAGAACCAGTATCTGTTGCCGCCCAGTCACTCTGCACATTCTGTTCTGCATTTGCGGGCGCATGGGCGGCCAGGCTGTGGTCATAGGCGGTTTTCCCGCGGTCCCCCCTATATGCAGTGCTGGCGGTTTCTCCAAGTGCAAGAGTCTCCGATACCACAACATAGGCGGTCCCTGACCACCTGTAAGTTTTACCAGATGTAATATCTATATAAATTTTTCCAGACTCTCCTGCAATCTCTGTTGTGTGGGCAGATTCCTTATAGAATTTACCGCTGCTTAAATACCCTTCGACCACATCGTCCACGTAAGACGGCAGCTGGGCGGCCGGTACCTTTCCGCCGCTGTCAAGCTCTGCTACGCCACCCGCAGCCCCTTTCTGTGCCGCGGGAATCGCAGATACATCAGCTGCAGATAATGTAATGTCAGCCGTCAAGGCCTTGCCATTGATTTTTCGTCCTGTTGATACCTTCCCATTCAGTAACTCCTTAACTTTCGTCCACAGGTGTTCGACGCCTCCAGCATCTAAAAATGCCATACTATAATTACCTCCTTATTGGTTTATGATATTGTCTATCTCTTCAACGGTCATCGGCCTATATTGGTTTTCTGGTGGCTCAGGTTCGATACCGTCCAGGGCGTCAATCTCCTCTTTGGTTATCACGTCCTCGGCAAAGGCCTGCAGGTCATCCGCAACTTGCTGCTCTGCTCCCGTGGCCCTTGACAACTCCGCCGCCAGGTTATCGGTAAGCACTTTTTCAGCGGCAGACGCCCGGGAAGCTTCTACCGCTATGGCATCCGCGTTTTCCTGCTCAGCAGTTTCCGCCCTGGTTACTTCTGCATCCAGCCGTAGAGACAACACCTCTTCGGCCTCTTGCGCCCGCGCCATCTCAGCATCAATCCGGCCATCCAATCGCAACTCCTCTGCCGCAGCACGGTCAGCCTCCGTCTGCAGGTTCCGCGTCAACTCTGCTTCCGCCGAAGTGGCCCTGGCCTCCTCCGCATTGACTCCACCCTGCGTTTTCACAACGGCTTCCTGCACACGGTTGATATCATCGGCCTCCACGGTATCCCCCACCGTCTCATAAGTAACGTAGACCACTGAAGCATCCGACTGGATTCTGATTATCCGCTTCCACGGCATCGTGCTGGGAGTAGACAGGGCAAAGGTCTGTATCTGCTCTCCGGTCAAGGTTGGACCGGTATACACTGATAAGGTGCTGTCCACGATATTATCGTGCTGCAGCTCCTCGTCATAGATACCGCTGGCGGGCATATGGATTTCTTCCTCAATGACATAGGCGTTACCATCTACCTTATTGAGTTTTTCGTGAAATATGGAAAGCTCCATCATTATCCCATCACCTCCAGCGTCACGGTCCCGATGACGGCTATCTGCTCATCTGTCAGCTCGATATTGTGTGAAAAACCATTAATGGTAAGGTCAGCATAATCCTCTAACCCGGCAGTCTCCAGAAGGATATTGCCTACGCGGGCATACCCGACATAACTAATATCAAATGCATTATCCTTTAGAAAAGCATTGAACGCCGTCCGGAAAGCCGCCTGCACCTTCCCAAGATTCAGCCCGTTTTTAAGCTTAACTCTGCCCATGATATTGACTGGCAGTTCCTCCGCTGATGCAATGGTCACTGTGGCCCCGATAGGGCGCATTTCCTCTATGTATTCCTTGACAGTTTTCAGGAGGGCAGGAGTAGCTGCCGTCTTATCTTCATCGGCTATTACCACCTTAACGGTACCGGGACCATAGGCCAGCGGGAATACTTTAGCGGCTCCCACTCCCTTACAGGCCATTGCCCAGTTATAGTAATCATAGATGTTACCACTGGTGGAAGGCTTTCTTACCTTGATAAGGAAACGTTCCCGCAGAGCGTCATCTGATTCCTCATTTGTTCCTTCCAGCAACACATCTGAGAGTATCACCTCAACGCCGACAACATAAGAAATAGGAACCATCTTCCCGAAATACATATTTCCGATAGTTCCCACCTGTTCGCACTCTGCCCTGTATTCAGTTTCAGATACCCGTTCTGTAATTATGTATGTGGTGTCCTCCAATTCCCAACGAGAGTCAAGTTCTACCGGCCCTGTGGTTTCCACTTTCCGAATAGCCTTTACTGCAGGTTTGCGGAAGAGGTTAAAAGCAACCAGGAACCTATCCTGAAACTCACCCACGGATTTATCCGGCAGTACCAGGTCAAGGTAGTTATTCATCAGGAAATACTGCTCTGCCTGGATGTATGCCGTCGGCCCCAAAGCGTCATATACAATACTGCCTTCCCGTTTGTCTATATCATCCGGCACACGCTCAAGCATTTCATTCAGCAGATTTTCATAAGTTTTATTTTCATACACTAAATCCCCACCTCCACCTTTATTTTCAGCGGGCCATAGATGCTTGACACATTAAAAGAGCAATGGCAGGCATCCCCTTCAAATACAAACTGGAATCCGTCCACCTGGAGGATCCGGTCATCCTGCAGGAGCGCTTCCCGGACAATCCGCTTTAATTCAGACCGGACGTAAGGCTGCTCTCTGCCAATCAGCTTTTTCAGTTCAACACCATAGGCAAAAGTATAGATCGGATACTCATATCTTTCTGTATTAAGGATTTTATAGATGGCCTGCTCCAGGGCCTTAATGCCGTCGACCTTCCCTGTTACCCGTTCTTCTGTCATGCGATGGGTAAGTGTGGCGTAATCAGGCTCCTGCAGCACAGTTTCCGTAGTCAGCAGATAACTTCTCATGGTTTTCTTTCCTCCAATACCGCAGGCAGCCCGATAATTTCCAAAAGGTAAAAATCAGCTCCGCCATCGTTCTGAAAAAGATAAACCCGGTCACCTATTTTCAGGGAAGATAAAAGATTCCCCGCCACACAGGACATGGGAATCTTCATTTTCTGTTTATCGGTCACAATATACTTTCCGTCATAGGTCCCGATAACAAGGGAGGCCATATTCCGGTTGTTTATGTAATTCTCTACGATCTGCTTAATTTCACGTATCATCCGGTCATCACCTCCAGTGTCATGGTGTGTACCGGCAGGAAATCATGGGTTACTTTCTGTACAATGAGCCGCCGGTTCAGCTGTATATCTTCAATGCTTCCGTAAATGCTGTTTCCTGCCCTTACAGACAGGTCACCCATACATTTAAAGGTAAGCGTTTCTTTTTCATGGTTATATAGTTTCAGGAGGGCATCGGCCTTCGCTTTTGCCTTCGAGGGATCCATATCATTTTCCATTTTCTCATAATATTGGAGCATTCCATACTTTTCAATGGAGCCGCTGTCCTTCGTGATATAAACATCCGCATGGCCTGTTTTCTTATTCCCAGATACAAGCTTTACCTGGTTGTAAAATTCATCGTCTATAGATTTCTCCCAGTCATATTCATAACACAGGCTGTTGTCTCCGATAATAAGTGGCAGCTGCAGGTCTGCAATATCCCGCAGGCACACGGAACCATACTCATCCCGCAGACAGTACATGTTTCCGATCCCTATCAGCGTATCAGACAGGGCCGTATAAATAATATCAAGCCAGGTCTTATCGCACTGCGGTTTTGACTGCAGGATGTATCCTGTCGGCATGAGGCTTCCCGTCTGCAGCTGAAAAAAATTACACATCCGGGTTACAAGATCCGTCAGGGTTTCATTTTCTATGGTTATAGTATCTTTCGCTTTGCAGTACCGAAGCTGGTCATAGGCCTTTACTTTAACCTCTTTATCCTGCCCCATCCCGGTTTTAAATACCCGGCCAAAAAATATTCCGTCTGTTTCACTGGTGTTACACAGCCGGACGTAAGAGCCATTCTGGATAATTTCAGCCCCGTCGTACAGGTATGTAAAATCCAGACTTCCGGCGCCATCATTAAGCGGCTCTGACAGAGACAGCTTTGTACAGCAACCAGTCATATCATATATAACACCATTTGATTCCACCAGTAATTCCATGCTGTCCCCCCCCTATTCCGGTATTGTAATCACCTGGTCAGGATATATAAGGTTCGGATTCTTAATCTTATCCTTATTGGCTTCATAGATTTTCGTGTACTGACTGCCGTCTCCGTAATACTTCTTTGCAAGTCCCCAGAGTGTATTGCCCTTTTGGATAGTATATTCTTTTCCGCCTATCGTTTCAGGGTTCTGCAGTGAGCCGGCGTCCTCTTGCTTTACTAATCCTGCCGGTTGTGGAACAGCGATGAATCTTTTTGCTGGCGCAACATATTCCAACAGCTTCAGGGACACATACTGGTCCCCTTCTTCACCGGCTTTTTCCGTAGCCTGCACATCTTCTATTAGCACCTGTTTATTGATATCACTGTCCTCGCCTACCGCAATAAAACGGACCGGCAATTTACTTTCCTGCCAGGTCTTAAGCATAAACAATAGAGAGGTTGCCGCCGTAAAATCAGATTCCGAATAGTGCGTGGGCAGGTGCGGGAACTCCGTCTCAAAAGAGTATTCTTCCAGTTCTACATAAGTAGGGACTACCACTTGCCCGCCTTTCAGGATATGGTACTTTTCATTATTCTGCTTCCTGCTCTGGCTAATTTCTTCCGGATTTACTGGTACACGGAAGGTACCGGTGGAAGACTCAAAATATACTGCGTATCCCATTAATACCTCCCTTCTGCACTGTTCGCTATCTCATCCCTCATTACCTGTTCAACAGTCCCCTTTATTACTTCCACATCAGCTTCTTTGGTAATAGGGCCAGTAAAATTAATGGCTATGTTGGGGGCTAGTGTATTCGTGGATATTTTCGCTACATAATCGCGCTGGGCAATGTCCCGCAGGTACTGGATGTCCTCATCCGACATATCTACGTCAACAGCTCCATTCTTCCCCTTACCCTTAACTGTTGCCGGATTACTCAGGGAACCATAAGGCACTGCCTCTATCCCAACACCAGAAAAAGATGTAGTATCCGCAGCTTTTGTCTGAAAATCCCAATTGTCCAGAAATGCCCCCATGTCAGAACCCTTTGCCTTCCAGGCATTGCTTGTTTCCATAATATTTTTCGTATCCATGCGCATATCATCCAGGGAAACGTAATTGGAATCCTTAAAAGAATCACCCCATGCCTGCAGCCTGTTGGAAAAACCACTCACAGCTCCCGCCAAATTTGAACCGAATACGGTGTCAATCGCCTGGGCAATACTTTCAATCACATTCAGCACACTGGTAGCCATGTTCACAAATAGATTCACTACGGCAGCCAGAGGATTTGTAAATATGTTGGCGATAAATTCTGCAAATGACACAAAAATATTCCACAAAGCAGAAACCACATTATATCCCACCGCATACAGTTCACCCAATCTGCCACCTATCAAGCCAAAAATCTGGCTGAATGTAACTCCCATTGAAGTTAACCCTAATATGACTGCAGCAATCACCCCTACAAATAAAAGCAAGGGCCAGACCGCAGCCAAGGAAGCCCCCGCAGCAATCAACATTTTTGCAGCCCATAATCCCGCCATAATAATAGCAACGGCAAAAAATGTCTTTACCATCGGGTCACCAGAGGCAATAGTGCTTATCAACCAGCTGGCACCGTCTGCCACTGCATCAATTCCCGCGCCGAATGCTGCCAGCAGTTCCTGCGCTCCGGATGAGTTTATTAATTCATTCAGCTGCATGAATACCCCACCAAACGATTCCATTGCATGGTTTCCCATCTGTGTCCAGATATCAGCAAAGGTCATCGGCATACTTTCAAATTTTCCATTAATGTCATCAGCAGCTGAAAATAAGGCATTCTTAATGATATCTGCAGTTATTGCGCCTTTTGAGGATAACTCTTTTAGTTCACCTTTTGACTTTCCCATGTACCTAGCTATAGCATCCGCTACCATTGGGGCGTTCTCCATTACGGACCGGAACTCGTCTCCCTGTAACTTCCCCGCAGCCATAGACTGCGATAACTGAAGGAATGCTGATTGCTGTTCAGATGTATCCGCGCCAGATACCTTCAATGATTTTTGAAGAAGCTCAGTAAACTGGATAGCCTCATCATTGCCAGCAAAATTATCACCTGCCAGCAGGTTCATCTTTGCAACCGCACTTGCCATATCCGCATATTTACCGCGTGACCGGTCTGCGGCGGCAAATATTTTCTGCTGAAGTTCTTCCTGCGATTGTGAACCGTCATTTACCATATTCAGCCTGGCGTTTGTATTGGTGTAGACATCAGTCATGTCCATAACTTTTTTTGCCGCTCCCAGGCTTAACAGAGTCCCGACTAAACCTTTAAGAGTGGAATTCATGGAGGAAGCCCTTTTTTGAGTTGACTCCATCATATTTTCAACTTTAACAAGCCCTGCCGCCCCTGTATTAGCGGCACGCCCTGTCTTTTCCAGGCCAGTGTTGATTTTATCAACTCCGCGGGATGCCCCCAGCGTACTCTGGATAGCTTTCTCCATGCCTGAATTGATTTTGTTCAGAGCGGAACTGTATCCACCGTCCAGTATTTTAAACATAGCACTTAAAGTTGGCATGCAGATACCTCCTATCTCTTCAGCTTATCCGCCTCTCTTTTCTCGTCCTCTACACGCTGCATGATACTCCCATATATAAAAGCACGTTCCCTTTCTGGCAATTCTTCAAGTACGGATGGTAAAATATGTAGCTTCTGCAGGGCAAAATGCGCTAATACAAAATCGGATTCGCCCTGCTTTATCCGTTTTTTACGTCTTCGATATCATCGTTGATATCTTTATCCAGCCCGCTCAGTTCCTGCACTTCTGCGGCCAGAGTGACGAATTCCCCAATCAGCAGCATGTTTTTCAACAGTTCTATTTCGCCAGCCACATTGTACGCTTTCTGCAATTGTGCATCCGTTAAATCAGGGAAAACAACCGCCGACGCAACCATGTCATGGTTATAATTTATACGGTTGAAAATTTCGTTCCCTGTTTTTTTATCCACCCTGGTATGTTTCTTGACCAGCTGCTCATTCTCTTTCTGGGTCAGGGCACGTATCCGGAAAGGTACTGGATTTCCGTCTTCCTGGAAACGTTCCGATACAATTACTTCTTTTTCCTCTGGCGTTATGGGATTTAAAAATGCTTTTAATGATGCCATATTTTATCTCCTTATCTGAAATTTTCGGGGATCTGGAACTGCTCCAGATTATCCACGTCGTCAAATGTAAAATCAGTATCAACCGTGCTTAAATCCTCGCTGGAATCATCCAGAGAAGCAACTGGAATCTTTGCCAGAATGCAGTTTCGCATAACCACCGTCTGGCGGCCTATCGTTGACTGGGGATCCTCATTAGTTGTCTGGATGGTAATCGGCAGGTAGATGCCGCTCTTTTTGTACTCCATAAAAATCTGCAGTGTGTCGCCGCTCACATTGTAGAGCGTCAGGCTGCCTTTCCCTTCAGCGCCCACCACTTTATGCTGGGTCATCCGATGCCCCAGAAGCCGCTTTGCTACTACCTTAAACTCAACGCTGGCATCTATTTTCGACAGCTCAAAAAAATACCTGTTTTTGCCATTCACAGTGATAAATGCGCTTCCTTCCGTACTGGTTACCAGGTCTGTAATTCTTGTATATGCCATTTTCCGTCCACCTCCTTATGACAAATTCACAGTGATGTAAATCTTCTCCACACTGTCAACCGGCTGTATAGCTATGGTAACCACCACTGCATCGGAATCCACGCCGGCCTCAACAGTGATATCTGCGGGGTCAAAATTCTGTATTGCGCCCATGTTCTGCAGCTCTGTAAAGTATTCCGATAAGGAAGCTTTCAGCAGGTTCCGCCCGTTTGCGTCGTTGTTGATTTTTCCGATATAGGAAGATTCATATATCGTGGTGATGTCGTTGCGGATATTGTCCAGCGTCCGGACAATCCGATTTTTGGTAAACAGCTTTCCTTTCTCCACTGTGGTGGAAACAAGGGAATTAATATCATATACAGCAGTTACATTCTGGGAGGTATCAACCTTAAAAATGAACTGCCCCGCCTTTACCGCTGTTTCCATTTGGCTTTTGCTCATGCGCGGTATCACATCAACAGCGTCCACGTATTTTGTTCCTGTGTTTGATGTTGTTATACTTGCTCCTGCTGTGGCTCCGGCCACCCAAGCCGTTACCTGTGCTGCTGTCAATTCGGTTCCGCCGGACATTTTAATTCCTTGTGTCACATTGATAACGCCCTCATAATCAGCTTCCTGATTTGCAAGAACGGCCTGGCAGCCTCTTCCTTCATCTTCTCTCATCGCCTTAATCCAGGACACGATAGCAGCCTTATTTGCGGCTTTTCCGTCTCCATCGTAAGGATAACAGAGCACATTAAAAAAGACGGTCTTTGCCGTCTCCAGGGCCGCCGTCACATGTGCTTCTGTGTGACTGTCAGGCAGCTTATAAATCAGTACTGTTTTCGCCAGCTTCAGCGCTTCTTTTGTCAGCAGCTTATCAGCCTCCGCAGTTCCTTCCGGCCAGCTTGCCTCCAGTGCGGATGCCTCATAGATTTCACCGTCTGTCCCTGCGTCCATTTCCTGCAGGAGAAGCACAGTCCCCCGGTCCCCGGGAGTAATAGACAGAGGCTCATTTGTCTTTATGTTCAGATATACGCCAGGCAATACTTTATTCTGGCTTTCCCATGTTCCCGACATGTCATTCCTCCATTCTCGTGTTCTGGACCAGCTCCTGCATCAATGGCATGGGTTCCGACTTTACTTCCCGGTAATCCACATCAAACTGGAAATGCAACACCTTGTCCGTTATTTTCATGTTTCGATTTTTTATTTTGAAATGCTCCGGCTGAAATCCCCGATTCAGCGCCTCTCCTACTTCCCAGCACTCCGTTTCCTCATCCTTCCGGGATTCCGGGAAATACAGAATGTCAAAGCTGACGGTATTTTTCATCCGGCCATTGATTCCCCGGGAAGGGTTCTGGTCATAAATTTCAACCAAAAAAGACGGCTGCCTGAAGTTCTGTGGGATGTCCTCCTTGTATACGGGACAATCCTTCACAGCCTTCAATGCAGCTGCCATTTCTTTATATAATTCAGTTATCATGCTTTTTCTGCACCGCCTTTACTTCGGCTTCGAAGTTCTTTACCATCTGGCGTGCTACGTGGGATTTCATTTTTTCCAGGACATGAGTACCTTTTACAAAGCCTTTTATCGGCCCGCCTTTTTTGGTTACTATTCTATGTCCATCGTTCCAGTAAGAGGCGTAAAATTGAGAATTTAATACCTCCGTTTCAACTCCTCCTACCGATTTCTTTGTTGGTAACTTACGCCAGCTTTCCTTTAATTTTCCACCAACGCCAGGATTGCTTACTTTAAAACTAACCTCTTTTCCCGCATATTTGCCATGCTTCACAGTAAAGGATACGGGGTTTGGATGCACTCCTACAGGAGTATTCCTTTTTGCAAAGGCCACGCCCTGGTTTACAGATTTATTGAGAACTTTTTTGTCAATGTCTCTGATGTCATCTATCATCGCAGCCAGTTCCCGGCGGAACTGATCGCACATGGCTTTGTTTCGCCTGTAATTACTGCTACTCACGCGTTATCATCCCTTTCCACTTCACATTGCCACTGATAGGTATAAGGATGGCACTCTCCCAGCTTCAGCGTAACTTGCTTCCCCGCCCGTAGCGTGACCACTACTTCGTCCCCTTCTTTAACATCCTCTTCAATACCACAAAAGAGGGTATGCCGGTTCTGGATGGACGGATTCGGGGCGCCCACAACAGCCTGGCCGGAGGAACTGTACCTGCAAGGACGGTCAGAGCATACCTCTATGGCCTCATGCGTGGTAAAGCCATCCTTTTCCGCATCCTGCCACCGTCTGACTGTCATCCTGGCATCATACATCACTGCATACGGGTTAACCATAGCCTTTTAACCTCCTGAACCGCCTCAGCTGAGCCTTGTCTTCCCTGCCTAAACCATAGATGGTAGCACGGGTATTTCCGTCTGTCTGGGCATAAGTAATGGTGCCGTCGCCCTCTTTAATACTCTGGATCTCCCTGGCATATCCGGCCCCATTGGCCGCCTCATAATCCATGATGGCCTTTACCTTCCGACGGATTATGGGTTCCATTTCCTCCGGAAGGCGGTTCTGCAGGTTGCAATAGGTGCAGGTGTCCTGAATGACATCAGATATTGCTAAATCCTGCGTATCATCATTAAGCTTTAAGTTGCTTTTCACTTTCAGGAGCATTTCTTCCTTCGTCATCCTCCGCACCTCCTTAGGCAATGGTCGCCACGAATACCTGATCTGCATAAGGGAAAGAAGGAAGCGATGTAGCCACGGCCTTGATCCACTTTGCTACAGGGTCCTCGGTATTATACTGGCACACGATAATATTTCCTACTGCGGTCACATCCACACTGGGATTCCTACGCAGCTCCAGTTCTTCCGCAGTCACACCGTAGAAGGTATCTCCCATCTTTCCATCCGGCATCATGACAAAAGCATCTTCCGGCAGGAAACGTTTCGCAGCATAGCCGCCTTTTGCGTCCTGTACCCTGTATTTCTTATCGTAGATGGCAATCTGAGGAAGTTTCTGCTGTGCAAGAAACGCATTCAGCTCGGTTACCGTCAGCATCTTTGCGCTGTTCACGCCATAGATTGCTGCGCGGATCCTCTCGTCCCTCAAAATGGCATTGAGAACCTTTTTAGAAGTCAGCGCTCTGGTGGGGGTAAATCCTGTATCACCTACAATCTTATCTACCATGGAATCCATATCTTCAAGGATTGTAGGTGTACCGCTTGTCCATGTCTTGGCCGCCTTATGTGCGGTCGGCATACCGTAATCAATGGATGCTTTTACCCCGTTCTCATTTATCTGGATTTTTCCAGTGGAGAGCGCTTCCATTCTCATTGCCTCTACCCTGGTACGCACAGATGCCACAAGGTTGTCAACATCGTTGAAGATACGCCTGATCATGTCTGCTTCTTCATTATCATTTCTGGGACTTTCCAGCGCGATTATGGTTCTTTCCGGAATTTTAATCTTTCTCTTAATCAGTGCCATATCCTGCGTAAAGCTTTCTACGCCTTCTCTGGAACCAATTTCCGCCTCAGTATCAAAGGCATGCACCTTTGCGGATACCGGCAGGTTGCTGGCCCCCTTGATGATGTCAATCTCCAGCGCCTCTGTCTTTCTTTCGGGGAAGAGGACTTCCCCCATGTACGCCTCCTGCGTGCGCTCTTTTGTGTAATCAATAAGTTCCCTCGGTGTCAGTAATTCTTCTACTCTCGGCATTATCTTAGCCCTCCTTAATCTGTAACTGGCCGTCTACAAAAAATTTGATAAACGGCATTTTGACAACGAGCTGCTGCACGGACTCCATAACGTAATTCCCCTGAAGGCGTTCTGTGTTGACAGAGCCGTCAATCATCAAGGCACCCGGCTGCGGTCCATATGTCACCTCTACGGTATCAAACAGGATACCCGCCGGATCAGCAGACAGTGCATAAGTATAGGCATCCTCTGAGCCGCTTCTTGTGATTTTTACAGCTTTGCCTGCGGCATCCAGAAGTGTGCCTGCGAGGACAAACTTCTTTCCATATTCATCGGCTGTTACTCCCGTGTCAGACACTGTGCAGCTGATATTCTGATAGCGTTCACTTTTCAGGAATTCAGGCGCATTGTCATAGGTCTTCTTCGCATAAAACATGTTCTATTCCTCTCTTTCTTTTATCATCCCCACGCTTTTGCGTAAGGGTTGTCTGTGGCCGCTCCGGCCTTGTTTAAGGATTCAGCAACCGACTTCGCAAGACTTCCATCATCTGTCTGCCCGGCCTTCGGTGTGTATCCGCTTTTCTTCCCGCCTGCCGGAGGCTGCTCTGCGGCCTTAAACAGATGAGGGGAAGATTCCTTCAGTGGCTTAATCACATCGTCTACACCTACAGGGGCGCCGTCCTTGTCAAATGTAAATTTATCCAGACCACCCCGTTTATAGATGATATAATCGGCATCCAATACGCCGGCTGCAGTGAGTTTTTCCTTCAAGGCATATTCCTTTTTTATGTTTTCAGCCGCCGTTTTCAGATCAGCAATAGTATCATTGGCCGTTTTCAGTTCCGTAACCTTATCGTTGTAATCCTTCTTGGGGACGACATGTTTCGGGAATTCCACCTTTACCAGTTCCATCAATGCTACTACATCCAGTTTACCGTCTGTAATTGTTGCTTTTTCTAAAAGTTCTTTTAACCAGTCCATAATTGCCTCCATAGATTTTTATTCCCGCTCTCCGGGTTTTGGGTTCGTCCGGCTATACCCCCGGCAGGGTAGTACTGTTCTTTAACGCCTGCAGAAAAAGGCGAAAAAATAACACCCAGGATAAACCTGCGTGTTTTATGCTTCAATATATTCAGTTTCTTACTCATCCCAGTCAGAGTCATTATATGTAGGCTCATTGTTTTTCCATACAAAAACAGTATCTTCCGGATAATCTTCGACCATCTTATCGGCTGGGATATCCTCAATATTAACTCTACAAGGCAAATTCTCCTTTCCCATATACTAAAACCTCCCAAAAATATCGGTTACTCCACAGGATTTACATTTTCAAAGTAAATTCCATTATAACATTCAATCCCATCATCTTCCATCCGCATTTTTTCGACGGGAATACCATCAGGAAAAGCTTCACAACACATGATTATCTCTTTCTCATCGAGATAATGTTTACAGCGATCACATATTGGTAACCTTAGATTCATTTTCTCTGTCTTCATCCTATGGCCACTTATGCTTCTTCATAACAGGAATACACCATTGAAATGTGCTCCATCACCATTGATTCGTCCACTTCTTCCTGTTCTTCCTCCGTCAAGGCATCATAGGCCGCAAAAATATCTTTTCGAAACGCCATAAATGCCTTTTCTTCTTCCCATTCTGCGAATTCGCCCACACGGCGGATAATTTCTTTCGGTGATAGTTTTTTCACTGTTTTACTCCTCTTACTTCCATCAACAATTCTTCCAACAGTTCCTTACCATCCGGATTCGAAGAGATATGCTTGTCTACCCGCTCTTTTAACCAACGATATCTCCTTCGAATATCCTTTCCAAACAGTGAAACTGCAAACTCCAAATCATTCTCCCGAATTTGAACTATGCTGTTTATTTCTCTTAATGCTTCAACACGTACATTAAACGTATCCATAAAAGGGATTCCCTCTGCCCTGCAAATTTCACGTGCAAGCAGCTCTACGGAACCTTCTTCCATACTGGAATATGGTATGATAGTAAGCGGCGTTAAATAGCTTCCCGAGCAGGCGTGTAAATGCTCATGTATTATAACTTTGTCACTTGCTGTACTTTTTAGCAGTATATCACAATTCCACTGTTTTCTCCCAGCAATTTTTTCTGCTCTACACTTATCATCGTCAACTACTATATTACCGCTCCATTTACTTTCACGGGTTGAGTACTTTTTAATAGTTTCCCGATATTTTTCGCTATCCACCTGCAGTTCCTGTTTTGTACGCCTTCGTCTTTTTTGGCTGCCATCATTTCCTGAATCAAGAAATTGAGCCTTCCATTCTTCATAGCTCATATCCGCAGGAACCTCAATCGAATTCCCGTCAACGTTCCTCGCCACTCTTGTCTGGCCGGATAAATCCTCGTCGTCATAAAAAGGGACATCCGTACACCGGCAGAAACAATGGAAGGGCGCCATATTGACGCCGGCAACCGCTTTATCCACGTCAAACACCTTATTATCCAGCTCACCGCAAATCCCGCAGGTCTTGCTGTCCAGCGTAGCTATTATCTGATATTTTTCCACGTCATCCTGTTTATACATATCATGGGCTGCCCTGTTTGCCATAAAACTGGCCTCTGTATGCAGGAGCCGGTAGGCGTCGAACTCTCGTGCGTTAAACTTTTTTGCAAAATCTTTTGCAAGAGAACTCGGATGAGCACCAGTCACCATCATAGTTGTCATAGCTTCCATCAGCTGTGCCTGCAGGTAATCCTTCTGTTTCCACAAGCGCGTGGAAAAATTCGCACCGTTGAAAGGGTACGAAACGTAGGAATCCACCAACTCCGGAGAAATACCAGCAAAATTACTATGAAAGCCTTTGTATTGGTCAATATTGAACCATTCTCTGAAATACCCTTCTTCATAAATTTCTTTTAACGTCTGGCCACTCAGCTGTTCGTAGTCTACGGCATACAGCTTATTCAAAATGGCGTTCACCTGCGTCTCAAGAGCTTGATACCGGGTGATTCTGGCCTTGATGGACATATTCTCCACCTCAAGGTCGAATTCCCCTATATGGGCATACACCTTCTTGATATAGTCATTCAGGTCACCTATTTCGGCCTTTGATAAAAGAATCTGCGCCTGCTGATAGGATACGCCATTGACATCGGCATACCGGGTATAAAAATCGTTGATGGCATACTCAATTTCCCGCTTTGCCTGCCGGAAGGATGCTTTTAACTCCTTAAAGTATGCATCAGCCTTTTGCTCGGCTGCCAGATAGGCCTGTTCCTGCCGGTCTTCCCAATAGCCCATTACTCATCACCCTGACTTTCTTTGCCCGGCTCTTTTTCGGGTTTCTTTTTCTGCGGGAACATGTCCGGTAAAACTCCCATTTCTTCCCTTTCCCGCTCCTTTTCTTTCCTGAGCTGCTTCTCTTCTTCTTCTGCGTTTTCCACAAAAGGATGATTTTTGAGAATCGTTTTGTTGGAAACAATCCCTGCACTCTTTGCCGCAATATCCGCCAGTTCTGCGTCGCTCCTGATAGCTGACCGGGTCCATGTCTGGACAATCTGCCCGCACTCTGCGTGCAGATATTCGCATATTACTCTGATTAGTTCACCAAATCCCAATTTGAACTCGGTTTCCATCAGCCCAGCTTTCAGCTCCAGAAGAGAGTACAGGTACTTAAGCGCCTCTCCGGATGTATTACCAAATTTCTGCGGATCCGGATCCACTCCCTGCCCTTGCTCAAAAATGGCTTTCCGCGTCATTTCCAGAAACTTCTCCCTGGCCTCCACCGGGATATTGATAGTCAGTGTCTCTACGCCACCCTTTCCTTCGTCGCCATCATCATCCACTTTAATTGCCTTGTACTTTTTCAAGTCATGGAGGAATTCTTCCAAGTCCGCCCCGCCATAATTGGTAAGTATCATGATGATTTCCTGCACGTCCTCAAGGTCATTCAGATAACCGCTGAATACTTTGTCGTAGGCGTCAATAAGGGGCTTAATATTTTTAAGATCGTTTGTCCCAATATTATTATTCTGGAATGGAATGAATGGCACCCGCCCCCACTCATGCATAAATACATTCCCCTGCCCGTTTTCATCCGGCAGCTGAAATGTATTGTAAGGGGCAAGGCCGGCAATTGACACAGTGCTGCTCATCCTGTAATAGGAATAACAGCGTTCTGCATCCCAATATTCCCAGACAGTTATTTCTTTCCCTGTCTGGAAATCGATATCCTTGTATGTCCTGAGAACCGCTATAAGGCTCCTTTCAAGGTCTGCGGACTCAATAGGGATGATTTGTTCAGGCGGAACGATTCCATACTTAAAATGGCCGTCTGCGTCCTTCCAATAATGAAGCCACGCCACTTCACCGTTCGACGCATTAATACACAGGTCCTTGCAGACTTTGGGGTATTGGTCCCCTAATATATCCGCAATCTTCTTATTCAATCCTTCGTTTTTTGTATCGAAAAGAGGCGGCGCCGTAAATGCATAGGATGCTTTCTGGTTGACAAGCAGGCCGTGGAAATTCCGGGGTATCCGGTTATCCGCATTCCTCAAAGGTTCGTTATCTCTGCCGCGCACACCAGTGCGGAGGATATCATTTTCATTCCGGTAATACCGCTCCGCCTCCTGGCATCGCTTGATATGCTGCCGGTGCTGGACTGCCTTCTGTTTTATCAGATTTTTCACAACCTCAATATTAGGCTTCTCTTCATTCATCGGTTATCATCACCTCACTTTAATACCTGCATTCCAGAAGGCCTGCGGATTATTGTGTAACACATGTACCGGCAGCTGTCCATTTCGTGATCATGTTCCTTCACAGGCTTGTCCTCTCCCTTATCTGCCGCTTTGGCATCCCAGATATAGGAGCCGAACTCTTTTATCGTATTAGTGCAAGAGACATCAAAAAAGATAGCCGTCTGATTCAGCAGCGATGCTACAAATCTGATGCCGTCTAGCACATCATTTTTTGCGCTCTTAACCTTATATCCATCTTTCTTGAGCTGCGCCCGGAAGCTTGCCGCCGAAGGGTCAAGCACAACAAACCTCGGTTTTATGCCATCCAGCCAGTCCTTTAAATCGGTAGCATATTCAGAATCCGTCTTTTGTATTCCGGCATCACGCCCAGAATAATAATACTCGCGGATGCAATACCATTTACTGTTTTGCGCTTTTCGCCACAGCTGGAATGCTGTCGGATTTTGGATACCGTAGTCAGAGCTGACATAATAGTCACCAGTCCACACAATCTTTTCTGACTTCACAAGCTCCTGCACATCCACAACATGCTTATCCGGGTCAAACATGTCGTAGATAATACCCTCGGCCATAGCCCACAGGCCGAGTATATAACGTTTGAAGAACACGCCGCTGTAATTGCTCCGGTATCTGGCCTTAATCTCTTCAGACAGGCTCAGGTTATCGTCCATCGTGAAATGGACATACAGCAGTTTCTTCAGGCCCGCTTCTTTCCCCGCCCTCGCAGCTTCCTCCTGAAGCTTCCTGACTTTTTCCTTGCCGATATACCCTATGGCCTTGTCAATCCAGCCAACCTTAAACCAATGATACGGCCCATCTGGGTTACAGTTAAACCAGTACTTACTTCCATCCACGGAGCAGCGGCCTGTTGCTTGGTTCACGAAGGATTCCGGCATCAGCGCGACTTCGTCAAAAAAGACCCCTGCCAAGGTGATTCCCTGGATGAGGTCCTGCGAACGTTCGTCCTTGCCGCCGAATATGTAGAAGTAATTCTCCACGCCTTTTCGCGTGACGACTACCAGGTTATCAGCCCTGTGGTCTGCCACCTTATAGCCACGGCTCCGCAGCATGAGTTTAAGCCAGAACAACACGTTCCTGCGGAAAGAACCGATAGTCTTGCCGCACATACCGAAGTTCTGGCCGTTGAACCGTGTCATGGCCCACATCACGAATGACAGCGACATGCTTATTGTCTTGCCTGAACGGATAGCTCCGTCAGCTATAATGCCGTCATAGTCCTTAACCGGCGAAGAATCGCACCACCAGTTCAGGACTTTCCGCTGCTTCTGCGAAAACGGCTTGAAATGAAATATCTGGTTAACCTTCTTCATCCGTCCAATCCTCCGCGGCTATTCCGTTCAGGGCATCCAGGAATCCATCATCCGCCGTTTCCTCTTCATCACCCATCTGGGATTTCGCTTTCATTACAGCAATACGGGCTTTCTGTTCCTCCGTTGCCAGCTCCCAGTTCCGGTGAAGCATCTCGTCATACTGCTTAATAAGGCTCCTGAGTTCCCCTTGCGCCCGCGCCTGGGACTTAAGGAAGTTCCCTTGCTTATCCCAGGCCTGCTGTACCTGCCAGCGTTCTTCTGTTACTGTGTCCCCGTCCTTTTGGCCTATCTTCGTAGTCGTACTGTCCTCCCGGTTACGGACATACATAATATGTTGCGCCCGGATGATTGCCGCATAAGCAATCTGTATCTGGTCCCAGAGAACATCAAGCGGATCCTTCGGCATCTGCTCAATAATTGAAAAAGTCTCTTCCGGAAGCCACTTCCGGAAAAGGCCGTGCTTTTCTGCATTATGATTTCTCGGCGGCCCTGTTCCGCCGTGCCCTTCCGCGTTACGGTTGCCGGGCTGTCCGCCTTTTCGCTTTTCCGAACGTTCGCTTTTCTTTTCCGAACGTTCGTTATCCCAGTTATGGGTACTCTTCCAGCGCCGGACCGTCCCTTCAGGCAGTTCTAGTTGACTTGCAATCTCAACCAGCTTCATCCCGTCCAGGAACATCACCTTCGCCTGTTCTATTCTGCTGTCAGGTTTTCGCGGCACCATCACCACCTCTCATTCGTTTCGTTTTGTTTTGGGAAAATGCTTTGTTCGGCCATCACGAAAAGACACCCGGCCGCAGTTTGCAGTCAGGTGTCTTTTGGCAAGGGAATTAATTTATGGGAGGGGGAGAAGTTTTATTCACTCCTTCCAGATTACACTATAACATTTCAAAAACGAAAAATGTGAAATAATCGAAATTACTTTTCTCCCATAAAATTATTGAATTCCATACGCACACTATCCGCAGTTGCCTTTCCGCCAATTCGAGCCGCTACTTCCCCCCAGGAATTTTTATCAAAAAACTTATACCGAACAATTCTCTGCATCCGCATTGGTATAGTCACCATCCACTGTTCAACATTCAATTTTAGTTTTTCGGCGTTTTCCTGCTGCTGTTTCAAAAGATTTTCTTCAAAACGTAAGTAACTATCCTCCCCATAAGTAAAGGCAGTTCCCTGTATTTTGAAATGCTGCTCCTGATAAGGGAAATTAGGATTGCTCCCTTTTACGTTCGTCTGAATTATCGTTTTCCGCTTCTTTTTCAGATTGCTGATTTCTTTTTCTGTGTCTTTGATAACTTCACAGGCATCTATATATTGGCTCAGAATATGCTTGTCCATTACTCCCACACCCTCCCTGTCTCTTTATCCTTAAGCGTAATCCGCCCCACAATCTCCATGCCCGCAAGACTGGCAATAAGCCGCAGGATATAGATTACCTGTTTTACCGCATGTGGCGGCCTGTCCGCCCTCTCTATGGCCTCACCCGCCGTCAAATCGGTATAACCTTCACTATTTCTATACACTTTTTTCCTCCTCTCAATTAAGCTATACATGATTTATGGACGTGCCGCAGCTGTCCCGGTGCCTGGGCTGCGTAATAGTCCCGTGTTACTTTGATATTGGCGTGGCCCAGGATATCCGCGATATCATCAAGGCTTGCCCCATGTTGACGCAGGCTGGAAGCCATTGTCTTGCGCATAAGATGCGGGTATACCCTGCGGCGTAGCTCTGCCCTGGCCCTGATATCCTGCAGCAGGTCCCGGTATGCGCTCTCATGTATGGGCGCTGCTGGCTTGCGGAGCGTCACAAATAGATACGGGCTATCATCCTGCCGGCTGTCCAGGTATCGCTTTATATGCACCCGGGCAGCATCATTAAGGTATACCTCCCGGTACTCCCGGTCCTTGTGGCCGTATAATATCAGGGAACCGGAAACAAAATCTATATCAGTTATCTTGACGTCTGGCACCTCGCCCACACGGGCACCGGTAGAGAGTAAAAATTCCAGCACTGCCCTCTCACGCTTGCCTTTTACCGTATCCTGGTCGCAGGCCGTCCGCAATTCCTCAACCTCAATGCCCTGCAAAAAGTCAATGGGCTTGCGCGGCACCTTCTTTTTGGCGACATTCTCCACGGGATTCTGGCTGATAAAATTGCAGCGTCTTAACCAGGTGAATACGGAAGAAAGAAACTGCCGCTCATTGTTGACACTCTGCGGGCTGTTACTCTTTAACTTACCTCTGGAAAACTCATTGAGATAATACTCAATATCCGTGGGCACCACATTTCGTAGATTTTTATGCACTACGTCCAGAAACATCCGGGCAGCTCTCATGTACTGCTCTATGGTCTTACTGCTGAGGTCACGCTTCTGCATATTCAGGCGGATCGTATCCAGCATATACTGATTGTCATCCAGATCCGTACTCAACGCAGTCTCCATCCGTACCACATCAACGCTGTACATCACGGCCAGCAGTACCTGTTCCAGCACGCGGAACTGTTCCCGATTTATAACCTCTTGCATTCTCAGCAACACATCATTGATAAGCTGTTCTTTCATAGTTTGCCTCCTTTGCGCTTGCCTAAAGGACGCAATAATGCTATAATCCTTTTAGGCGTAGGACGGCAACATTCATCTTGGCGGGTGGGGCTGCCGTCATTTTCTGTTCAATTTAATTTCCATTTCAATTTCCATTTACTGGAAAATTATCTTGACATTATGCGCATAAAGGTTTAAAATGAAATTGTATCGAACATGAGTTCTGTCACATCAAGGGAGGCAACCCTGTGGCAGGACTCTTTTTTATCTTTTAATCCAATAAATACTGTTGGTAAATGCATCGGGCTCTGCTGGCGGCTGCACCCGGTAAAGAGTACAGCCGCCAGCAGAATAATTATTATGTACCGCATTCGGCATCCCTCATCTCTTCTAATGCTTCGATGGCTATTGCGATTGTTTCTGCAGATAACCATTTTTTCAGTGACGGCCGGAAAGCCATATCTTGTAATTCTTCTATCGCCTTATCAATTTCATTCATTGATATTACCCTCCCCCTATTGATCAAGTAACTGATCCTCGTACCGCATCCTGAGGCAGGCATCCAAGGCCAGTATGTATCCCGCTGCGATAATGCAACAGCCTACAACTACTATCGTTTTAATAATCATCCTTACGCTCCTTTATTCTTACTTCGGCTGTATTCCACGCAGGCCTTACACCGCCGGCGCCGGACTACCCTCTTAAGGCTCGGCCGGTACCGGATGTTAATTACGCTGCTGTCGGTACTGCCGCAGGAAGGGCATTGTTCGCCTTCTGCGTATTTCATAGGCAACCTTCTTTCCTTTAACGAAACATTTGTATAACCCTGGTTCGTAATTTACTGCAAGGTTTTGGCTCTGTGTCATCTTTCTGTGCAACCATCCACGCTATGGTTCCGTCCCATTCAATGTCTTGCGCAGTAGAACAGTAAGACACTTTTTGCACCCGTCTTTCTCCTGTATACATAACCCTTGTTATCCAAATATCACAATCTTCCTTTGGTAATTTTTCCTTATAATCTTCATCAATTAAATTCCATTTGTCCACTGACTGGTCGTTTTGCGGCATGTACGGCTTCGGCAACGGCATCCAGGCAATCGGTTCAAATGAATTTTTTCCGTCAAAAAATATGTTTCCGCCCGCCTTGGTATTAATATAATACGAAATATTCCTTGTACCTACCGACGTTAAAACCAATATTTTTCCATCTTCACGCTGAATCATGTTGGCCTCTGGAAGTCTCTCCTCCACCGGAATCCATCTATATCGATTCGTTATTTCAAGTGATTCAATTGCCATCTCGATGGCCTTTGAAAAAGTATCAAATCTATCTCTGTCGATTTGTTTACCCGATGCATATCTTTTTCTAGCATTGTTAAAACCTCCAAGTATTTCAATTGCATTTTGATTATTCATAGCAATCCTCCGTCAAATTTTCATTTAACTGTTAAGCCAATCTCCTTCAACCTCAAAATATATGAATCGGCTGCTCTGTTTGACCGGTTTATTAATGTCTACCCACTTTTTTAACAATCTGGCATATATCCTCAGTTCTTTGATTTTTACCTTAAATCTTGTCCAAGTCTTTCCGTCACGTTCAAAAATACTTATCTCCATTGCCTACACTCCTATGCTTCCGCGATGGCCGGCATATACTCCACACGTAAAAGTTTTCTGCGTCCATTGAGCATGTTGGAAAATTCCTGTGGGGAAAAACCAGCTCGTTCTGCAACCACTACCTGTTTCATTCCTTTGGCTGCAAGGATGCATTTTATGTTGTTGATAATATCTTCATAGGTACATACCTTCAATACGTCTCCTCCTCTCTATTCCTACGTTTAAATTTAGTTTAATGAACTCCATAGATTTTCAATGTCAGCATTTACTGTCTCTAAAATCTCTGAATCTGACTCTATTCCTTTTGCGCCATTAATATAATCCATAATGCTTTCTACATTAGAAGCAATTTCTGAGATTACGTCTGAAACACCATAAACTGCCTTTTCTCTTAATTCCCCTTTCCGCATAACTCCTCCTTTTGGTGACTCTCTACACTCATTCCAAACCACCTAAATCCTCATTTTGCAAAGGAACCTTAACGTCCATAAGACATAAAAACACCCATTTCCCTTTTGGATATTCCTGCTCTATACGAAAAGTCGTGCCATACTTGAACTGCTCTGTATCCTTCTTCAATTTGTTATAAATATCAGTTGGATAATCAAAAAAACCTTGTGTAACAACCCCATTATGTGTAGGATGGGTTTTGTATTCTGTCTCCCATACTCTCAGATGTTTTATCATCCATATACCTCTTTCTGAAAATGTTAAATCCTCAGTTTAATCTATGAGTAATCCGGTACTCTTCGTTTTCCTTTCGGATTCTCTCCTGTTCCTTTGGACTTTTCATTGACCACTCAAGATCAACAATTTCATGTTTTTGACGAACCATAAAATCTTTCAGGATTTCCAAAGCAGCGGCTTTTGGTGTTTTCGTAAATTCCACAAAGGCTGCACCTTTTTCGAGTGCGTCACAAACCTCCTGATATTCTTCCGCTGTAATATCACCATACCCGTATGCTTCCGCGGCTTCGTCCGTGTCTTTAAATTTGCATAACCGTTCTATCTGGGCCTTCCTTGCTTCTTTTTCTTTGGCAACTGTTTTTTCGATATTATTTTTTAATACCGTCAATCTCTTTACTAAATACTTGCGGCAGCGTATCTCAAATGTTAAATCTTCCATGCCTGCTCCTTTCCGGCCTACTGGCCTAAATCCTCATTTAATCTCCTGCCTAAAATAACTTATTAATAAGTTCGATAACATAAGTGCTGTCTACCTTCTGCTCCCCAGACTCTTCCATTTTTACCTGGATAGCATTAATCATCATTTCAAAATACGCCGTATCAACTCCCATAAGTTGGTCTTCCAAGACCTTAACGTCCTTCAAATCCAGTTCATTCAATTGCATTGCCATTTTTACATACTGACCAGCATTGATGTGATATCCGCGTTCTATGTATTTTCTGGTACGCACTATGGAACAAAGGGGATATTTAGATCCAACATAGTACAGTTCTTTGTTAATAATACATTCAAGCGCTTTTACCGGAAGATTTACCTGGTTGTTCCAGGACGACCATGAGCATGTACAATGTGCAAAGTCGTAATTCTTATGAATGTCTTCCACTTTTCCATAAAACCGAATAACAATCTGCACCTCGTCGGATAAGGTTATGGCATTGCTGGTAAGAAAGCGTGGATAATATTTTCCTTTTTCCGCATTGCTTTCTGCGCTTGCCTCATCTGTCGGTTCACCGTTTTCATCAGATTCAAAAGGTAAAGGTTGTTCAGTTTTGTCTTCTGCAACCCCGGAAGACCTGGCAAATATCCTGACTCGTCCTTCATCCATACCAGTTGCACTTTCCAACGCCTCTCCCCACAGCAGACTTACCTTTCTGTCATGGGCGCTATTCCATTTATCTACATAATATTTAGCCACGGTGATGACAGTCTCTTTTGTCCGAAAATAGACGTCATAGTCATGCACTGGCTCTCCTGACAGAAGAGAGACAAGGGCGCCGCCTGTAATAATTGAGTTTTCTTTTATGGCCTGCTTTACTGTGTCATCGTCTATACTGGATATCCAATCTCGCAGTTTTGCGTTCAGATGTTTCTTGATATTCTTTGCATTCATACTCCATCCCTCCTTAAACATTTCCTGTGTATATAAATTTCTGTTCTCCTTTTGGTCCTGATATACTCAAATGGTTCCTCTACTGAAATCTCCTGCCCACATTCCATGCAGTATTTAGGTATATCTTTTTTCTTCTGTTTTTTTCATCGGCCATCAAGGCGCCCCTCCTTCAACCGCTCATAATAACTCTGCACGGCTCCAAATTCATCCCGGAACAGAAGCTCCATTTTCCGGCCCACCTTCCGGTATTTCGCCTGCAGGGCAAACCCATCGTCACAAAACCGCTTCCACTGCTCATCCGTCAGTTTTTCATATCCATATTTTTCTGTCAGGTTCCAGATATCCCGATGCATGTTATAAATTACAGTTCTATTATCCATCGAATCTCCTTAGTTACACTTTTTATGCCAGTTACACCACAGTTACACTTCCGGTTACACCAAGAAACCCAGTGTTTATGCGGCGGTTACACCGTTACACCATTTTTTATAACTTCCTATAAGGGAAAATATTTTTTTAATAAATTTTATATTTTTATATTT
>OLQF01000280.1_pt1 | contig 45693 bp, 36 predicted proteins | sample 1643171 | NCBI WGS metagenome assembly OLQF01 (sample SAMEA3136702, study PRJEB25190) | human gut metagenome | reverse complement strand
AAATAATAAAAAATAATTGTTTTTTGGCGAAGAAGATGCTATGCTAAATCTGCAATCGGTTGCTAATTTTGACTACGATTTCAATTTTAACCTGCAATGTGAATGTGAAACAGGAGGGCGGAAAGCAATGATTTTTTCCAGTATCCAGTCAAAAAAAGATTTGGCGCGGTACCCGACGGCTATTCAGAAAGCTATTCTTTATGCCGCGCAAATAAATTTTGATGCCCTAGAAGATGGTCGGCAGGAAATCGATGGAGACAGGATGTTTGCAAATCTGTTCCACCTGACCTCGCAGTCGGCGGAGGAGGTCTCTCTGGAAGGGCACAAGGAATACGTGGACGTACAGTTCTGGCTTAGTGGTGAAGAATGGTGCGGAGTGGCACCTCGAACGGGAAAAGAGATTTGTGTAGAGGCGCACGAAGACAAGGATTTGTATTTCTTTAATAAAGCAGAGGGTGAAAGCTACTTATATGCCCGCCCTGGATGCTATGCGGTGTTCTTCCCGGATGATTTGCATCGGCCCGGTATCTGTGTGGATGGAAAGCCGATGAAATATCGGAAAGTAGTTGTGAAAGTTCGTTTGGATCTGCTGTGAGAGGCTGTAGGAAAAGGAGAAAACAAAATGCGAATCGCAGTTTTGGGCGCTGGTGCCATGGGAGCGCTGTTCGGGGGATATTTGTCCCCCGGTAACGACGTGCTGCTGGTGGATGTTAACCAGGCGCTGGTAGAAAAAATCAACCGGGACGGTGTGCGGATTGAAGAACCGGACGGAACGGTGCAGATTCGCAGACCCCATGCGCTGACGGACACTACCGGACAGGCACCGGTAGATTTGATGATCGTGTTTGTGAAAGCTCTGTATAGCCGCAGCGCATTGGAGAACAATCGAGGCTTGATTGGGCCGGATACCTACCTGATGACCCTGCAGAATGGTAAGGGACACGAGGAAAAGTTGCTGGAGTTTGCCGACCGGGCGCATGTGATCATCGGCACCACACAGCACAACAGTGCAGTGGGAGAACTGGGCACCGTGCGGCACGGCGGAAGCGGAATGACCTACGTCGGGTGCTTGGAAGGTGATGTGAAACGGATTCACCCAGTAACAGATGTATTCAATAGCTGCGGCCTGATGGCCACCTGCAGTGACAACGTGCAGAAGCTTATTTGGGACAAGCTGTTCACCAATGTATCGGCTAGCGTGCTGACTGCGGTGCTGCAGGTTCCGTTGGGCTATATCACGGAAAATCCAGATGCTTGGTCACTGTGCCGACAACTGGTACATGAGGCCGTACAGGTGGCCAACCAAGAGGGCATGCGTTTTAATGAAGAAGAAAAGCTGTGTGAGGTGCGCGCTGTGTGTGAGAATAGTTCGCTGGGTATCACCAGCATCTTCGCGGATGTGCGGGCCGGGCGACGAACGGAGGTAGACACCATCAGCGGAAGTGTGGTGCATGCTGGAAAAAGTGTTGGAGTTCCGGTTCCAACCCATGAGGCTATGGTTCATCTGATACACGCGCTGGAAAAACGAAAAACAAAGGACATTTGAATTTATATAGGAGGCAGATGCAATGGAACAGGTATATGAGATGGATGGGTTACGTGTTGTGGATTTGACAAAGACACTGGACCCGAAAACCGAGATGCGGCGCTGCTGGTTGTGGCGCTATAACACCGGCGGCCCGATTCCGGATTATCACACCATCATGGATTTGACCAGCCATCTGGGTACCCATTGCGAGTGCCCCTATCACCACGACGACAGTTGGCCCAGCGTGGCCGAAATGCCTCTGACGTCTTTCTTGGGCCGTGCGTTGTATGTGGTGCTGGATCTGCCGACAAACCATCAGATAACCGGGGAGGATTTGGAGAGAGCGATCGGGGACCGGGTACAGGAAGGAGATGTCGTGCTGCTGGACAGCCCGCATAAGTTGCCTCCCTTTACTCCGGCTACAAACGGGCCAGACGATCACCGACTGGTGGTAGGCGAGAATAGCGCCAAGTGGTTCGCGGCCAAAAAGGTGAAATGCGTGGGCTTCGGCGATGGCGTGTCCATTGAGGATTGTCAAGAAAATGTGAAGCCCTTCCATGATATTCTGATGGCACAGAACATCGTGTTTCTTGAGGTTTTGAAAAATCTGGAGCTGCTGAGAACGGACACGTTCTTCATCAGCTACAGCCCGTTGCCGATTCTGGGCTTGGATTCCTGCCCGGTGCGGGTATATGCCATTGAGGGGCTGGCAGAGTTCAGCCGGTGACGGGAAATGAGAAAAAAGATAGATGCCCATGTGCACATCCTGCCGCTCCATATGCTGGGCAGACAGGATTCCCGTTTTCGGGTGACTCGGGAAGGCTTCGGCCGTGTGCGAACATCTTCTGGATATGAGCTACAGCTGTTGCCGCCTTATTTTGAACGGTCGGATTTTTCGGCAGAGGCGCTACTGGCTACGATGGATTTTTATGGGGTGGACAAGGCGGTTATCATGCAGGCGCTGTGCTTCACCATGAATGAAGAGGTAGCTGACGCTGTGGCGCAGGCCCCGGATCGGCTGACGGGCGCTATGGTGATTGAACCCCGTCCCGGTTGGGACGCGGAGATGCGCCTCTGGCATCAGAGGGGACTGCGGGTTCTGAAGTTTGAGATGTCCGCGGGAATGGGCTTTTCCTCGCCCAAGGCCTACCCGCAGATGCAGTTCAACGACCCGCTCCTGCTGGAGATGTTCGCGCTGGCACAGCAGTTGGAGATCACAGTGGCCGTGGATTCCAGCCGTATCGGAGGGCACGGATATCAACCCGAACAGCTGCGCCAGGCGGCAGAGAACTTCCCGGAGCTGCACTTTGTGGTATGCCATCTGGGATACCCCGCCCCGGACATGAATCCGGAACAGATGGCCAGGTGGCGGCAAATGACGGAGCTGGCCGGCCTGCCCAACGTCTGGTTTGATGTCAGCGCTCTGCCGGCTCTGTTTGCGAAGCAAGCATATCCGTGGAAACAGGCTGTGAACCTGATGGTGGACTTTGTGCAGCGCTTTGGCTCCAAAAAGGTCGTCTGGGGAACGGACATCCCGGGCACTCTGATGAACGCCACTTATCCGCAGATGGTGGATTTGTTTGAAAACTGCAGAAAATGGACGCAGGCGGAGAAGGAAAATCTGTTTTGGAAGAACGCACAGGATGCGTATCGCCTCTCTCGGAACTGATTCGAAGGGCGAAAAGGAGAGAAGAACAATGCGAAAGAAAATCAGCTTGAAAGAACAACTCAGGCTCGGACAAGTATTTGCACCCTGCATTTGGGACTGCGTCACGGCCCGGGCGGCAGAATTAGCGGGATTTCAGGCAACGGTTCTGAGTAGCGGCGCTTTGGCGTGGAGTATGCTGGGTATGCCGGACCTGGGGCTGCTGACCATTGACGAAGTGGTATTTGCCACCCAGCGCATCGCTGCGTTTTCCAGTGTTCCGTTGATTGTGGACGCTGAGGACGGTTACGGAGAGAGCCCGCTGCACACCTACCGCACTGTGTCACGCCTAGCCGAGGCCGGCGCCATGGCGGTGATGATTGACGACACCACCGGTATCCGCGGATGGGAGAGGCAGTTGTATCAGGATAGCCGTCTGTATGAGGTGATCGGCGAGGAGAGCTGGCTAGCGAAGGTAAAGGCGGCCATGAAAGCCTGCGAGGGTACGGACTGCATGCTGATCGCCCGTACCGAGGCCAAGTTCAAATATGGCATGGACGAGGCGATCCGTCGATGCCGGCACGCCGCCGAGCTGGGCGCGCCTATGACGCTGGCCATCGGCATTCGGGGCATGGAAGACTGCCGCACTTTGGCGGCGGCGGTTCCGGGCTCGAAGATGTACCCAGACGTCAAATCGGTGAAGGGCGTGCCCGATATCGAGTTGGACAAAATTAAACCCATGGGCTTTGATTTGGTGACGCTGCACTTTATGGAGAAGGCCGTGGAGTATGGTTTGATGGATTACGCCTTCGAGAACTTTAAGAATAAGAGCACCGTCTATTCTGATCAGCACGACATGGGCGGTCTGGGGCAGAAACTGCCCGCTGGAAGTTTTTCAACCTATAAAAAATGGCTGGATCTGGAGCAAGAATGCAACAAAATCCGGTGAGAGGAGCGATTTTGTGGAAAAGAGACAGAGTTTAAAACAGTTGCTGGAACATCAGCGTGTGTTTGCACCCTGCATTTGGGACTGCATGTCCGCCAAAGCGGCAGAGATGAGCGGCTTTCCAGCTACGCTTTTAAGCAGCGGTTGCATGTCTTTCAGTATGCGCGGCCTGCCCGATATGGGCCTTTTAACGCTGGATGAAGTGCTGATGATGACAGAGCGCATCACAAATGTTTCGCCTCTGCCGCTGATTGTGGACGCCGAGGACGGCTACGGTGACAGCCCGGTGCATGCCTATACTACAGCCATGCGTTTGGCTAAGGCGGGTGCATCAGCCTTGATGATCGACGATACCACCGGCCTGCGTGGCTGGCAGCGCGTAATGCATGGCGATCAGGATGCGTATGATGTGGTGCCTCTGTCCATCTGGCTGGGGAAAATCCAGGCGGCTATGGACGCGCTGGAGGGCACAGACTGTATGCTGATCGCCCGCACGGAAGCCGTGTATAAATACGGGCTGGACACGGCCATTGAACGCTGTCGGCGTGCCACTGAACTGGGGGCTCCCATGACGTTGATTATCGGCATCAACTGCTTGGAACACTGCAAAAAGATCCATGAAAAAGTTCCGGGACTAAAGATGTATCCCGACGTATTCGCCAAAAACGGTGTGCCCGACGTAGAACTTGACGACGTGGAAAAACTGAACTTTCGATTGATTACCATGCACTGTCTGGAGACGGCGGCCATGCGCGGTATGGTAGAGTACGGGACTGCGAACAATAGGAATCAGAATACTGTCTATTCGACCCAGCAGGGCATGGGCGATTTGATTCCCAAGGGGATGGATCCCTTCGGAAAAATGAAATGGGTAGAGTTGGAGCAAAAATATCTGGAGATGTTTTCGTCCGAAGGATAGGACGAAATCAGATATTAATATTTTTTCACAAAAAAGGAGGATCAGAATGAAAAAGCTAACAGCATTGATTCTGGCAGTGATTATGGTCATCTCCCTGATGGGCTGCTCAGGAAAGAGCACATCCGAAAGTAAGGGTGCCTCGTCGACACCCGCACCTGCATCCGCATCCAGTGAAGAACAGGCCGGCGGGCAGGAGCCGGTCAAAGGGGGCACGCTGCTCATCGCTACGGCAGCGGACGCCGCGTCCATGCAGCCAACGGAAATCCGCAGCCCGACCAACCTGTATTATGCCAGCGCGATCTTTGAGTCCCTGCTGGGATTCGATGAAGCCGGCATCCCCCAACCGTATCTGGCGGAGTCCATCACCGAGGATGTGGAAGGGCTGACCTACACGATTGAGCTAAAAAAGGGCATCAAGTTCCACGATGGCACCGAGCTGACTGCTGACGTATGCAAATGGAACATCGACCACTATAAGGCCGAGGGCATCCTGAGTTCGTCCTTTTTTTCCAACTTGGAATCCGTGGAAGTGACTGGCAATTACACCGTGGCTCTGCACCTATCCAAGTGGGACAGTACCTTACCCAATGCCTTGGCCCGTGAGTGCGGCTACATGATTTCCCAATCCGCCTATGAGGCGAACCCAGAAGGCTTCGGCGAACACCCGGTTGGTACCGGCCCGTTCCAGTTTGAGAGCTGGGAACACGGCGTAGGTATGTCCTTTACCAAATTTGCCGATTACTGGCAGGGGGAGCCATATCTTGATGGCTTGAAGTTCGTCATTTATGCCAACCAGTTGGTTTCTCAAGCTGCATTACAAAATGGAGAGGTGCACATCATTAGCCCGTTGGACTTCAATATGACCAATGACATGGCGAGTCAAGGTTATCCAGTTTACACTATGAATGTTCCTCAATCCTGCTATACTATCTGTATCAATTGCGTCAATGATGACCCTTTGAACAATGTGAAAGTACGTCAGGCGATGGCTTATGCTATGGACGGCGAAGCAATCCTGCCCGTCTTGTTTGGTGACTATGCTGAGACCACTAATCAATACGGTGTACCCGGTTCTACCTACTATGATGATACCATTGATATCAAGTTCGATTTGGAAAAAGCGAAAGCACTGATGGAAGAAGCAGGCTATCCTAACGGTTTCAGTACTACATTGACTGTTGTAAACTCCGAGCGTTCCATTCAGTTTTGCCAGATTGTGATTGAGCAGTTGGCAAAGATAGGCATTCAGGTGGAGTTGAATATCGTGGACGGCGGTGCCTACATGCTGGCTATTGACACTTGGGATAGTGGCATGCTGCTACATACCATGTCTATGTATAATGGCATCAACTCGCAATTGATGGGTAACTTCCGTCAGGGTCTGAGCGGTGGCGCCTTGGGGTCTGGCTCTTTCCTGCATCCGGACGATCTGAATCAGGTTTTGGAGGAAGCCTGCGCGTCCGATAGTAAGAGCGCGGTGGCTCTGTTTCAACAGTCGCAACACATGCTCTTTGAAGACTACTGCATGATGCGTGCTCTCGCGGTTACCTATCAGGCGTATGTCACCAGCCCGAAGCTGCATGACTGCGGCTATGCAGAAAATACGCCTTACGGCTCCACATTCCACAAGGCGTGGCTTGAAGAATAACCCGTTTTTATACCGGGCGCTTGCACAACCGCAAGCGCCCGTGTAAATCCATGCGGAATCATTACTTTCGCATGTCATTACACGGAGGTTACTATGGGCCGATTTATTATGAAGAGAGTGCTCATTTCCGTACTGATTATTTTCCTGGTATCGGTGTTTGCCTTTTCTTTGATGCACATTCTGCCGGGCGATCCGGTCAGGCTGGTGCTGGGGGAGGCAGCCGCGCAGGAAGATGTGGATGCACTCCGTACGGAACTGAACTTAGACAAACCCCTGCTGGAGCAGTATTGGCTGTGGATCAATGGGATTTTGCACGGAGATTTTGGTCCCTCAATCACCTACCACCGATCAGTCGTTGACATTATGAGCGAGCGTCTTCCACGTACCGTGGCGATCGGTTTGCCGGCGCTGCTCCTTTCCGTAACGCTGGGGGTATGCTTCGGCATCATCAGTTCGGTCAAACGTGGCACTTGGCTTGATCAGGTTATCACATTCCTGTCCACCGTAGGTGTGGGCACGCCCACTTTCTGGGTTGGTATTCTCAGCATCTATCTGTTTGCCATTCGATTGCACGTTCTGCCCATACAGGGATTTACCAGCCCCGGTGAGGACTTCGGTCAATACGTCTACAAAGCGGTTTTGCCGGTATTTTGCCTGTCATTACCGCTGATTGCATCCATCGCGCGACAGACGCGCACCAATATGCTGGAGGTTATAAATCAAGACTATGTCCGCACGGCACGCGCCAACGGCCTGAAGCAAGGAAGCGTGATTTTCAAGCATGCGCTGCGTAATGCGATGATTCCCATCATCACGGTGGTCGCGTTGCAAGTGCGTGTGGTGGTGGGCGGCTCTCTAATTGTGGAGCAGGTGTTCAATATCGCGGGGATTGGCGCGTTGCTGCAGGAGGCGGTTGGAAACCGGGACTATCTGATTGTGCAGGGCTCGGTATTGGTGATTTCCCTTGTTACCGTAGGCTGTAATCTGCTGGTGGATATTTTATACGGATTTGTGGACCCGCGTATCCGGAAAGCAAAGAGGTGAGCGTGAATGAAAAACAGTGAAAAGGCAGTATCCAATTCTCGTTTCCACCAGAATATTCGTGTATTTTTTAGCCGTGGTTTCATGTCAAAAATTTGCTTCGGCATCATTATAGTGTTTGTGGTTTTGGCTGTTCTGGCACCGGTTCTGGCACCCTACCCGCCCACAGAACAATCACTGACTGAGGCTCTTCAGAAGCCTAGTGCTACGCACTGGTTTGGAACGGACAACTTGGGACGGGATCTGCTGTCACGTATTTTATACGGTGCGCGCATCTCGCTGATTTCAAGCTTGCTATCAAGCTTGATCGCGGCGGCGATAGGGACATTTTTAGGCTTAGTAGCAGGTTATTTTGGCGGGCTGCTCAGTCAGGTGATTATGCGTGTGATTGATGCTCAGCTATCCATCCCGCCCTTAGTTTTGACTATAGTTCTAGCCATGGTGTTCGGCGGTGGTATCACCGGTGTCAGTGTGGTAATCGGCCTGTCCATGTTCCCATCATATGCCCGTGTTTCTTATGCGCAGGTGCTGGCGCTGAAAGAGAACGATTACGTTATGGCAGCGCAGCTGGTGGGCCAGAGCGAACGGAAAATTATGTTTACACACCTTCTGCCCAACTGCTTCCCGTCCCTAATCGTCCTGTTTACCATGAATCTGGGTACCGCGATTATGCTGGAGGCTTCCATGAGCTATCTGGGGGTGGGCATCACACCGCCAACCCCAGCCTGGGGCAGCATGGTGTCCGAGGGATACAAATATTTGGTTTCAAATCCGGCGATTGCGCTTCTGCCGGGCATCTGCGTGCTTTTGGTGGTTATTTCATTCAATATTGTGGGTGACAGTTTGCGCGATGCGCTGGATCCCCGGCTGAGGGGGAAATTGTGATGGATGAAAATAAAATTTTATTGGATGTGAAACATCTATGCACCTCCTTTTTCACGCCTGCCGGAGAGGTAAAAGCGGTCAACGATGTCAGCTATTATGTTCGTGAACAGGAGATTGTTGCTGTAGTGGGCGAATCGGGCAGCGGCAAGTCCGTCACACAGATGTCGGTCATGCAGCTGGTACAGACCCCGCCAGGCAGAATTTTGGGGGGAAAGGTTCTTTTCGAGGGGCAGAACCTTCTGGCATATAAGCCCAATTCCAAACAGATGCAGGCAATCCGCGGTGCTCAAATCGCCATGATCTTTCAAGAGCCAATGACAAGCCTGAACCCGGTGTACACCGTGGGCAATCAGATTACCGAGGTGATTTGCCGGCATAAAAAGTGCTCCCGCAGAGAGGCTTGGAGGCTCGGCACCGTCGCGCTGGACAGCGTAGGCATCCCGGACCCGGAGACCCGCATGAAAAACTATCCCTTTGAAATGAGCGGCGGCATGCGGCAGCGCGTATTAATTGCCATTGCGGTAGCGTGCAACTCTAAGCTAATCATTGCCGACGAACCCACCACCGCTTTGGACGTGACCACCCAGGCACAGGTGATGGAACTTCTGTTGCGGATTGTGCAGGATATGAAGAAATCCATTGTGGTGGTCACCCACAACTTGGGACTTGTAACGCGATATGCCCAGCGCATCTATGTGATGTACGCCGGGCGTATTGTGGAGAGCGGTACCACCGAAGATATTCTGACACGGCCGGCGCACCCCTACACTATGGGGCTTTTGAAATCCGTGCCGAAGTTGGAGAAACGAGAAGGAGACAAACTGGTACCCATCGAGGGCGCGCCGCCCAACCTGAGTTGCTTGCCCGGTTACTGCGCTTTTGCTCCCCGCTGCCCCTATGCCTGTGAAGAGTGCCATGAAAAGCCGGTGCCTGAGTTGCACAGCGTGGACGGAAAGCTGCATTTTGCAGCCTGCCATTTGGATCCGATCGGAGGTGTGAGAAAGTGAGTGAGCAAACGACACGGCCACCCCTTCTTCAAGTGGAGAATTTGAAGATGTACTTTCCCACGGGAAGAAAAGAAGATGGAAAACCCATTTGCGTAAAAGCGGTGGACGACATCAGCTTCCAAGTGTGCTCAGGCGAGACTTTCGGCTTGGTGGGCGAGTCCGGCTGCGGAAAGACCACTGCCGGCAAGGCCATTCTGCGGGTGCTGACCCCCACCGAGGGCCGCGTAATTTACGACGGGCAGGACATTGCAAAGCTGCCCTTGACCAAGCTCAAACCCATCCGCCGGCAGTTGCAAATGATTTTCCAGGATCCCTATGGTTCTCTGGACCCCCGCCAGTCGGCCTACTCTATTTTGAAAGAAGCCATCCAATGTGACCGCAAGCAGCGTACCAAAGCGGAACTTGATGCCCGCGTCAACGAGCTTTTGAAGCTGGTGGAACTGGACGATTACATGAGCGACCGCTACCCCCATGAGATGAGCGGAGGCCAGCGGCAGCGCTTGGGTATCGCTAGGGCGCTGGCCTGCAATCCAAAGCTGATCGTATGTGACGAGCCCGTATCCGCGTTGGATGTGTCTATCCAAGCGCAGATTATCAACTTGTTTGCAGCTTTGCAAAAAAAGCTGGGTCTGACGTATATTTTTGTGGCACATGATTTGGCGGTAGTTCGACATATCGCGGATCGCATCGCTGTGATGTACTTGGGTCATATCGTAGAGTTGATGGATGCCGAGGACTTGTTTCACAATTCGCTTCATCCGTACACAGTGGCATTGCTGTCGGCGGTTCCCACCACGAATTATTACGCAGAGAGAAAGCGCACGCGCATTGTGTTGAAGGGCGAAGTGCCCAGCCCGTTGCGTGCGCCGAAGGGTTGCCCGTTTCATCCCCGATGCGAATATGCTACCAATGAATGCCGTAACGTCATGCCGTCCTTGCAGGATGTGGGCGGTGGCCATTGCGTGGCGTGTTATCATCACAAGAAAATGAACGGATAATGCCGAAGCATCGGTGTTTCTACAGAAAAAAGGCCTGGTGGCAGCCGTGCCTTAGCTTGCCCCCGGCTTCGCGGCAATCTCATTAAGATAGGCGACAGACCAGACTGTATGTAAGGCAGTCTGGTCTATGTTTGCAAATATTTTAAAAAGTCGGAAGATGAAAAGAAGATAACTGAACATAACGAATGCAGATGCAGGCAGCCCCGCGGATATATTTCCGCAGGGCTGCCTGCATACAGCTTGTCGATAAAGGCCTAGCTATTGTGAGGTTTTAGGTGCCGCCGAGGGAATGAAAGAGGACAAGGCCAGTTGGATCAACTTCTTCCAGTGGCTGCGTGGCCGTGGCCTGGACGGCGTGAAACTCATCGTTGGAGATAAGTGCCTTGGTATGCTGGAGGCCGTGGGCGAAGTGTTCCCTGAAGCCAAATACCAACGCTGCACCGTCCACTTTTACCGTAATGTGTTCTCTGTCACACCTCGCTCCAAGGTGAAACTGGTAGCCAAAATGCTCAAGGCGATCCACGCCCAGGAGAGCAAAAAAGCCGCTCGTGAAAAGGCTAGGGCCGTAGTGGAGGAGCTGCGTTCCATAAAGCTGAAAGAGGCTGCTAAGAAGGTGGAGGACAGCATCGAGGAGACTCTGACCTATTGTGATTTTCCCAGTGAGCATTGGACCCGTATCCGCACCAACAATGTCATTGAGAGGCTGAACCGGGAGATCCGCCGCCGTACTCGTGTAGTGGGCAGCTTCCCGGACGGCAACTCTGCCCTTATGCTGGTCTGTGCCCGGCTACGCCATGTAGCTGGCTCCCAGTGGGGCAACAAAAAGTACATGAACATGAAGCGCTTGGAGGCCGCCATTGAGGATGCCTCCATTGTCGGCTGACTTCATTCATGCCAGAGCTTGCAAACTAAAGTGCGAAAAAATCTTGATACGACCGTGGCACCCACAATATTTCAAAAGCTCTGTCAGCCAGATTGGCCAGCAGTACCCAAAAACACCGTGAAGTTGCAACTCACGGTGTTTTTGGGTACTGCTGTTTTTTTGACTGCGCTTTTTTGAAATCATCAGAAGATAAAGTACAATAAGGGCTCTCTTTTTGTTAACAGATCCCTTATTAAAAGTACCGCCATTGCCGCTCATTATGAGGATGAATGATTCTCACTCTCATCATTGGGAAGAAAAACGGTGATGCAAGTGCCGCGGCTCTGCTTGGTTCGAATCGATAGGCCATACTCTTTTCCATACAACAGTTTGAGTCGGCTGTCAATATTTTGCAAGCCAAGGTGTCTGGTGCGCAAGGCTGTGTTTTCTTGTTCAAGATCATTTTGTATTGTTTTTAGTTTCTCAGGAGAAAATCCTTTACCGTTGTCCAACACTTTTATGCGTACCCCATCGCACCGTTCTTGGACGCATATACGTACAATGCCGTAGGAGGCATTGGGAAGGCCATGCGTGAGTGCATTTTCCACCAAAGGCTGTAAAATGAGTTTCGGTACTTTGCTTTCCAGCAATTGGTTATCAATACGAAAAGAAAAAGAAATTTTGTCATCCGTGAAGAGTTTTTGAAGCGTGATGTATTTCGCCAGGTTGTCCAGTTCCTCACGCAATGCAACAAGGCGTCCGTTTTTTTGTGTAATGTAGCGAAGATTAGAGCTAAGGCATAACAGCATCTGAGAAATATTATTTCCGGCGCCCAGAAGATCAATTGCCTCCCAGTTGATTACTTCAAGTGTATTATAAAGGAAATGTGGGTTAATTTGGGCTTGCATCGCTAATAAACTTGCTTCTTTCTGCAGCAGCTTCTCTATTGCAAGATTCTTCTCAGCACTCTGTTTTGCTACCAGCGTTTGGACAAGATTGTAAATAACATAACCATACTCGTCGTGCGAATATTTTTCGACATCTTCTATAATCCCTTTTATACGGTAAGTATCAATCATTTGCACCATAGTGCGTATCGGCCGGTAATTTCGGCGGGTAATGAAGGAAGCAAGGCAGATACTGATAAAGAAAGCAAGAATAATGAAAAGGTATACAAATCGGCGCATGTTTTTAAATTGGCCGGATATGGAAGATAGTGGAAGAATAGAGATATAACTCCAGTTAAAAGTAGAAGAATTCACGACGGAAATCAGAATTTTTCCCTGAGAAGTTGTGCGCGTGAAATTTACGCGTTCTCCAAACACAATATCTTCGTCCTTCAGATACTGGGTGTAAGTGCCTCCGTGCAGAGAATAAAGTTGTGTAAATTTGTCATCTAAAATGAAAATATTGCGCAAAGTATTTTGTGGAAGATCATCAAAAAGTGCATCGAAATAGGCTTCCTCCAGGCGAACAGCAATAACGCCCTTTAGCTCGTCTGGCCAGTGAAGATAAGGAAGACGTCGGTAAATATAAATAGAATGTTCGCTTCTCTGTGGCAGTTCAGGATTGGCGCTAAGAGGCTGTGCCCACAAATGGACAGAAGATTCCTGATTGTGATATATATCCAGCCATCGCGTGTCAGGAATACTGCTCAAAGCGGAAATTCCATCTTCTGTAAACACAAAATCAGGGTAACGTTCCAGAAAGAAATACACTTCACTGACATATGGTTTGGCCATGATAATACGTGCGGTATCGTTCCAAGCAGACTCCAGACCAAGAAACTGAGCCGCAGACATATTCATCAATTCTTGTGATGAACTCGATAAAGATGCCGTGAGTTGATCGTCTGTCTCCATTAGGCCGATAGCCAGTGTTGTGTCCCGTAGGACAGTGTCAAAGGTGCGTGAAGCAAGAGAAAGCATCATCCCGTCATTGGCGAATGCATCTTCCTGCGCCTGTTGCATCCAGAGATAACTGATAAGAGTACAGAAAAATATACAGGGAACAAACACACTGAAAAGCATAAGAATGAAGTTGGAAAAAAATGCTCGCTTATTTTTAAACTTCATGATATTCACGCCTCGTCATTCCCGCAGGCGCTTTTTTTGTATTCGAAAGGAGCCTTTCCGGTATATGTACGAAACACCTGCGAAAAATGTTTGGTGCTTTTATATCCCACACGCTCTGCAACCTCGTATATGCGGCTGTCGCAAGAGGAAAGAAGTTCCATTGCCTTTTCCATACGAACAGATGTGAGATAATCAATAAATTTTTCTCCCGTAACTTTTTTAAACATTTTGCTAACATAATAAGGACTCAAATGTACGGCTTGCGCCACAGAAGAAAGTGTGATGTCTTCTGAAAAATGCGCAGAAATATATTTGCGTATTTCGTTGATGATGTGCGTAGAATAGGAGTCATGGCTTTGATGCAACAGTGATAGAAGGCGACGAATATGCTCTTGGAGCCAGAGATCCATTTGGAGCGGTGAAAGAAGCTGCTGTGCTGTGCGGGAAGCGGAAAAATCAGAGCCGTAAAGAGAGGACAAAGTTACACCAAAACGGCGTGTGTACTGCTGTAAGCGTGCCAAGAGCTGAACAAAAATATCGCATCGAGCATCTGGGGATAGGTGGACATACAAACGGTATAGCTGCTCTAGCGTTTCTTTTGCCTTTTTTTCATCGTTGGTGCTTACAGCGTCAAGAAGTTCCCTTTCCAAACCGCTTTCAGAAGAGAAGCCGTCGGAGGTGCTCTCTGAAGAAGATGGAGAATAACGCCGTATTTGCCCTGAAGCTTCTGCTGCGTGCTGAAGCTGCGTCATGCATTTCGGCAACTGACTGAGCGAAGGAACAAAAGAGCTGATACAAAGCTGTATCTCGGGCGCTGCCTTGGGAGTAAAATCTTTTAGAGCATTTTCTACAGATGTTTCATCAGGAACATTCAGGAGAAAACAAACGCTGTTTTCTGTGCGGGAAAAATGATGGACGATACATCCAGCATCTTCCAGCGAATCACGAAGCAAGCTCTGCTCTGCATGCATTATATTGGGTGGAGCCTGAAGCTTCATCAGCGAAAAACAAGGGTAGGGCAATACAATATGGTTCTCTTCAAAAAAAGCGTGAAGCGAATCATCCTCACGTATAACGCCTCTGGCCAGGTCAGCCCATAAATGCGAAAGTAAAAAACGATATGCACGCGAATAACGCTTTTCCAAGGCAGACTGCCTTTCCCGTGTTCGCCTTTTTTGATCCAGTTCATCCCGGGTGGAGGCCATCGCTGATGAAAAAGCCTGCAGATCCGTAGGCTTGGTGAAATAGTGTTTTACGCCAAAACGAATCGCCTCACGAGCATACTCAAAATCGCTGAAAGCGCTGAGAATAAAAATAGGCATATCAGGATACATGGAGCGAACCTGACGACAAAATTCCAGGCCTGATTCATCCGGAAGGCGGATGTCTGTAACCAATATGTCGACTCTGTTGGCCAGCAGAGCCTGCCGCGCTTGGGAAACGTCAGCTGCCAATATGGGTAAATTATAGCCGAGGCGTCCCCAATTAATGTGTTTGGCCAACCCCATGCGGATGCGTTGGTCGTCATCCACCAAAAGAACGCTGTAACTCATGATGGGCTCCTTTCGTCCAGGGAAAAATGGAATGCGTTTGAGTGAATACGCTTTTAAATATTATAATTATATCATATTAGTGCTATTAATTTAATTGATTATAAATTTATTTTGTGCAAAAAACAAATATAAGAACTCTATTGCAATAATTCGAACCTTTTGCTGCGAAATCGGCGGTAGGCGAAAAAATCAGAACAAATTTCCAAACCAAATAACTTTCAGCGGCCATTGTAGCAAGCGCGGCAATGCTCTAAAATTGAAGACGAAGACAACATGACAGGAGGAGTTAATTTATATGGCCAGTGCTATTTTGGCTCATCGCCGGACGGCTTCGCCAGAAAACAGGTTGACAGTGAATCAGAGAATGTCATTCGGAAAGCATGTACGTGCGAACAAGGCACTCTATCTAATGCTGGTTCCCGGTATTCTGTACTACATAATTTTTCATTATGCCCCCATGGCGGGTATTGTAATTGCATTCAAGGATTTTGATATTTTCAGCGGCATATGGTCCAGTGAATGGGTCGGATTTGACCATTTTCGTCAGTTGTTTGGCAGTGATGCATTCTTTCGGGTGTTCCGAAACTCGCTGTGCGTCAGTTTCTACAAACTGGCGGTATGTTTTCCTGTTCCCATTGTTTTGGCAATCATGCTCAATGAAGTGCGCAACCGCAAGTTTCAGCGTACACTGCAGACAGTGGTTTATCTTCCGTATTTTCTGTCTTGGGTAGTCATTGCAGGCATCGTCACCAATCTGCTTTCTCCCTCGGATGGTATCGTCAATGTTCTAATTAAGGCATTGGGGGGAGCGCCTGTTAATTTTTTGGCCAGCAAAGAAAAATTCCGTACAATTCTTGTGCTTTCAGATTTGTGGCACGGAATGGGCTGGAATACGATTATTTTTCTTGCAGCGCTGACAAACATCGACCCGCAGCTTTATGAGGCGGCCCGTATTGACGGAGCGGGAAAACTGCAGCAGATTCTACATATCACGTTGCCGGGATTAAAATCGACTATTATTGTATTGCTGCTGATGAAAATCGGAAACCTTATGAACAACGGCTTTGAACAGATTTTTCTATTATATAATCCAAATGTCTATGAGGTGGCAGATGTTTTTGAAACCTATGTGTATAGGATAGGATTGGTTGACACCCGGTATGATTTTGCCACTGCGGTGGGTTTATTCAAATCCTGTATTTCTTTTGTGATGTTGGTATGTGCCAACAAACTGGCTCGGGTATTTGGAGAAAGGGGGATATTTTGATGCAAAGATCTGCAGCTCGTTCTCCCAACCGCATTCGCCGCACAAAAGGAGAAGTGGTGTTCGATACCGTCAATTATATTGTTTTGTCACTTTTGGGAATTATTACGCTGTATCCCATTATTAATGTTTTGGCAATTTCTTTGAGCAGCTATACGGGATATTTGCAGAATCCTGCAATGATATTACCGGCAGAATTCAACTTGGATGCTTACAAAACGATTTTATCCAACCCACTCATTATGTCGTCGTACAGCAATACCATTACGGTTGCGCTGCTGGGGACAGTAATCAATGTGGTTTTGACCGTCGTAACAGCCTATCCGCTGGCAAAGGAAAAGGTGCGTGGAAGCCGAGCGTTGATGTTTGGCATTGTATTCACAATGATGTTTAGTGGAGGTATTATTCCTACATTTCTTGTAGTGCGTTCTCTGCATTTGCTCGACACGCTTTGGGCGTTGATTTTGCCCTGCGCAATGACGACAACCAATTTTATTATCGTTAAAAATTTTTTCGAGAATATCCCGGATAGCATAGAGGAATCTGCGAAGATGGATGGGGCGGGAGATTTTCGTATTCTTTGGACAATTGTAGTACCATTATCCATTCCGGTGCTGGCAACTGTAACACTTTTTTATGCGGTGTCGAACTGGAACAGGTTATTTGATGCTGTCATGTATATCAACAGCCGCAGTAATTGGACACTGCCGATTCTGCTGAAAGAGATTATTACAGAAAATAGCGATCTTTTAGCGGATCCGAGTGTTATAAATCAGGTCATGCCCAAAACAATGCAGTGTGCTACTATTGTCGTAACAATTTTGCCGATTATGTTGGTCTACCCATTCCTGCAACGGTATTTCATGAAAGGAATCATGTTAGGGGCAGTGAAAGGGTGAAAATAAAAAACAGAGAAAGGAAGAGAAGAAATGAAAAAGTGTCTGGCAATTGTTTTGTGTGCCGTCCTGTTAGCGGGATGCTTCACGGCTTGTAGCGGAGGCAGTTCGTCTTCAGGAACCGTGGTTTCATCTTCGGCGCCAAGCGGTGGCTCACAATCCGAAGATCCGGTGGAATTTTCCATCATGTTGTATGCACCAGCCGAATTTTCACCTGACGATAATGCTTGGGTGGAAGAAGTGAACAAATTAACGAATGCAAAAATCACTTGGATCGCATATCCGTCTTCAAACTTTGAAGAAAAACGCAGTGCAACAATGGCAGCGGGCCAAGATTATCCGGATGTTATTATCATGAATACATCCAGCGGCGGCCTAAATGACACACTGTATGATTCGATGGTCAAAAACGGGATAATCCTGCCGCTGGACGAATATCTCACCGATGATATTGCACCGAATATCCTGGAATATACGCATGCTGCGGCATGGGATGCTGTAAAGGATGCAAACGGCTCCACCTATGTGATTCCCCGCTGTACGATCATCCGGGAAGATTATATGACTCTGCGAAGTGATTGGCTGGAGACGCTGGGACTGGATACGCCTGAAACAATAGAGGATTGGCGCGAATATTTTAAGGCTGTTACTACACAGGATCCTGACGGAAACGGAATTGCGGATACATATGGTGTAACGGATACAAGCGGCTTGATGACCAGCAGCGGAGCAATCAGCATAGATTATTTTGCGCGGGCATGGCATGCGGATAAGAACTGGTATGTGGGAGAAGATGGAGAGCTGCTTTACGGAATGTTTGCGCAGGATGGCCGTTTTAAAAATGTGCTTGAATTTTACCGAGATTTGTATAGCGATGGATCTCTGGACCCCAATTTTATTTCCCTGAAAGGGACAACGGACATGCAGCAGCGCTTGGAACAGGGGGCAGTGGGGGCTTTGCGGTTGTTTGCCGGTAATATGGATCGCCACCTGAGCGTTCTGCGTGGTATTACACCGGAAGCAGATTTGGAATTTGTGGACTTCCCCACAAGCAGTAATTCGGAGCAATATGCTGCTGAGTCTCCTGTTTCAACCAGTGCCGGTTTGTATAATGGTTGGGCGCTTACCACCACAGCGAAAGGCAAAGAAGAACAGATTATCAAAGTGCTGGACTGGTTCCTTTCTGATGAGGGTTGGAATGTCGTGCGAAATGGTGTAGAGGGCGTCCATTATCAAATGAATGGCGATACCATTGAACGCTTGGATCCGGAATATACGCTGTTCAGCCAGTACAGTGGATATGTTCAGCTGCTGCGCCGTCCCAATGACGAAGCGCTGTGGCTGAAAGACATCATTCCGGAAAAGCATGATTACGAAAAAGAATGGCTCACGCGCAGTGTAGAAGCAATGCAGCAGTATGAACAGGAAGGCCTGATGGGGATTCAGTCAGATGCGGAAAAGAGTTTCCTGAAATCGGACCTGTACACAACAGAATTTCCGCAGCTTTGCATCGAGATCATCTACGGAGAGAAGCCCCTGGATGCGTGGGACGAGTTTATTGAGAAAATTTATAACAACGGTTGGCAGGATGTAGTGGACGAATACAATACATATTATCAAGCGCATACTGCGTGATTGGGTAGATAAAACCGATAAAGGAGCAATAAGGGCCGGGCATGCATCGTGTGTGCCCGGCTCTATGCCGATAGGAGTTTATGATGGATTTAGAACGATACAAAGGCGTATTTGCAGCGGCTCCCACCCCCTTTTTCGCTGACGGTACAGTGGATGTTGAGACAGCTGGGGAAATGGTGGATTTTTATGTGGAGGGGGGGCTTTCCGGTATATTTGCGCTTTCCAGTACAGGAGAATATTTTGCGATGCCGCAGGCGGAGAGAGAACGTATGGCTGAAGCCGTAGTGTGTGCGGCTGCAGGCCGTGTTCCTGTAATGACAATGGTGAGCGATGCATGTCTTTCTGTCGTGGAAAGTAATATTCAAATAATGGCGGAGCGAGGAGTCGATGCCGTCGTGCTTACGGCTCCCTATTATTATAAATATTCTCAGCAGGAATTGGAACGTTTTTTTGTGCGGGCAGCCGATATGAGTCCTGTACCGTTGCTTGTGTATAACCAACCCACACGGCTGCCAAGCGGTTTAAGCGAGGAACTCGTGGTGCAGCTGGCCGATCATCCCAACATCATCGGGTTGAAGGATACAAGCAATGATGCCGCCCGCTTGGGACGCTTGGCGGCAGCGTTGGCCAAACGCGAAGACTTTTTGTATTATGCGGGTTCAGAAAGCCTTGCCGCGTATGCAGCTCTGTTAAAAGTAAACTATGTATATGCATTGGCCTGTGTGGAACCGCAGTTGTTTGTACGAATGCAGGCGATGGCGCGGTCCGGCGATGTAGCCGGCGTGCTGGAGGCACAAGGCCGTGTGGAGCGTTTGTGCGAGCTGTTCCGTGTGATGGGAGGAGGCTCGGCGGAAAGCTTTTCCAATTTTGCGGCTGCAATCAAAGCGGCTATGGAAGTAAAAGGACTGGGCCGTGCCTACACTGCGCAGATGGGACGCCTGCCTTCGGAAGAGGAGTACCGGAAGGTACATATGATTTTGGAGCGAACAACATGAACGGGAAAAAGGAACATGTAAAAACGGAAGGCTATGACGTTGTTGTTGCAGGCGGCGGCATGGCCGGTGTATGTGCTGCGATTGCAGCCGCGCGTCTTGGTGTGCGTACCGCTTTGATACAGGACCGGCCAGTGCTGGGAGGGAATGCCAGCAGTGAAATGCGGGTATGGATGGTAGGCGCTACTGCCATGGGACGTAACAGATATGCGGCTGAAACAGGAATTATCGGTGAACTTGATTTGGAAAATCTTTACCGCAATCCGCAGGGAAATCCGTATATATGGGACAGCATTTTACTGGACTTTGTCATGCACGAAAAAAATATTACGCTGTACCTCAATACTACGGTTTTGAGAGCGTATGAGAAAAATAGTCGGTTGGAGTCGCTGATAGCATATCAGATGACCACGGAGACAGAGCTTGAAATACACGCCGCGTTTTTTATTGACTGTACCGGCGATGGACGTGTTGGTTTTCTGGCGGGCGTTCCGTTTTTTCAGGGACAGGAAGAGCGCGGCCGTTTTCATGAGTCGCTTGCACCCGAAAAAAGTGAACCGGTCACATTGGGAAGCACTCTATTGCTGTATACCAGAGATACAGGGCATGCTGTAAAATATCATGCTCCGGATTTTGCGTATGGAATTGAATATATTCACAAACTCATTACCGAAAATGAAAAGTCCCTTTCCCTGGAGACAAACGGCTGCGATTTTTGGTGGATAGAAGTAGGAGGGGAAGGTGACACGATCGCAGAGGGGGATGTAATTCGCGCGGAATTGCAGAAACTGGTATATGGAATATGGAACTACATCAAAAACAGCGGATTGTATTCGGCGGAAACCTGGGAGCTGGAGTGGGTGGGGAGCTTGCCGGCTCGGCGGGAATCACGCCGTATGGAAGGCGCATATACCCTGACTCAAAATGATATTTTACAGCATAAAACGTTTCCAGACGCCGTTTGCGGCGGAGGATGGCCGATTGATACACATCCGCCTGGTGGGATCTATTCTAAAAAGGAAGCGTGTGAGCAGCGTGATGCAGGTGTATACCAAATTCCGCTGCGCTGTTTGTATACACAGAAGCTGAAAAATCTTTTCTTAGCGGGCAGGGATTTGAGCGCGAGCCATCTGGCATTTGCTTCTGCACGCGTGATGAAGACCTGTGCAGTCATGGGGCAGGCAGCTGGAGCAGCCGCGGCCTTGTGCGCACGGTGGAAAACACTCCCGGCTGGACTGTCGGATTCTCAAATGTTCAAACTCCAGCAGGAGCTTCTTTGGGACGACCAGTGGATCCCGGGCGTTAATTACAACCGTGAAGTCCGTGCGACAGAAATAAAAGCATCGGGCTTCAGTCGGTTTGAAAATGAAATGCGAGACACGACGCACCGGCTGGATGAAGACCTATGGATTATGCTGTCGGCGCTACCGGAATGCAAGGGGATACAATTCTATCTGAATTCAGATGTTCCGTGTCTATATGAAATAGAATGTTTGTGCGGCACCCAGCGGAATGCATGCAATGATATGGCAGTTTTGGGAACAGCGCACGCGTGTTTGGAAGGAAAAGCGCAATGGGTGGAGTTTCAGTTTGAATTTTCCGTTCCGGAAGACCGTGATTTATTTTTACGCCTGCCTGCTGCGGCAGTGGAACTGGCGGTCAGCCGAACACCGGTTTGTGGTTGTGTAGGGTCGATAGGAGGGCGTACGGGCCTTCGCTTGGTGAATCCATGCTTTCGGCTGAATGAGGCCTCCGGTTTTTTTGCCCCAGAGCAGGCTTTTACAGCATTTACACGTCCAACGTTTAGACCGAATCAATGGGTATCGCGCCCTTTGTCGAAAGAACCGGCCTGGCTGCAATGTTCGTTGGATATTTTGCAGGAAGAAAAAATAGAGATGCAGGTGATATTTGATACGGATCTGAACCGGGACTACAATCAACTGCGCCCTAATTATTATGGAAACGGATGGAACCGGATGCCTCCGCAGCTGGCGAGAAATTTTCGCATATTGGCGTCCCCTGACGCGAAAGAATGGAGGTGTGCAGCTACATATAGAGACTACCATCGCCGCTTCTGCCGGCTAAAAATCCCGGAAAAGATGAGGTATGTGCGTGTGGAAATATTATCCACATGGGGCGCTCCGTGTGCCAGCATCTTTGCCATACAGTTTCGCGCTGTGTCAACGGACCAGACTGATGTTTTCTGAATGGAGGAAAGTATGAAAATCACACAAATTAGAAAAGTATATGCAGTGCAGGGAATGCACTGTGCTTTTACTGATATTGTATCATTTCGCGGCAGATATTATCTGGGATTTATGGAAGGTCCCCAGCATATGGTGAACTCGGAAAATTGCTGCATGATCCTTTCATCGCTGGATGGAGTACAGTGGGAGACTGTTTGCAGGGTGCATTGCGGGAAGGATACGCGTGAACCGAAGTTCATGGAATTAAATGAAAAATTGTTGTGTTATTTTTTCACCATTGAACCAGCGGGAGATGCTTCGCGGATGATAACGGACTCGTGGTGCATGTGGTCGACAGACGGTTGTGTATGGGAAGAACCTGTTTGCTTTGCACGGGAAGAAAAATATTGGAGGCCTGTAAACTATCGTGGAGCGGCTTATTGTGTTACACATCCGAAAGATCCTGCGCCAGACCGGCCGTGTAGATTGATGAAATCTATGGATGGACTGCATTGGACACACTTGGCTGATATCCCAATCGCTTATACACAGAAGCCCAATGAAGCGTCTTTGGCATTTAACAACGAAGGCAAGCTGTTTGTGTTTATCCGTACGGATCGAGATAAACGGGAAGCATATCTTCTGACGGCGGTGCCTCCTTATCAAAGCCTTGAAAAAAATTCACTTGGTATGCAAATGGGAGGGCCGCTTCTTTGGCTGGATAAGGATGAAATTTTCCTGGGGGGACGTTTTTATACAAGCGAGGAGTATCCGCATACTGGCATATTTCACCTTGCAAAAGACGGAAAACCGAAGCTCGTGACGGTTCTTCCTTCCATGGGAGATTCTTCTTATATGGGAATTACTCGCAAGCTGGATAACTCCGGGTACCTGATTAGTTATTATTCCAGCCATGAGTCTCTCGGAGGCGATTTGTTTTCTCGTAATAATGGGGCCATTTACATTGTGGAAACAAGCGATGAGTGATATGCAGGAATTGGTTTTTTGGCTTCCTAACAGAGTAGGGAAACATGAAGAACAAGGATTAGCGTATATAGCATTGCCCCCATCTGCAGAAGCGGGGGGAAAATATCCGCTGCTTCTTGCGTTTCATGGCAGTGGGCGCGGCGCGCTAAGTTATCGCGACATTCCTTTTTATAGACGGCAGAGAGATATTGCTGTTTCCTGCGGATATATTTTTGCCGTCGTATCGAATGGACCGGATACCTTTGGCAAAGATGACGGCCTAGAAAATATTGAAAACCTGTATACCTGGATCGGCCAAAATTATCCTGTAAGTGAACAGGTAGTGCTGTGGGCCACTTCAGCAGGAGGGCTGCTGATGCATCGATTTTTTCGCCTTTCACCGGAACGAGTTTCTCTTCTTTTGGGAATATTTCCAATCTTTGATCCTCTTAAAATGCCGCAGCTTCCAAGCATGATGCGTGCATTCGGTGCAACGGATCGTGATTCTTTGTTGAGAAAAGTATATGCGCTGGGGATAGTGCCGTCTGCGTTCCCAAAGGGATTGTACAGGAAAAAATATCTTGTGATTGCGCATGGCAGGGAAGATAAGGCGGTACCGATTGCACAGTCACATGAATTGATGAAGCAGGTGGAGCGAGACGGAGGAGAGATGACACTGGTTGAAAAACCGGGAGGGCACAGCACCCAGAACATGTCCCTGTATGAAACATCCGCATTTTGTAAGGCTCTTCTTGGGCAGAAAAAAGCGGATTCAATTAAAGATAGCTGATAGTTTAAAGTCAAATAGAAGTAACAAGACAAATCGTGTCAGAAAACGAGATGCAGATAACTGGATATAAAAAACACTGATGTAACAGCCCCGCGGATCTATTTCCGCGGGGCTGTCTGTATATAAAGCGATAAAGAAAAAGAGGAGAAGATACTGAAAGAGTACGGTATCCCGCCGGGGCAGCAGATTGTACCGAGACAGGAGCGGTTCCCGGATTGGCAGAAGCCGGGGATGATACAGGAGAACGAGTGAACGGCTAGTTTGATACCATTTGGGCGGATGACCTGCCCAGCCGAGCTGTGACGGTATACATGTATCTGCGCAGCCGTGCGGACAGGGAAGGGAAATGTTTCTCCTCCGTCCGAACGATCAACAGGGACACAAAGCTGTCCATGAGCACGGTACGCCGGGCGCTGGATGATCTGGTCAATACCGGTTACATACAAAAGCAGCCCCGTTGGAGAGCCAACGGAGCTAAGAGCAGTAATCAATATGTATTCAGAAATTAATCAGAGTTGAAAATCAGCAACATGATGTCTCATGCTCAAGTATCTAATATACAACTTAAATGGGTTTACAATTGTTCAATGTCTTTTAGAGTAAGGCGAACCTGCGCAAATCGGTATTTTTTTTGCAATTCGCGATACATTTCACGAATGTCGGTTTTGCTGCCTGCAAAACTGCATTTTGTGCAGTAGTATTGATCGTTGGCCGTGCGATGCAGGACGACATCTACTTCTCTTGAAAAGCATATCGGACAACGGTAATTTATAGTTGCTTGCGAATGCTCAGACATGTTGTTATCTCCTCTCCTTGTTCAAGCTCACGGGAAACGGAAAGAGTATAGTACGGATTGAAAAGATAGCCTTCTACGATGCTGGCAGCGCATGGGAGGTCGGTTGTCAAGGCCAGCTCAGTTTGCAGGGCAGGAATATACACGGCGGCGGATGTGGCTTCGGCAAACTGACGGGTACGTCCCAAATAGGAAAATTCAAGGGAGTCCTTTTTACCCTGCACGTTTTGAACCGTCAATATGACGCCCTTCAGCGATTCAGGATATTCGGTGACGCCCCAGCATCCTTTGACATACTCGGTAAGACGCAGCCTCTGGGCAGCGTCAGATACTGTATGCAGCGTGCGATGAATACGCAGATTGGCGCCGGAAATTTCATAAGAGGTTTGTATTTCGGCAGAAATGCCGTTTGAAAAAGAGAGTCGGGCAGAAGAGAGCTGCAGAAATATAGCATCATCCCGGCGCTGAATTTTTTCGAGACGCAACGGGGTATTGGCAAGATCAAGCGTTTCATTTCCGCATCCAACCAACAGTGTTGTGCGCGAACCGTCTGAATAGTGATGTGCATTCCCGGTACGATATTGGGAATGGATCAGATAGGGATTAGATCCCATGACTCCAACGGAGGTGTCTGCTCCCGTACAGCGCGGTATTTGAGAAACAAATGGACGTAAATCTCCAATGGAGCCACCCTGGCAGAGGTCCAATGTAAGCCGCATTTGAGGCGAAATGGACCAAAAATATTCTTTCCCGCCTCCGTAAAGGATTTCTTTGGCATCATATATCTGTGCAGCACCGACTGGCACATTGCGCTTGTACCACAGTGCAAATTCGCTCATGGTCATATCCTGAAGAGCGCCTTCCTGGCGCAGCTTTACAAAGTAAGAGAGATAATCGTAGTACAGCTTTTGTGTCTCTGCATCGGTATCCTGAATGTTGGGACTGCCGGACAACCAGTTCGGCCCAACAAATACATTTATATAGGAAAAACCATGGTTAAACCGTTCTTGATAGCGATATAAATCAACAAGATTGAATACATAAGGGGCACTGGAACCCTCGTTGGCCATGGCACGCTGTACATTGGCAGGATGTGTAGCAAAGAAATCATTGCGGCCTTCATAGGAGAGTGCAAGATCACGGCAGAGGTGTGGGACAGCAACCATACCACTCCATTCGTCCTCATCGGTGGCGGGCCGCAGGGTGTTATTTTGCGCAGGATACCAAGGCCCCCAGGGCATGCCTTCATTAAACAGATACCAGGAATTATTGCATCCGTGAAAAACCTTGACGCCCTCTTCAAAGCACCCGGCAATGCAAGTCTGGACTTCTGGACAGGTTTCATGAAGCAGACGCATGGATTCCGCGTCGAGATGATAGCTTCCCACTGCCCGCGGCGCACAGCCGAATACGGCAGAGAATTTGTGTAATACAGTATCAATAATACGCCGCTTGTTTTCTTGCGTATGCAGCCAAAGAAAAGGCTCGCGGCATTCAAAAACCTCGTTCATACGATCAGTTGCGATTTCGCCGAACCATATACCCAGTTCATCGCCGTAACGGGAATGGTCTTCCAGCAGGCCTTGGACGATATCGGGTTCAAACATCGTATCGTAGGGAATGAGCACTGTTACCTTTAGCCCAAGCGAATGCGCCATTTGCTGCTGCAGATCAAACATACTGCGCAGCCGTCCGGTGGCAGGACGATGGATAAGATTAAGAATCATAAGACGGAGACTCCTTTATTGTTTTCATCAAATGCTTCGGATGCCGGGAGTTTAAATATTGCGGTATCGAAAGGAGACAGCAGGTCAACGTTTTTGGGGCCGCGTGTTCCCCAGAAAAATTGAGCCGCTGGCAGCGTGGGTACGGGCTGAGACGCATTGGAAAAATTCTGAAGGAAGATGTAACTGCCTTGCGGCCCGATTCGTTCCGTTAGCTCCAACCCTTCCGGGAGACCTTGGGGAAAGCGTATCGGAAGCTGTGCTCGCAACGCAATGAAGCGCAGAAGGTCATTAAAGCAGCTATCTTCTGCATCGGCGGACAGATAGAAGGCGAATCCGCGCCCATATTGGTTTATTGTGGCAGCGGGAGTGCCGCGGTAGAAGTCCTCTCCATATACAAGCAAAGGTTTTGCACTGGAAAGCTTGATGAACTCGCATAAGCGAGAACAGCGGTATACAGGTGCGAAATCGGTGGTGTCAGCGGCCTGCCGGACAAGCGTATTGCTCTCGCCGTCATATAAGGCGTCCACCTCAGTACGCTGCAGCCCAAGCAGTTCCGTCATACCATATGGAGTGGCCCCCAGAAAGCATAAATCGCTGTCATCTGTGACGCCGGTGAGTGCAGTACAGAGTAAGCTTCCTCCACGCTCCACAAATTCGCAAAGGCGTTCGACAATATCTCCACGTAGCTGATACAGCATCGGGGCAGCCACAATATGATAGCCTTCCAGCGGCTGAGTTTGATCCAACACGTCTACGTTAAGCCCAAGCCGTCGCAAAGCATTGTAGCATTTCTGAACGGTCTCGCGGTAATATATCCCGGCGTTGCGGGGCCCCTCCGACCCTTCGAGCGCCCAGCGGTTCTGGGTATCATAAAAAACAGCCGCATGCGCGGGTGCTTGTGTACCGCAAAGTTCCCGAAGCTGTTGTAATGCAAGCCCGGTTTGCGCCGCTTCATGGAATACGCGTGTATCGCCTGTCCCCGAATGCCCGATAAGAGCGCTGTGCAGTTTTTCACTGGCGCCGCGGCTTTGACGCATTTGAAAATAGAGAATACTGTCAGAACCGTGCGCCAGAGCCTGCAACCCCTGAGCCTGCAGAAGGCCCGGCCTTTTAAGACGGCTTACGGGCTGCCAGTTTGTGGAGGAAAGCGCGCTTTCCATTAGCAGAAAGGGTCCCTTGCGGATACTGCGCATCCGGTCATGCTGCAGCGCGCATTCTGCAGCAATCCGTGCGTCTGGCGCAGAATGCCAGAGGGGATAAGCGTCCCAGGAAACGATATCCACCAGATCGGAAAGCTTTTGATAATCCAATCCGGCATAGTCGTACATAAAATTTGTAGTGACAGGCTGGCGGGCGCCGCCCTCCCGCAGAGCATGTATTTCATGCGCAAGAAAATCGCCCGTGCGTTCAGTGACAAAGCGCTTCCAATCCAGATTAAGCCCCATCAGGTGCTCCTCCCCCAGGGGAGAGGGGCTTTCTACATCGTCAAAGCTATCATATATGTGGCTCCAAAACAGGGTGTACCATGCTTCATTCAGCCGGCTGATGGTTCCGTAACGCGCCTGAAGCCATTCGCGAAAAGACTGCTGGCACAAGGCGCAATGACATTCGCCGCCAAATTCATTGGATACATGCCATAAAATCACAGCAGGATGACGTCCAAATCGTTGCGCCAGGAGCCGGTCGATCTGAGCTGTTTTTTTACGGTACACAGGAGATGAATAGCAGTGGTTATGACGTCCGCCGTACAGCGCGCGCCGCCGGAATGCATCCGTGCGGAGTACCTCGGGCCATCGCTGTGCCAGCCATTTGGGGCGCGCCCCGCTGGGCGTTGCGAGAATAACGGAAATACCGTTTTCATAAAGGCGGTCGATAATGCGTTCCAGCCATTCAAAATGATACTCGTCATTGGAGGACTCTAAGGCAGACCATGCAAAAACACCCAGCGTTACCGCATTTACATGCGCCTGTTTCATTAAAATGATATCTTCTTCCAGGATTTCGGGTGTTGAAAGCCATTGCTCCGGGTTGTAATCGCCGCCATATAAAAAATGATCGGTAGAAAATTTCATCTTTTTCCCCCTGCCGTCCTGCATTAATTTTTGTGGGAAGTGAGTGTGGCGGATGCGGTAAGTCCATGCTGGCAAGTACATTCCAGAATGGTACAGTCATCGGAAACATTCACGATGCGGAACGAATTTTCCGTACAGCTTTCAATGTGCAGTATTCCGCGTAGAAGTACCCAGATGCGGGATGAACGGCTTTCGCTGGAATACCAGTTCATACCATAAATAGAATGCTCTTCGTGACGGCCCGAGAGGGAAGAAAGTGCGCTTTTCCCAAAATAAAGATGAAGATCAGGGTCGCATATCGACAGCAGCAGCCTCCCATTTGTTAACATCTCCGTGTACAGGATGCAGGGCTCTGTGACGCCGCATATCGGTCCGGTTGTGTTTAGATTGGGCTGTTTGTGAAAAAACACATATTGCAGTTTCTGCCCAATGCGTACAATGTGCGCGTCGGTGTCCAGACGAAGAATATCAATGTCTTTCCATGGCTGACGCACCGCAAAATGATCAATGTCTGTACCAATTTGCATCAAGTACGCATAAGTGGCGTTCCGGGGACGTTTGCCGTGGCACAACAGGGCAAAAGTGCGCCGGCCGAAAGTATCCCGCGCGTCGCGTGTATCGCGCGATACCGTACAGCTGGTAAAAAAACGCAGACGCTGCCCAGGATAGATATAGTATACGCACCCCCGGCTGTCGGCCACGATGGAGCCGTTGCGTACGGCGCGGTCTGCCGGCTCCTGAAAAAGCGTGGTCTCTGTTTCCCATAAGTCGGAATCGTTTTCGATGCCGCTGCCGAGGCAAAGCACGCTGTCTCCCAAAAAATGATAGCTTTTGGACGCCCGGAACTGCCCCAGAGCGTACTTTTCCGGCCCGTGAAGCCGCAATGCGAATATTCCGTTTTCCGGCACATCCAATCCACCGGCAAATCCTTCGTCGGAATATAGCCATTCCGCCCACTCGTCTTCAACAATGTCCGGAGCAGCGGCAAGCTGTGTCAAAGGGATATGTACTGCTGTGGCACCGTTCCAGCGAGTATAGTCAAAACCATTTTCGATATCCATTCCATTATTCACTCCGGCGTCACAGGCACTGGAAAAGCACAGCTCCAAAGCCCCAAAAGAACGGAAAAGGCCAAATGCACAATAACGTGAACTGGTGCGGCTCCAAATCTCTCGCGCATAGACATATTTGCTGTAGCCTCGTACAAATAACTTCCAGCCGTCGCGTGCATGTACTGCCGCCGCAGAATAGGAAAGCGTTTGATGGCCGCGATAGGAAGCCGCGGGCTCGAGTCCGCGCTTCTGGAACAGCAGATATTGCGGCGTAGCCATCTCGCGGCTGGAGGAGCGGGCCAAGGCAACATACTGTCGTGCCAACACCTCGTCCTGTGTTGCGATGGCAGTATCGGCAAATTCGCTGACGCTGGAAGCGTTGTCCGGCTGGAAAGCGTACTGTGCCAGGCAAAACGGCTCATATACCCCGCAGGAAAAAGCGTATTCCGTTCCCAGGATAGCACGCATGCGCGCATGTAAAGCAGAGGACGGTTCGAACACCGTGCCTGACAGTAACCGCAGAATGCGCGCCAATGTATAGAGCGCCACTTTTTGATAATTGCGAATGTAACCGCCATGATGGAATATGGTGCCGTCCGGCTTGTAGCCGCTGGCAATACCGGGAGCCGTTCCCAGACAAACATGTTCGAGATAGTAAAGGAAATGGCGCATATCACGAACCTTTTCCGGAGTGCTTTCGGCCAGCAGAATACAAGCGAGCAGACTGGGGAGCTCTGTGGCGACAGCATCGGAATCTTCAAAAATCTTACCGGGTATGCCATGATGGGAGCTGACGGTATACACTTTGCCGAACGCATATGCCTGCCGCAGAAAGCTTATTGTGTGAGCCAACATACCGCCTGCAGCCAGTGGCTTTCGCATACGCAGCACGCTTGACGCGATGCCGCGTCCATGGTACCAGTTAAATGCGAGGTTCTGTTCCTCAAGATGACGCAGAAGCAGGGCATACTGTTCAAAAAGCTCAACGGATGGCGCGGCACAATAGGCGCGGGCAAAGGCAGCCATGGCATGTGCGTAAGCGGTGATATCATGGATAGGCTGCCCGGTTACCTGCCCGTGCCGTATGCGCAGAGCCATGGAACGGAAAAAAGCCTGGGCCCGTTCCAATGCATCCGGCGCGGGCTGGGTATACGGAGGTGTGTCCAATGTATCGCAGAGTGCCTCGTAACGCCGTGTGATTTCCGCAAAAGCGGCAAGTTCGTTTTCTGTGACATATTCGGGAAGAGGGAAAACCGGAGCATTGCGGCATGGCGCGTTGTCCTCATATATTTCTGCGGGAAAACGGCGCGGATGGCAGGCGAGGTGCCGGACCTGTGCGCAAAGGGAGGGATAAACAAAAAGTGCATCCACTGCCGCCCAAAGGCGAATATCCCGAAAAAGGATGTTGGAGAAGCCGCCATCCGTTTCCGCCTGTATACACAGGCGGCACAATGCATCCGGCGCAGTATGGCCCAACATAAAGCCGCGTTCGTATGGAATGCAAAACTCTTTCCAGCCATGAAAGTTGAGCCGTAAAGTAAGCCGCAGACTCCTTCCATCCGCTGCCGAAAAAGTAAAATGAAGCTGTTCGCCGGACGGGGCCATACAGTAGATTCGGAAGGCAAAGCCGGGCACACGCGGCGGCTGTACTACAAGGCCGGGCATGGCAAAGCGGCGTTCAAGCGTCAGCGTTGCACCGTCGCAAAAGCGCCATCGAATGCCGGAGCCGTCTGTTCCACAGAGATGAGAGCGAGTGACCCGGCTGTCTGTGGCATGAAATACGGTGGCTATTCCATCTGTAGGGACCGTCAGAAATGACATATCAGCAGCCTCCCTGAAGCAACGGATGAATGCGGCGGGAATTTTCACACTGTGCGGACCAGGCCATTGTCGCAGACCCAGACCTTTATTCCGGTCGGATTGTAAACGCGGTCGCCCTGCGCGCTGTATACCAGGCGGCGCGCGGCCTGCAGATAGTGGTAATAATCAATATTTGTGACATACCAGATATCGTCCCGGCCTGCCAGGCGCCGGCAAAGCGACTCCATCTGTTCCCAGGTGTGGTCGCGCTCAAATTCATAGCTGTGTCCCCAGATATAGTACAGCATCGGATAAGTATCGCCGGGCGCCTCAAGAAAAGCATCTGTCAACGCGGCGTCGTCCAAGGCGCGGGCGTGATGGCAGGTAGGGTCCCATTGCAGAAAATCCGCTGGAGGGAAAAATTTCCCTGTACTGCGCACTGTACGCGCATACAATAAGCCTGCTGCGTGCGCGGCAGCCCTCACCTCGGGAGAGTGGTCGCCATACGCATAAGAAAGCCCGGTGATGAAACGGCCGGTACATTGTTCCAGAGCAATGCGGTCATCCAGAAATTCCCGCACCAAAGCCGGATTGGAAAGCTGCGAGGGGAAGGCGTGAAGAACACCGTGGCACGCAACCTCATGGCCATCGTAAAGGGAGGCGGCCTCTTGCCTGGAAATGGTGCCGGGATGTTCAAGCAGGCCGGAATTCAGATGAAAAGTTGCTTTCAATCCATGCGTATTGAATAGTTTAACGAGGCGTCGATCGTGGATTTTGCCGTCGTCATAGCTGAAGGTGAGCGCCTTGGTTTTACCGCCCGGGTAAAGAAGACGAATCATAAACATGTCACTCCTTTGGTTTTTAACACTGGTGCAGCCGCAGCAGCTTTACCGTATGCGGCGGCAAAAAATATTGCAGCCGGGTGCATTCTCCCTCATCCTCTCGGCGCCAGACGTCGCGCACAGAGCAGCGGTCGGGAAGCACATAGGAAGCGCGCCGGGGCTGTTCGGAAAGATTGAAAAATGCCAGGGCAATATCGCCGTTTTCCAGAGGGCGGCGATAGGTATACAGCAAAGCATCTGCGTCTATAAGCGTGGGCGCGTGCATCAGTCCATCCTGATGCAGAGCGATAACTTCTTCGTTGCAGATGAGATCCAATTCAAATTCGGTGAGGCCTCCGATACGGCAGCTCAATTGAATCGGTGACAACAGGAGGATTCGCGCTGTGTACGCTACAATTTTTTCGTCATCTGTCAGTTCGCTGCGGAACAGGGACATCTCTCCGAATTCCAGCATGTCGAGATCAAAGTAATGTCCATTGCCTGTATGCTCCTTCCAAGGGGTGTAAGCCAGAATGCGAGACAGAAGGTTGTCCCAAGTTCCGTTGCTGTCGAGACAGCAGCGCCAAGCAGTACAGTAGGTTTTCCAATAATCGGCATATTCCAGAGCGGCTTTCACGGTGACACAATACGAAAAATCGCGCCCACTGTCCCACAGAGCGCGGCGCATCAAATCGGCGTTTACCGCATCGGTGGGGCTCCAGTCATATTTCAGATAGTCAAAACCCCACTGTGCCCACTGCAGGGCGTTTTCACGTTCGTGGTGTTCCCGGCCGATCCCACCCATTGTTGCTGCGAACCGCAGGTCCCGTTCGCCGCGCGTACAGCCGGGAATTGCGTCGCGTCCCGGCGGGGCGCCCCACGCTGTGCGCATCGGAGACGAATAGATCCCCGCACGAAACCCCATACCATGCAATTCATCACACATGGCCTTCATGTCGGGGAATTTTTCGTTTGGCACAATGACGCCATGCGGGTCACAATTCCCCTGCCAGGAGGAATCCAAATTAACATAACCGTACCCATAATCAGCCAGGCCAAGCCGCAGCATATCCCGTCCGGTTTGCAGGATATCCTCCTGCGTGACATTGTTACCATAGGCGTTCCAACTGCAAAATCCCATTATCGGAGGTTTGCGGAAGCAATGCTCCGCTACAATAAGTTGAAGGCAGTGTTCCGTTTGGCCAAGCTCGTTTTGCGCGGTTATGGTTACAGGATAAATGCCGACAGCAGGTTTTCCCTTAAGTATTCCGTCTCCGCTGTCCGAAAGCCCATCCGGCAAGCCGAAAACATGTAAATGGATGGGCCGCTTTCCGAGTACCGGAATACGGTACAGAAAGGGCTTTCCCGGCGCCGCGCAGAAGACGGAGGGGGCAGTGAACCGGGGCGGTCCATCGAACGGTGTTCGCCGGGCAATCTTCATAAAAAAACTCCTCTGCTATTGGAATGTAAAAAACAAAGCTTTGATTTTATGATAAATTCGGCTTTTAAAACAAACAAGCCGCATTTTTTTGAATAAATGCATTTTTTTAATTTTATACGCGGGATCAGCTCCGAATTTTAAAAAATGTATAGTATTTATTTATTGGGTATTGAAAAACTGTACAACTTGCCGCGATAATTAAGTCAGCAGGACAAGGCTCCTGAAAACTCCGTGAAATGATTGGCCTTGCGAAGAAAAGAGATACGGCCTGAAAAGCAGAATGCGACAGTTGAAATAGGGGTGTTTTGTAAAATGATTGCAATCAAACGGCGTGCCAGTACCGGGCCGCACGGGACGGTACATATTGCTACAGTAAAACCGGGGCGAAGGCGCACACTGATGCGAATACGGCAGGATTGGCAGCTTTATTTGTTCCTTCTGCCGGCAACGATCTATTTTTTCATTTTTGCCTATCTGCCGATGTACGGTATACAGGTGGCCTTCCGCGATTACTCTCCCGGACGGGGCATCACGGGAAGCCCATGGGTAGGCCTGGAGCACTTTCAGCGTTTTTTCACGTCCAACCAGTTCGGCACAGTACTGCTGAACTCTTTGGAGCTGAGCCTTTATTCGCTGCTTGTGTGTTTTCCGCTCCCCATCATTTTCGCACTGATGATCACGCAGATGCAGAATATGAAGGTGCGCAAGACCATACAGACCATCACTTATGCGCCGCATTTCATTTCCATTGTCGTTGTGGTTGGTATGCTGAATATATTTCTCTCGCCGCGCTCAGGTATTGTAAATACCATCGTGACGGCGCTGGGAGGCGAAGCGCACAACTTTATGGGAGACGGCGGATGGTTTAAGCATCTGTACGTTATTTCGGACGTCTGGCAGAGTCTGGGATGGTCCAGTATCATTTATGTGGCGGCGCTTTCTGCTGTCAGCCCGGAATTGTATGAAGCGGCGGATTTGGACGGCGCCTCTCGCTTCCAAAAAGTGCTGCATATTGATTTGCCAAGCGTGATTCCCACCGCGGTTATCCTGCTTATCATGAATTGCGGACGGATCATGTCGCAGGGTGCGGAAAAGGCTTATCTGATGCAGAATGCGCAGACGGCAAGCTCCCAGGAGCTGATTGCGACCTATGTATACAAAATGGGCCTCATCAACAATCAATACAGCTATTCCACAGCAATCGGCCTTTTCAACTCACTCATCAATATCGTGCTGCTGGTAATCGTCAATACGATCTCCAAACGGTTGACGGAAAACAGCCTGTGGTAGGAGGCATACTATGGACGCAACAGTAAAATCACATTTGAAAAAGAGAAATCCCAATCGCATCCGAATGTCGCGGCAGGATAAGGTTTTTTCTGCCCTGAATTACACGCTGCTTATTATCCTGACATTTATCGTCGCTTATCCTTTGTATTTTGTACTCATTGCTTCCATCTCCAATCCGCGTCTTGTGGCCTCTGGACAGGTGTGGTGGTTCCCGAAAGATATCATGTGGGACGGATATAAAGAAGTTTTTTCCTATGGCCAGCTTTGGACAGGCTACCGCAACACGATTTTTTATACCGTGGTGGGTACGGTATTCAATGTTTTTCTGACAATGCTTACGGCATATCCGCTCTCACGCAAAAACTTTGTAGGCAAAAAATTTTTTATCTTCTTTTTTATGTTTACCATGTATTTCGCAGGCGGTCTCATCCCCAGTTTTTTGGTTAATAAGGCGCTGGGACTGTACGACAACTGGATGATTATGATCGTTGCGGGGCTCATCAGCGTACCGAACGTGATTATTTGCCGCACCTTTATGCAGAACAGTATCCCGGATGAACTGTACGAAGCTGCGGTTGTGGACGGAATCACACACTGGAAGAATTTCACACGCATCGTCCTGCCTCTTTCGGCGCCGGTCATCGCCGTCATGGTGCTGTATTATGGCGTTGCGCACTGGAACGATTATTGGACGGCCATGGTGTATTTGTCCAAGCAGGAGACTTTCCCGCTGCAGCTTGTTCTGCGGGGCATTCTGACGCTGAACCAAGTGGACACAGGCCTTATCCAGGATTATGAGGACCTTATTCAGCGTCAGAATCTTGTAGAGCTGATGAAATATGCGCTGATCGTTGTGTCCAGTGTCCCGCTGATCGTCATCTATCCATTCTTCCAAAAGCATTTTACCAAAGGCATAATGGTTGGCTCCCTGAAAGGGTAAAAGGAAAACTGCAGGGCGGTCCCGCCTTGTGGAAATAAAAAAACAGGAGGAAAAATCATGAAACGAATCCAACGCATCATAGCCGCATTATTGTGCTGCTGTCTCTTATTTGGCTGCAGCGGAGCGCCAGCTTCGTCGGTGGCGGCAGACAGTTCCAGCGGTACGGCGCAGGCGGAGACTGAGGCCGGACCCGTTTCGTTCCCGTTAAGCGAGACGGCGGAGTTCAATATCGGCACAATCGTAATGGACGGCGCGCCGTCCAATGCCGAATGCAAATTCTGGCTGAAACGTGAAGAAGAAACCAATGTGCATGTGGAATGGGAGGAAACTCTGTTCAGCGCGTGGACGACCAAAAAAGCCGCCGTGCTCTCGGCAGGGGATCTTCCCGACGCCTTTATCCTTCGCGGCCTTGTGACGGACGAGGAAGTTGCCAGCTATGGAGCCGCGGGAACCTTTATCAAATTGCAGGACTACATTACGCCCGAGATTATGCCGAATCTTGCCGGATATCTGGAAGAGCATCCGGATTGGAAAACGGCAATCACGGCTCCGGACGGTAATATCTATTCTTTGCCCTCCATTGATGCCACTGCCTATACCGCGGACAGCATCCCGTATGTTAACAAAGATTGGGCAGCGCAGGTGATGCAGGATCTGGACCTGACCCAGCCGATGGATCTGGAGACCTTTGAAGCATTGCTCACGGCCTTCAAAAATTCGGATCCGAACGGCAATGGGAAGGCCGATGAGATCCCATGGTCTGTGGGGGGAAACGGCGTCGATTTTCTCCGCTGGAGCGGCAGTTTCGGTATCTTTGATTCCTACTCCGCACCGAACAATACTTCCCATCTGTATCTGGACGGCGACACAGTAAAATACGCCCCCATGCAGGAAGGGTATAAGGAGTTCGTCAAATGGCTCAACGGCCTTTGGAGCAAGGGCTTAATCGACGTAGAGGCATTTACGCAGGACAGCGCGACGCTCAGCGCCAAACAGATCGATCCGGAACGCATCCTTGGATATATGTACTGCTGGCGCAACTCTGCCTGGGCGCTTTCGGACGACGATGACACCTATGTGGTAACGCCGCCGCTGGACACCGGCATCAGCGATCCTACATGGATCAATGTGTCGGACGTTACCTTTAACCGCGGTACCGTTATGCTGACATCTGAATGTGAAGACCCGGAACTTCTGCTTTCCTGGATCGATTTGTGCTACGAGCCCTATAACTCCCTGCAGCTGAACACGGCTCAATTTGATGGTGAGCATATCAAGAAAAACGATGACGGTACGTTCACACAGCTGCGTGCCATCGACTGGAACCTGCCGGATGAGAGTACGTTTATGCCGAACAATTATGCGAAGATTTATATCCTTACGCCGGAGACTTTTGCAAAACAGGATGTGAAGCCGCCGGTGTACATTCAGAAGCATCCCATTGACGAAATGATGTCTGAATACTACTCTGACACGCTCAGCCTTCTGCCCACATCCATCTGGCTGACGGAAGAGGACGGCAAGCAGGTGGCCATCTACCGTACCGATCTGGATGCGTATATTCTGGACTGCTTCGCGCGTTGGGTGACGACAGGCGGCATCGACGAAGAGTGGGACGCCTATGTGACAAAGCTGTCTGAGATGGGCGCCGATGATCTGGTAAATCTCTATCAGAGCTATTATGATGCGCTGTAATCCTCGAAATTAAGATGTGTCTGGACAGGGTGCCTGCGCGGTCTGCTTGCGCGGGCGCCCTGTTCTGGGATACAATTGCAGAAGAAGCGGTTTAATGCAGCGTGAGGCGAAAGGTGTGGTATCATGGGTGTTTTACAGAAGCTGTTTTCTTTTTTTCGGGGGAAAAAGGGAAAGGTCTTTTACCGATATCTCATTTCATACTTTATGCTGCTGTTCGGCGTTGTGCTGATGGGGATGCTGTTGTATTTCCACTGCTATGAATTGTACCGTCAACAGGTGGAAGCCAATGTAGAAAGCAGACTGGAGCAATTGGGCATCATACTGGACGCAGAAATGGTCAAGATTTCCGAAACTGCGCAGCAGATATTTTCCAATCCGGATTTTACACCTTTCAATCTGGCACAACAACCTGTGGAGGGGATGTACCTTCAAAGAGAACTGAAAAAATATGCGCTTTACAATTTGCTGATCGATGACGTTTACTTTTATCCAGGCTCGGGAGAGTATCTGATCTCAGCGGCAACCTCTACCAGCAAGGAACTGTTTTATACGCAATACACCTTCGACGGAGGCAAGGATGCGCTGGAAACGACACAGAGTCCGGCGGTGTTATCCGGACAGCACCGGTACGGCGCCATTGTGGATGATCTTCTGTTGGTGGTATATTCGGATACCCGCTATGAGCAGAAGACAATGCGCACCCTGATTTTTACATTAAATAAAGACAGTATTTGGAAACTTGTTAACACGAACCGGCATGAAGACGCGATATCCGTGTGCATCTATGATGAGGACGGCTTGCCGCTTATGTCCGTTTTTTCGGACGAACAGTCCCGGGAAGTGCTGCGAGCCGTGCAAACAGAGCCAAGTGGAACTGTACAGATAGAGAATCAGGAATATTTCTGTCAGCAGCGGCGCTCGGACGCGGTAGGCTGGACATATCTTATGATGGTGGACAGCGACAGCGCCTTACAACCGGTATATCAAATCCGCAGCCTGATGCTGGCTGGCCTTGGCGTTGTAATAATACTGGGAATTGTGGTAAGCTTTTTCTGGACATTGCGCAATTTCAGGCCGTTGGCAGAGCTTCAGGACATGGCGCAGGAGGTTTCGACCGGAGATACGCAGGAAACGCAGGATTTATACGATAACATCAAATATGCGTTTGATATGCTCCAGTTTAAAAATGTGGCGCTGCGCAATGAGGTGCAAAGCTCCACGGCTGCCGTACGTGAGCATCTTCTATACTCCCTTCTGCGTGGTCAGATTACTTCCAGGGAGATGCTGAAAGAAAAAGGGGCTAACATTGGTGTGGAATTGCCTTGGGAAAATTATGCGGTAGCCATTTTTCGCACGACGGCTGGATTTGAGGAAGCCCAGGGAAATCTTGCGCTGCTGCGACAAGAAATACAACAGGCTCTTCCACAAGGAATCATAGGATATGTACGCGAGCACAATACACCCGGCAACCTGGTAATGCTGATGTGTCTGCAGGAGGGGAAGGCAGATGTGAGCGACGCTCTTGCGGCCTGCCGCGCGCTGCTGGCAGAAAAAACAGGCGTCAGTGTTTCTGTCGGCATTGGAGAGACATACAATAATCTTGCGGATTACCCCCGATCGTATATCGAGGCATTGGACGCTCTGGATTATCGGTTTTTAAAAGGAGAGAATAGCGTTTTGGTTTCTTCGCAGCTCAAGCGGCTGCAAAAGCACATTCCTCCCGAAGTTCGTTCCGCATCCGAGAAATTGGAGCAGCTTTTGAGGGAGGAGGATTTGTTCGCCATCAAAGCTTATTTTGTAGAGATGGCAAATATGTTGCGTAACAGTGGCGTCACTGTTTCCGTGGCCAAAATGGTTTGTTACGATATTGCAAATACGGTATATAGGTATTTGGAAAGGCGGTATCACAGCGCGCAAAGCACAATGGTGGAAAGTCCAAACGTATTTATTATTTCTTCTTTTGACACCATAGATGATTTGCTGCGGATTCTGCTGCGAGTAAGCAATGGGCTGATTGATCAATTCGAACGGGAAAATGGCGGTGAGGAACTGCCTTTGCATGAAAAGATGGTGGAATATATCAAAGAACACTGCAGTAACTGCGATTTTTCGGTAGGGCAGATGGCGGATGCTTTTTCCATGAGTCCGTCAAACTTGAGTCAGTACTTTAAGTCCAGACAGGGCGAGACGGTTATGGAATTTGTCACGCAGATGAAGTTCAACAAGGCGAAAGAATTGCTGTTGAATACGCAGATGCCTCTGCAGGATATCGCCATCGAAGTGGGTTATTACAATGTGACAAGTTTTATCCGCCGCTTTAAGCAGCAAAGCGGGCAAACTCCGAACGATTATCGGAAAAATCATTCCTGAACTGAATGGAGAATGACGAAATCATGAGATATCAGAATATAAACTGCGAACCGATCAGCGCACCACAGCGATTTGATGTGGAAGCGGACGGTCTGGCTGAGGCGCTTAAAAACGCCTTGCAGAAAACAGAGAAAAATCTTCCCAAATTTGTACATTTGTATCCTTCCGCATGCAGCGAAAAAAGCTGGTATCGGGCCGTACCCAATGCAACGACAGAACTCGGCTCAGATTGGACGGCTGCATTCTGGACGGGTATGCTTTGGCTGAGCTACGAAATGAGTAGGAATGAATTGTTTCGCGCTGTTGCCGAAGCACAATTTGACGATTACGCACAGCGGTATGACGCATTTCAGCTGATGAACCATCATGACATGGGTTTTTTGTTTATACCTTCCATTGTGGCACAGTATAAGCTGACGGGGAGCCGAAAAGCGAGAAAGCTTGCGTTGAAAGCCGCGGATGTGCTGGCGGGGCGTTTCAGCGAGCGCGCCGGCATTATTCAAGTACGGGATCGTGATATTCAAGGGGCATTCATCATTGATTGCAGCATGAATGTACCGCTGCTTTTCTGGGCGGCGCAGCAGACGGGCAGGCATGACTATTACGTAAAAGGGCTGCGGCACATGGTGCGTGTAGCAGAATGTATGCTGCGGGCCGATGGTTCGAGTTATCAATGCTTTCAAATCGACGAGGTGACCGGACAGCCTGTCCGCGGCTGGCAGGGACAGGGATATGACGACGCCTCCTGCTGGGCCAGGGGCCAGGCGTGGCTCATCTATGGGCTTGCCCTATGCTACCGTTACACCAAGGATCTGGACTTCCTCTATGCGGCAAAATGTGCGTCAAATTATTTTTTGAACCGCCTTCCCAGCGATTTGGTATGCAACTGGGACCTGATTTTTACGCAGGACGAGGAACAGCGCGACACATCGGCGGCTGCCATTGCCGCATGTGGACTATTGGAGCTGCACCGGCAGCTGCCGGCGCAGGATGCGGAGCGGAATTTGTATTTGAACGCCGGCCGTGCGATAACGGTTCGGCTGGCTGAGCGCTATACCGCCGATTCTGCTGTTACAGATGGTCTGCTGCTGCATGGCGTTTATTGCCGGGATAAGGGCGACGGCGGCCTTGGAGACGACGAGTGCTGTATTTGGGGCGACTATTTTTATATGGAAGCGTTGGTGCGCCTTTCGCAGAAGGATGGCTGGAATCCATATTGGTAACGAAAAAAGCGCACAAGCGGCAGCAAACTGCCGCTTGTGCGTTTCGCGAAAACGATCTCATTCAGGATACTTTTCCAAACGTTTCCCGTCTTGCCAAAGCCGACGAACGCAACTGTAAAAATGTTCTTCATCATACGGATAAGTCGGCAGGGAGCTCAGGGGAACAAGCTGTGCGTTTGGCACGTCGGGATTCGTCGTTTCATTGTCATTGCGCCAGGCGTCTCGCTGCGTTTTATCGCGAAGATCCGGAACATCCAAAGGAACATTGCCGCGCAAAGCGCTGCGGTGCGCCAGAATCCCACAGATGCCCATTTCGACAGCCTGATATACGTCGATGGACCATTCAAAACCCTCGGGGCGTCCAAGAATTTTTTCAATAAAGAAATGTGTGGGATAGTAGTCGGAACCCATATGCCCCACTTTATCGTAATCGATGTCCAGCTTCACACGGGGTTCTGGATCGAATTGTTCCCACGTCCCCTCGCAATATTTTTCACCCTCATGGTAGACATTGACCAATGGGCTATTGTCGAAGCGCCCGCTTTCCATCATGCCAGAATCGCCATAATACAGGTAGTTGTAGTTACGCGCTCCTTCACGCCGCAGATTTCCGTGCAGACCGCGGCAAACCGCCCCGTTATCCAGTGTGACCATTTGGAGACCACCGGCACCTTTGAAGATGGGTAAAGTACCGCTGCGCCCAAAATCCGGGAGTTCATAGCCGACAACGCGCACTGGGCGATGGCCGATAGACATCAGCATTGGCCCAAGGCTGTGCGTACAATAGAAATTGGCCGACATTTTGTTGCGCCAGTGTGCAGGGTCGCCGTAAGTGATAGCGGGTGTGATCGCGGTGCAATCGTGGACATATTCGCCTTCCGCGTAGCAGATATCGCCAATGTCTCCGTGCTTGATGCGGTACCACATCTCGAAATTGTGCTGCATATAACAGTAATTTTCGGCATAGGCGTACACGAGACCGGATTTCTCTACCGCTTCGATAAGCGCAACTCCCTGCGCTATCGTTCCACAGGGAAGCACTTCGGACAAAGCATGTTTGCCTGCGTCAAGACATTTAACTGCGTACAAAGCATGTTCATGTGCATAATTGGCAAGAACCACGGCATCCATATCATGTCGGATAAAATCATCAAAATTGGTGTAGGTTGCCACGTCTGCATTTTTTTCTTTTGCCATTTGTGACACCTTGTCCAATGACGGCTGATATTTATCGCATACTGCTACCAGCCGTGCATCGGGATGATCCAACAAAACATTCATCATTGTAAGGCCGCGCCCTCCACCGAATACACCAACCTTTAACTTTTCTTTCATCATATTCACCTCTCGCGTTTTTCGTATAGCCAGATTGGCCTCTGCACTTTGCATTATACGGAATATTTTTGTTCCGTATCATGTGCAGAATCCATAAAAACGGACTGCATTTTTAGGAAACACTGTGCGTTGGCGGGCTATCCACTCTCCGACAACTCGGGAAGAAGGGAAAAATTTGAATCGGGATAAAACGAGTTTACGCGGAATCTCCGAAAGGACCGGTCTGAGTCCGGCCACATTGAGCCGGGCCCTGAATCATTGCGGGCAAGTCAGCGAGCTGTCCCGGACCTGCGCGATGGAGGCGGCAAAATATTGGGGCTATCGAAAGATACCAAAGGAAGAATTACAGATTGGCGTTATTTTACCGGATAATCCCAAATTTTTCTGGAAGCGATTGGCGGATGCGCTGCTGAGAAAGTTGAGAGAAGCGAATGTTCGGTTTGAACTGGCACTTGTACCACAGCTGCGGGATGACATACAGGTTTGCCAGTGTGTGCAGAATATTATAGAACGGGGAGCTGAGTTGTTGATTCTTCCAGTCGCGGACGAAATGGTTGCAACCTATTTGCGAACACTGAACGGAAGCGTAGCGATATTTATGCTCCGCGAGTATATGGAACTCACAAACGCGTTTGCTTTTGTGCCTGATATGTATGAGACGGGCAGCGAAATGGGACGCATATTGGCGAAAAGGAAAGTTCGCAGAATTGTGATGATACAGGACGGAACGAAAACGGAAAAGGAATGGGAAGACGGATTGAAAAAGGCATTCCCGGTAGCGGCGTCTTGTCCGGTGCTGGAAAGACCGCCGGATAATGTCCGGTGGGGCGGAGCTTTTTTGGCCCGGCAAATGCAGCAGCGAAATTTATTGGATATTGAGGCATTGATATGTTGTGACGGCACAACGCTGTTTGGTGCATTGGCATTACACAAACTGGGCCTGTATGGAAAAGCTTTTTGTATTGGCTGGCAGGACGCGGCGGGACTCACGCAATATGTACAAAGCAAAACGCTTGCTGCGATTGCCGCGCTAAGTCCGGAAAAGCTGGGAGAGCGCGTGGCAGCGGCAGCGATAAAATACATTCAGGAGCGTACTTTTCCGGGAAGAAAAATTCATAGAGAAACAGTGCGTATCATTGTAAATTCGTAACTTGGGGAAAACAGGCGCGACACCGCTGCAGCTTACAAATAAGCCGGCTTTTAGGCCGTGCGGGCCGTTCCCGGCCCAGGAAAAGCAAGTAACTCTTATTTCCATGGGTTTTCTGCGGCCATCCTTATCAAAGCTTTGTATTCTCTATGCTTTCGAGCTTTACTTACGGCTATGATAATAAATGATAGGAGACGTTTATGAAAAGCTATATTCCCGATTATCCACGTCCGCAATTCGTTAGAGAAAGCTGGCAAAACCTGAACGGGACATGGAATTTTGCATTTGATGATAACAAAGAGGGTCTCGCCCATGGCTGGGAACGGGGATTGCCAGGAAAGACGGCAATCCAGGTCCCTTTTACTTATGAGACTAGGGCCAGTGGAATTGGCGATGAAACAGTGCATACATGTGTTTGGTATAGCCGCAGCATCACCCTTGCGCGGGCCCAGGTAGAGGCCGGGCATGTATTCCTGCATTTTGAAGGCAGTGATTACAAAACAACTGTATGGGTCAACGGCATTCAAGTGGGAACCCATACCGGTGGATACTCCCGGTTCTCCTTTGAAATTGCTTCCGCTGTACAGGAAGGAGAAAATATCATCGCCGTTGAGGTGGAAGACGACCTCGACACGTGCCAGCCACGCGGCAAGCAGCGATGGCTGGCAGACAATTTTGGGTGTTGGTATGTACAGACGACCGGCATATGGAAGACGGTTTGGCTGGAGACTGCCGCATCCTCCTATTTGAAGAGTGCGAAAATAACGCCCAACGTACAGGCTGCCGCCGTGGAAATAGAATTTGAGGTAGAGGCGAAGAATTGCGAAGACTGTGTATTGGAAATATGCGCCAGTTTTGGAGGGACAGTCGTCAGTACAACCACAGTGCGGGTTTTGCAGCGTAGATTTAAAACAACGCTCGACGTGCGCAGCATGTATGAAACTGAATGGGGAATACATCTGTGGACGCCCGAAACACCGAATTTGTACGATATGGAGTTTCGGCTGCTGTGCCGGGGCGAGGCGGTCGATACTGTAAAATCCTATTTTGGCATGAGGGAAATCCGCATCGATGGCCCCAACATACTTTTGAATGGCGTGCCGTTGTATCAGCGCCTTATTCTGGACCAGGGGTATTGGAAAGACAGTCATTTAACGCCGCCCAGCGAGACGGCCCTGATAGAGGATATTGAAAAAATACAGTACTTGGGATATAACGGCGTTCGCAAACACCAAAAAACAGAAGATGAAAGATTCTTATATTGGTGCGATGTGAAAGGGCTCCTGGTCTGGAGCGAGATGGCATCTGACTATACTTTTGGCGATGACGCAGTCGAAGCATTTCTCGAGCAATGGGCGCAGGTCGTGCGGCAAAATTACAATCACCCCTGCATCATCACATGGACACCCATCAACGAGTCCTGGGGCGTTCCTCAAGTAAAAACCAATGCAGCGCAGCAAAGTTTTACTCAGGCCGTCTATCATCTTACAAAAAGCCTTGATCCATTCCGTCCCGTTATTGTGAATGACGGGTGGGAGCATACGGTATCTGACATTCTCACGCTTCACGATTATGAAGAAAAGGGACAGGCGTTTTTGGAGCGGTACCGGGACCATATCGACGCGATTCTGGTCGGCACGCTATATCATAATCGATCCAGAGCCGCTTTTGCCGATGGATTCACCTACAGGGGGCAGCCGGTCATCATCAGTGAGTTTGGGGGTATCGCCTATAACAATGATGACAATGGATGGGGATATGGGCATAAAGTAGACACAGAGCAGGAATTTTTGAGACGTTTTGATGCGATTACTTCCGCAATTAAAAAATTACCCTATTGCTGTGGCTTTTGCTATACGCAGGTAACCGATGTACAGCAAGAAATCAATGGGCTGATGGACATTGACCGCAATTTCAAGGTGAACCCGGAGGCTGTCCGAGAAATCAATCTCCGGCAGATAGAAAAATAGTGTAAGACAAAAGTCTAGTCAAAAGGAGCAAAAACAATGGAAATCCGATATTCAAGCAACCAGCGGGACTTCAAGCGCTATACGACCGAGGAGACGCGCAAAAAGTTTCTGATCGAGAACCTGTATGCGGCAAACGAAGTGGTGGCGGTGTACAGCCATGTGGACCGGATGGTGACGCTGG
>OLQF01000278.1_pt1 | contig 45790 bp, 36 predicted proteins | sample 1643171 | NCBI WGS metagenome assembly OLQF01 (sample SAMEA3136702, study PRJEB25190) | human gut metagenome | reverse complement strand
TATTTTTATTATAAACAAAGTATAAATTTCTAATTATCTTTTTATATTTTCTTAAATGCTCGTAAAGCCTTATTCTATGTGCTTTCGAGTATTTTTACTGTAGGAAGATACTTCACGTTTCTTTGCATATTTCCTCATGTCTTAGCTGTCAGAAGTGGTAAATAAGTAGTAAATTCATTTGTACTACTAAGCAACAAGACGCTCCTGTTGCTTCTCTTTATTCAAGCGTTTCATTTCTGCCATTGCAGAATCGAATGTTGCATGTGCGTAATAGTTCAGCGTCATGGCTATATTAGCATGTCCCATAATGTACTGTAATGCCTTTGGATTCATTCCTGCATTTGCATAGTTGGTACAGAATGTATGTCGCAAACTATGTGGAGTGATGTGTGGCAATTTATCCTCGTTATACTTATTGTATTTCTTAACAAGACCTTTCATCATGCCGTTGTAATCACTTGCCACTTTTGGATAGTTCTTTCTATTAAGAAAGAGGAAATCACTATATCCATCAATCTCAACACGCTTATCATTCTTTCGATTCGCTAACACTCGCTTAAATGCTTGATAGGCTTCTTCAACCATAGGAACTTGACGTTCGCCACTTTTGGTCTTTGGTGTTTCAATGTAGTACCCAATTTCAGTATCTCTCAATAGCTGATGGTCTATATTGACAAGACGATTCTCAAAATCTAAATCTGGAAGTGTCAAACCACCAAACTCTGAAATACGAAGACCTGTTTTTAAGAGTATCAGAATTTCATCATAATTTTTGCTGTAGGTTTTATCAGCTTTTGCAAAGGCTAACAGTTTTTCTTCCTGTTCTTCTGTTAGTACGGTCTTAGGGACAGTATCATCATCAAGAACTGCTTTCAGTTGAAAGTCAAATGGATTCTTCCGAACACAATCATCTTGTATAGCAATATAGAATGAAGCCTTTAAAGAACGTTTGTAGTTATTGATGGTTTGATAAGCATAACCATTTTCACTCATTCTAATAGCCCATTCTTTAGCGTCTGATGGCTTAATACTGTCAATACTTCTTACACCTAACTTGTCTTTCTTCAAAATATCCATAAGATATTTGCGTCCAGTTTCAGTGTTTTTTCTAACCTTTGGTCTTTGAGCGTTCTGTTTTGCGTAAAGCTGGCAGAGTGTCATTTTCTTTCCTACAACATCAATACCATCATGAATGTCTTTCTGTAACTCTGCGATTTTCTCTCTAAGTGAGATACAATCACGCTTTCCTGCTGGTACTCGGTCTGTAGCCACAAGTTTCCACGAGTAAACAAATTGCGGTTCTCCAAATGAATCTATATATTTGTATAAGTATCTTCCGTCTTTTCGTTGGCTCTCTCCAGTCTTTAAGATTCGACCTTTATTGTCACGTCTTTTTTCTGACATGGCATTTGCTCCTTTCCTTTATGGAAAGAGCCTTGATACGACTTAATACTATTTTATCATATACAAGACCCTTTGGCGACGCTAGATTGCGTCCAATGTATCTATAATTTTTTCAAATTGTTTTCGTTTAATCTGAATACGATTGCCATTCATAATCAGCCAATTTGCATTTTTATTTTCCTCTGCCAAGCGTCGTAGCTTGTTTTCGCCAATACGAAAATATTTTGACGCTTCTTCAATGGTTAGGGTATAACGTTCCCAAATAGGAATGTCAGTCTGCTTCATAAAATCCTCCTTTCCAAATCACTTATTTGGATTTCATAAAAGTTGTTTTACCAGCAATCGAACAGCTTTAGCAAAGCTCACGGGAGTTCCACCCCTGCATGGTTCTCATGTAGCCATACTCATTGCCTGCGACGGTTTTATCACGCTCGGACTATTGACTGTATGGGAGTATCATTATCACGATAAGAATGTCGTTGCAGGCAATCCTGCTAAAGATTGCTTCTCGGATCACTAACATGAATCGCTCGCTATCTTTATAAGATAGGTCATGGCGGTTAGTTCCGTTGGCTCTTTTCTTATCGAAACGTATTCGATTACTTTTATTCAGTTTTCAAAGAACAATGGCTCGTTAGCCTATCAAAACACATTGAAAGCTCAATATGCTTTGGTGGAATAACAAACCTCCCTGTTCGGGAAGCGTGGAATGGTTTAGCACGCTTCCACGAAAGGAGAGAGGATATTACTTAATTTCAAATGACAAAATCTTTGTAATCAGTCTGGTTTCCATTCTTCCACGTAAGACTTCATCAACGACCATACTTTGATTGCCATATTCATCTTTCATAAGTCGTAGGGAACGCTTCGTTATGTACCCTCTGTAATGATGTAGAATCTGGTTAATCGCTTCGGTATCGCCATCTGTTGCCTTTACAATGAGAGGAAAGGGAATCATAGGATATTGTGTTTTCATTCTTCAAATTCCTCCATAAACTTTTTAATTAAGGCTAGTCCACTGGTTCTATGCCGATAGACAGTAGAACGGTTCAATTTCAACAGGTCTGCAATTTCTGAATCGCTCATGTCCATAAAGTAAAACAGCAGTAGAATTTCACGTTTCTTGTCTGGCAACTCACGTAATGCTTCACTCAACAAATCATTTTCAACGCCTACTGATAACCCATTGAGTGTAAAAATCTGAAAGTCAGTTGAATAGTTATCTGTTGTCGCAAACTGGCTAACAAGATAATCGCCAACATCCGAAAAGGACACCTCACGCTTTGCAATCCTTGAAAGATAAAGCATATAATTCTTTCGCTCGTCTTCCATAGCACGTTTACAGATATAGTCAAACTGATTTTCTATTGTGGTCTGAAAAGAAGATGGTTTCATGTTTCTCACCCCCTTTCTGTCTAGGAAAGGAAGTGAGCCTTGCTCGTTTATCTCCTTTCACTCTTAGTCCCAATGTGAAAGGGGGATTTGTTGCATTACTGATAAATAAACTTTGTAAAAAAGTTCTGAATAGCCAAAAAAGCATATAAACAGATTTATTTCTCTGTTTACATGCTTCTGTTATTCTATCTATATGATTTATAAAACCACATTGGTGGACGTACTTATCTATTGCAGATAGACGACTTTTTTTGACAAGAACCCAATGTAAGGAAATTTATTGTATATGATGTACTTCATGGCGACGTTGACCTCCAACAAACCGCCATTTGGAAGTAATATACAATATTTTAACAGCGTAAATAGCACTACCATATAACGGTTTTTTTTATTGGCGTTTAGTAGTGCTTTTTATTAAATATAAACCTATAAACCATATAACACGTTTTTCTATACCTGTTTTTAATTCAGTAGGAACAATAAAATGTATAGAGGTGGTCTACTATGCGTAAAAAAGAAGATAAATATGATTTTAGAGCCTTTGGTTTAGCCATTAAAGAAGCTCGATTGAAACGAGGTTTAACTCGTGAACAAGTGGGAGCATTGATTGAAATTGACCCACGGTACTTAACTAATATTGAAAATAAAGGGCAACACCCCAGCATACAAGTTCTTTATGACCTTGTATCGTTACTTCATGTTTCCGTTGATGAATTTTTCTTACCTGCTAATAACTTGGTAAAAAGCACCCGACGATTACAGATAGAGAAATACATGGATAGCTTTACAGACAAAGAACTATCCTTAATGGAATCTTTAGCCAGCGGTATCAACGAAGCAAGAAACATCGAAGACTAATTAAAAGAATCCATACATAACGGAAAGAGCCGATAAAATGAGATTGTATTAATCTCATTTTATCGGCTCTGCGTCTTTGCGTCTGGCTCTGTAATCACAGTTACTTTGAACTGCTTTATTTCAATTAAATTTTCTTGTCTGCATTTCGGACAATAGAGGGGGAATTTTTTTAATTCAGTATCTTCCCTTATCTTTAATCGTGTTTTATTTCCACATACAGGACACAATATCCACTTGTAGTTTATAATAACTATCTCCTCCTTTACACTTTAATTCAAATCTTTATTAAAAAATATTTCATCTTATTTAACAAGAAACCATATTTATATAACAACATAAAATACACTAAGTTATTTTATTGAACATATATCGTACTTTATCTATCCGACTATTTGGACGACGGGGCTGGCAAACAGGTTCACCGGTAGTAACATGGTACCCTTTTAACTCTGTTAAACAAACACTACGTCCATTTGTAAAGAAAGTTAAATCACTACGATATTCTTGAATACACCGAGCAGGGATTTCTCCACTAAGAATGACCTCATTATTTTTCAATTGAGTGTCTACGATGTTCGCACAATATTTAGGAGCATCGTTGTATGCTCGTGAAAGATATTCCTGTGGCGCATAAATTTTAAAACTAAGATATGGCTCTAACAATTCTGTTCCAGCTTTTTTTAAGACTTGTTCCAATACAATAGGAGCAAGCATCCGAAAATCTGCTGGGGTACTAACAGGGCTATAGTATAAGCCATACTTAAAACAGATTTTACAGTCCGTCACATTCCAACCATACAATCCTTGTTCACAGCCATAGCGTATCCCTTCCATAACTGCATTTTGAAATGATTGATTTAAGTATCCAAGAGAAACCGAGCTCTCATACTGCATTCCACTTCCCAACGGAAGCGGTGATACAGATAAACCAATGGAAGCCCAGAAAGGATTTGGCGGCACTTCGATGTGAATGGTATATTCTGCATTTTTTAACGGTCTCTCCATATAAATGACTGTAGGCTCTTTTAGTTCTATCTCCACATGATACTTTTCTTGCAACAGTGCACTAATCACTTCCATTTGTACTTTCCCTAAGAAAGAAAGTATAATTTCATGTGTCGTAGAATCCACGTAATATCGTAGAAGCGGATCACTATCTGAGATTTCCAAAAGGGCATCAAGCAACATTTCTCTCTGTTCAGGTTTACTCGGTTCAACAGTTGTTTGTAGTAGAGGGTGCGGATTTTCAATCTTTTTTCTCTGTGGCAATAGTTTTGTATCTCCAAGAACACTATTTAACTTCAAAAACTCATTTTGCAAAATAACAATTTCCCCGGAATAAGCCTTATCGATTTTACATAATTCACCATTTATTGAAGTATACATTTCTGTAATTTTTATTTTTTCCTTTTCCGATATTCTAACCGAATCTCGCAAATGCAGTACGCCACTATAAAGACGTATATATGCAAGACGTTGTCTTTTTTTTGTATATTCAATTTTGAAAACATTTCCGCAAAGTTCAGACTGACCTCGATGTGTTGATGAATAAAATTTATTCGTAATCACTTCTATAAGGTTATCAATCCCTATATTGTTTTTTGCACTTCCATGATAAAGAGGGAACAGAGAACAATTCTGAAATCTTATGCTTTCCTCTTGTTCGAGTTCCAATGCTTCTAATGATTTACCGGACATATATTTCTCTAAAAGGTCATCGTTTCCCTCTATTACCGTATCCCATTGTTCAGATTCGGTAAAGTTCGTCACACACATATTAGGATACAGTTCTACCTTCTGTTTGATTACAATTTCGGCAGAAAGTTTCTCTTTAATATCCTGATAAACCGTTGATAAATCAATTCCATTTTGGTCAATCTTATTGATAAAAAAGATTGTGGGAATCCCCATTTTCCTAAGTGCATGAAATAATATACGAGTTTGTGCTTGTACGCCATCTTTTGCAGAAATCAGTAGAATTGCCCCATCTAAAACTGATAATGAACGATATACTTCTGCTAAGAAATCCATATGTCCTGGCGTGTCTATGATGTTCACCTTCGTATTTTCCCACTGAAAAGAGGTTATTCCTGTCTGAATTGTAATTCCTCTCTGACGTTCTAAAAGCGTATTATCCGTCCTCGTTGTACCTTTGTCCACGCTTCCTAATTCTGTAATCGCTCCACTGTTATATAATAAGCTTTCTGTTAAGGTAGTTTTTCCCGCATCAACATGAGCTAAAACTCCAATATTAATAATTTTCATGTGATTTTCCTCCATTCAAAAGCCCAAAAGGGCATAAAAATCCCAGTGATAAATACTCTTATCACTGGGATTTTTATGCATAACCATAGGCATACAAAGCATACAGATATTCTCCGGATACTTTAGAATCACATGATAAAGGTATTCTTAAACTGGGTACAAAAAACTAAGCCCTCCTAAAAAAGGACATCCAATTATTTGTTCCCACTATCAAATTGACAGTTTATTTAAGAATACCTTGCCGCATATTTATTAACTCCTTTTAAATAGATACTTAAATAATAGCACGTAAGAGCATATTTGTAAAGGAATCTCCAATTTTTTATCAAAGAGAGTACGTGATTACAAAATAGCTGTAATAATGTACCAATATTTGTTATTCTATAATCTTCCAATTACTCCCGTTCTTTTCAAGTACCAAATCAAATTGAGATACCTGCGTTGCTTTGGTCTGCTGGTCGATATACTCCACTGTCAGCGATACCGTGACTTGATTATCCTTACGATTGTGAATAGGATTTACCAGTTCTTGAAAGATGTACTCTTTTCCGATTGGTTTTAATATCCCGTCATTCACATAGTAGGAAAGTTCACTGGCTGTCGCTGTAGGATAGAGCTTGAAGAACGTCGTTAAAAACTCATTGATTTCATTGGTTGTAATGGAATCAACCGTCCCCTCACTTTCAATGGCTTTTGGTTTATAACTTGATTTCTTAGGTATGTTGGTAATGGTCGGATTCTTAACCAGTACCATATTTCCAGAACCATCTACATAGACACTCACTATATAAGCAGAGTGGACGGTCTTTGTATTTTCTCCCTCTGTAATGAGCTGGTCTACACTGTAGGTTACATTAAACTCATTGTCGCCAGTTGGCTCTACCGTCCATATCTGAAATCCTCTTACAGAAGACGATACAGGAATATCTTTGCGTACTGTATCAACATTGAGAGCTTGAAGTTCATCTGTCAGATAGCCTTTTAGACTTTCCATTCGATTATCAATGGACTTATCGGATTGCTCCCATGAATAGTAGACTTTCGCAAAGTTCTCTACAAAATTTTCTACATGATGAGTATCAACGTATTCCTTTTCTATGATAGTTGTTTCGTGAATAGTATGAGTATCTATAGCTGTAAAGTGCTTGAATATCGCAAAGCTGAAACTAAGCCCTAAAAGTACCCACAAGGCAATCACAACCTTTTTATGAGGATTGACCTTATAGACACGAGGTTTCTTTTCCTTTGGTATCTGTTTTTCTTTATTCTGATTTTTTCTAAATTTCATCATTAAATCTTCCTTTCTCATTGTTTGATTCGTCCTGCTCCCACTAAATGCTGTTGCCAGTAGGGGCTTGTTAAGTCGGCATAACCGATTGGGTCGCCTGCATGAAACATACGGTTATTGCCAAGGTATATCCCAACATGAGTAATATAAGAGCCAGCGTTATAGGTAGAATGAAAGAAAACCAAATCGCCAGCTTGTGCTTCCGATAGTGGGATATGCTGGGTCACATCATATTGCTGTTGTGCGGTTCGTGGTAAGTTAATTCCAGCTTTTCCATACGTCCATTGTGTCAGTCCGCTACAATCAAAAGAAGTAGTCGGGGAAGCTCCACCGTAAACGTATCGCCAGCCCTCATATTTCAGTGCTTCGTCCATGATGGCTTGTACCGTATCATCATCAAACTCTGTTGTGACAAGATACTGCGTTACCAGTTGCACATAAAACATATTGCCATAGTTGTATCGCCAGCCCCCATTGATAGGTATGGCTATGGGATTGGGGTAAGACACTTTTTCGCCACCTGAATACTCTTTTGAGAAACTTTGAGCCAGTTCAAAGGTATATTTATTTCCACGATTAGCCACATACCCTAAGAAACCACCACCATAATTGTAGGACTGGATAACCGATTCTAAATCTACACTGAGCCTTTCGCTACTGGCTAATAATTCACTGAAATACTTCACACCTTGCTTAATGGATTCTTCTGTACTCAATGAATTAGGTGGAAGACCGAGGGATTCCGAGGACTGCATAACATCTTCCGCAGTACCGCCCGATTCCACCTGTATAATCGCAAGAAGTATGTTGACATATTCTTCAACGCCATATTCTTTGGCATATTTTTCTACCATAGGCTTATGAGCCAGCACTTCTGCGGAAACATTCACACCTCCATAATGAATATTGGAAATTCCGCTGTCCTGTTCATCTGAAAATAAAATGGCAACAAACAGAAGCAGTGAGAAGACCATCAAGAATAATCCAGAACCACCAATCACTAAAGTTTTCAACTTCATGGTTTCTTACCGACTTTCTTAATGGTGGCGGTTTTGATTGGTGGTCTACTTCTTGTATTTTGTAGTGGTACTCTTTGAACAGTAGACGGACGTTCTTTTGTGATTGGACGTTGTGAAGTTCTATCTGCTGTAGTGGTTGAAGTTGCTGGCTTTTGAACGGTTTTTTCTTGAACGGTATTGCCTTGGCGTTCCACTTTTGGACTTGAAAAATCGGACTTAACTGCTGGACGCTCTTGTTTGGCTTGTTGAGATTCCTTATATGAAGTCTGAATATTAGACTGTTTTGAGGTCTGTTCATCATGATATTGTTCTTGTCTTGTAGTCGGTCTTTCATGAACAGAAGAAGCAGGCTGTTTTTTCTGTTTGACCTGTTCCATTTCAGAGCGACGCTTCGCAATGGTTTTTCGCCTTTGTTCCTGCTGTTCCTTGCGTCCACTGGCTCTGTCCGCTTTGGTTTGAGAAATACTACTGGTTAAATCACGGACATTCTCTTTTACTTTGGATTTTCCTTGATATACTGCATATCTTGCATTGGTCGGCAAATCTTTAACCTGTTCTTTCAAACCACTAGCAGTGTCTACCATTCTGTCTTTGGTATCAGCTACTGTACCGATGGTTTGACCGATACGTTTTCCAAGTGTTGATTTTTCCTTTCCGTCTGGTCGGGAGTGATCTGCTTGTGTCCTTGCAGAACTCCCCGAACCCGACTGTCCTTTTTTACCTGTAACAATGGCAGACCCAGCCCCTAGAGTAGTCATGGAACGTCCAAGTTTCCGCTGTAGACGGTGCATGTGAGCGTGCATAAGCATACGAGGTTTTCTCATCACACGACTTCCCACACTTTGAGAATCGTTACTCTGTAGAGAAAACATACTCATTAAATCGCCCAGCTTGAAGTAGATTCCTGCAAAGGTCACAATCTGTAGAAAAGCAATCAAAAAGAACGGATAACCAGCCGATAAGGTATAGAGCATGGTTGAAATACTAAATGCTGTCGTAATAATCAATGTGATTCCAGCTCGTGTCAAAATGGTATTAAAGAGCTTTGTTATGGCTCGTTTTGACATACCATCAAATGATGGAATCATGCTTAAAATAAAGCTCACAGGCAGAAACATAGCATAGATGATAAAAAGTACCTGCGAGAAAATCATGATTCCTGTTAATAGGAATACAAATATGGAAATCCCAATATTGAAGACAAATAGGAAGAAGACTGTACCTAAACGGTTAATGGTCTTTGTAATGGTTAGATTGGTATTGCTTCTGTCTTCAATTTCTTCCGCAACAATTTTTTCTCTGTCTTCGCCATTGTTGGAATCTGGGCTGGTGGAGAGCAGGCTTTCCACACGGTCAATACCGATACTTTCAATGTCTGAACTGTTGTATTGAAGCAGTAGCCACGGTTGCTGAACCTGTATGGAAAACAGGCTATCTCTGATTAAGTCCACGCTGTCCTTGCCTTGACTATCGGAATGGGGCATGACAATCTTCGTGCCAAGTGATAAACTGGCATTACTGATGTCTGATGAAAAGTCATTGATTTTTTTAATGTAGTCGGGAGCGTAGGCAATAAAGGAAGCCGATAGGATAAACACCAGCACAAAATTCATAATGGCATGAATTGCCTTTGTGGTTTCTCTCTTTATCAGTCCCGTATAGGCAACATAAACCCCAAGAACCAAAATCAAGAGTAAGAGGAATCCAACATAGAAACCCTCTGTTGAAAATCCGTTTGCACTCACACCAGCTAAGGTCTGCATATTCTTACCAATGGAATCTGCTGTAGCGGAAATGAAGTCTAAGGAATAGGCTTCCTGTACTAAGTAACCTGTCGCATTGGAAACATACAAACTGATTGTCCAAATAAAATTGGTAATGGCATATAGTCCATACATGACCTGTTTTCCAATCCCGTCCGACCAGTTCCACGGAAGCCAGCCCCAGCTATTATCCACATAAAAATCCAGTTGATAGTTTTCAAGTGGGTATCGGCTGTATTCATTTGCCACATTGACCGTATCATCTACCAAGCCCGCAGCTTGAACCACCGTTCCCAGCATGGCTAAAAGAAAAATGGCAATCACAAGTGTGAAAGCCACTGTCATTGCCACTTTACCTAGACGTTTCAGCGTCCAGTTTGATTTTATTCTGTTTACTATTGATGGTTTCACATTTACACCTCTTTTCGCACAGGTGGTCTGGTATCAAAGGCATGGAGCAGTTCTTCAAATACAGGGTGGAACTGTATCACACCGACACGACCATATAAATCACTGATAAGGCATTGCCCGTTTTCCAAATCACGCAATCGCTTCTGATTGTTTTCGTCCTCTGGGTCTACACCAAAAAAGGCTAAGGTCTTTTTAATCTCGTTAAGGTCAGTGGAACGAAATGCAAATTTTAAGCCGAGGTTATTTTTCAGTTTTTCATCTAAGAGGTCGTCTGTATTTTGGGTCACGAAATATACCCCAGCGTTCATAGCACGACCAGCCCGAACCAGCTTCATAGATAGTGTTTTTCCTTGTGCTACCTGTAAAAAGCTCCATGCTTCGTCTAAATCTACAATCTTGAAAATGCTTCGGTCTGTATGGATAAAGTCTAAAGCAAAGGTACTAATGACAATCAGCATAGCAACGGATAAAAGCTCCATAGTGGTATATTCCTCAAAGGAAGTTTCCTTGTCGGGAAGTACCAAGTCCGCAACCTGTATAATGTTCAGTTGTTTTTCTAAGCTGATAGACTGCTCCACATAACCATTACTGAATAATAAATGTGCAAAGTCATAGTCTGTAAAACTTTCGATATGGTCGGCTATACTGGTACTTAGTGGCGTATTCTCAACCCGTAATTCCTCAATCACTTTCATCAACCCTCGTACTTCACTATTGGTTACTGCACGAATGGCTTTTCTAAGGATTGGGAAGCGTTCCCCATCACGAGAGGAAATCCCCGTAAGGAATGTCAGAATATCAATAGCCAGTGATTCAGAATCTTTGGGATTTTTCATAATCACATAAGGGTCAAGTAAGCCTTTGTTTTTCTCATCAGAAGTCAGAGTGACGATATTGATTTCATGGGAAATCTCTGGCAAGGTTTCTTTCCATCTGCCACGTTCTGCTTTTGGGTCTACAATCACTGCTTGTGCCCCATAAAGCACCGCATAATAGACGATAAGGTTATTCGCAAAGGATTTACCACCACCCAGCGAACCAACAAAAGCCGACGCTAACGCATTGGTTACTGAACCCTTAACCCCTTGACTGGCAAGAGCAGGTTTCAGATAGACATTGCGTCCAGTATCTAAGCTGTAGCCAACATAAATCCCCTCATTTTCCCCCAGCATTTGAGTAGCACCAAAACCTAAACCAGCGAGGAAATCAGAGGTCACGTATTGAATATAATCATTCATATAACGCTTGCTGGCAGGTAAAAATTCTTCATGTAAGCCGAGCATATCCCCAAATGGTCGTACCAGTTTTACGCTTAAATCGTCATAAAAATCTTTCACTTCATTACAACGACGTTTGAGTTCGTCAAGATCATTTGCTGATACCCTTACCACATAAGACAGCTTGTACATAGATTCCTTGCTTTGGTCTAAATTGGTTTCCAGCTCATTCACACTTTCCAGAGCTTCCGCCACATTGGAGCTGGTTTCATTATCACTTTGCCAAGCGTGGTTATCCAAGTCTTTCAGTTCTTTCTTTTTATTGCGGACAGTAGATAGGGCTTTACGATTCGCTACAATTTCCACATTCATTGACGTATCAATCGGGAATGTAAATTGCTGTTGCTGGTAGTAGAAGATTTCAGAGGACGGGAAGTCCAGTTCTCCGACAATGCTGTTAATGGTAAAGTAAGCTACATAGACGGTTTCATCTTCCTGCTGGATTTTCAAATATCGCTGTTTTTCTTCCACCAAACAGCGAGTAGGCTTAATCAAGTCATAGTATTTAATCAGCGTTTCATTATCCAGCTTTTTCTTTGATAGATGGTACTCATACTCTTCATAGGCAGTGCCTGTCTGTCCGTAAAGGTGTTCAATCAGATAGCCGAAGTCGTCCTTATCTAACCTGCGGATTTTGAAACGACGAGAGATTTTATTTTCTAAGAGCTTTTCCATCTTCTGAAAACGCAGGATTTCATCATTACTCATACTAACAAAATCGCCCATCAGCTTATGGTTCACATCATAGACAAAATCAGACAAAGCATTTTTTGCTTCAACGGTAAGACTTTTCATAGAAAACTCCTGATCGTTGAGAAGCAACTTAAAGCCGATAAAGAAACGGTAGTTCACTTGATTTTCGCCAATCATGGATATTAAAGCGTCTGTCTGTTGGTCGATTTTGTCATAGGCAACCGCTTTGAGCTTGCCAGTGACTTCATTTTTGGAACGCTCTTGTGCAGAACGTATGCTGGATTCTGTACTGATTTGTAAAGCATGAATTTTGCCATCACGATTTTGTGCGATAAGCTGTCTGAAAGAATCATGCACTTGTATTTTCTGTTCTGGACTTAGAAATGAGTAATTGTAAGGAACAAGCTCATAGTAAGCATAACATTCCCCGTCTTTATTCCAGACGAGATTGTTTTCAATGTATTTAATTGGATATGCCATAAAATTCACTCCTAACTGCTGTAATGGCTTCTTGTGGCTGGTTTCTGCCAAGCGTTACTTTTTTTCCTGCATAGGTCAGCTTTGGTCGCAGTGCATAAGCAATGACAGACTTCAAAAATCCATAAGGCTTTTTACCATCAAAAGTTTTTGTAGACATAAACCATGTGAAAGCCACAGGAATCCCAAAGTATTTGAGAAATGCTCCCTCTATCATGGAAAGAGGGGGCAAGTTGCCAAGTATCATCACTGCAAAGAGTGACACGACAAACCATGTCATTTGCGTAAAGGTTATGGGAAACGGAAGTCTAAAATCATTGATAGAATACAGTACCTTTTCCACAGACCAGATACTGGTATAGCTTCGTATTTTCTTCATGTAATCAATCCTTTCATAAAAAATAGGGGTAGCTGATTGAGCCACCCCGTAAAATAGAAAATCTGCCAGTAGTAATGTACCGACAGATTTAATAGACGATTTCAAAAATCCCATGATTGGTTGAGATAAACGTTCCTGAAAGGTCTAAATCCCGACCATAGGCTTGATAATCAATATAGTTTTGAAGACTAGCTGGTACTTCGCCTAAAGCACCCGTTTCTTCAATGTAGTAGCGTGCCACGTCATACATATCATCACAATCGGAATGAATGATAATATCCTCTTGATGTTCGCTTAGTTCTTCAATGCTTGAAAAATGAGTGAGCAGAGCAGATAGCTCCGATTGTAATTCTTCGGGTAATTCCGATACCATTTCCCATAGTCGATTGAGTTCGCCAATGGAAGTGTATTCGTCAACCGTAAAGGGTAACTCGTAGTCATGAATGGCGTATTCCTCATATTCATCATTCAAGCCGATTTTCTCTTTGACTTCCTCAAAGTCAATGGGAAAGGTAAACCACGCACCGACCAATTCGCCCTCATTGTATTTGCCTAAATTCGCAATATAGACTTGCATATCGTCCATATATTCACGTCCTTTCTTTGTAGAGATTCAAAAATCCCTACCGCACTTCGTTTGGTGTACCATTCCTTTGCGGAACATAAGAAAACCACTTATATTCCACAAAAGAACGGTTTTATTTAAGCACCAATAATGCGATTGAATAGCTCTAGTAAAATGTCTTTTACTCCAGCAGCGTTGAAGACTAAGCCAACCGCAATAATCGCAATAATTAAAAAGCCAATCAGTTTGCTAAACTCACGCTTGAAGCCAAGATACAAGCCAATCACAACGATTGCTAAAAGCACCAGTGATTGAGCGTTTGATAGAAACCAGTTATAAAGGTTTTGTCCAAAATTCATAAAAATGTTCTCCTCTCTATATTCAACGAATTTGTATTTGAGTTATTTTTTTGTTGTTATCACGTCCTGTTCTTTTACTGACTGTTGCTTCAAAATCTGCTTGTGTCGGTCTGTCAGTTTCGCATGGTCGAGAATGTCTTTTACAACCTGCGTCTGGTTGATTTCATCAAGTTTAATCGCAACCTTTAAGGTCGGGGCAACTTGATGAGATAGCCAGTTCAGCGTCCTTTGGAAGGAGTAAGGCTCTGGTTTTGTGGTTAGTTTTAATCGTTCACGATTGTTCCCAATAAACCAAGCCCATTCTTCATTCAGTTTCCAATCAGAACGAGGTTTGGAATCGTCTTTATCTACAAAACGGATATACCGATTGATAATTTTAAAGGCGGTATGCTCTGGATTGTCATAGACGAGTAAATCACGGACTGCATAATAGGCACGCTCATTTTTCAATCGAATCTCAAAACGGTTTTTTACTTCTGCGTCTTCAATGGGAATATCATTTTTCTTGTACTGCTCGTAGTCCTTTTCATAGATACAGAAATAAACTTCACTTTGTAATGAACCGATATAGAGGGTGTTTCCCATACATTCCTTTTCCTCTTTGCGTACCAGTTCGCCACTGCGATAGCTTTTAAAACTGCGGAAGACGGAGATACATTCTTCCTGTTGGCACTTTTCAGTGAGTACAGGGATATTTAAAATCCCTGTCTTATCGTTAATGGCAAGGTCAAGGCGTTTCATCACACCGCCAGCCACCAAAACGTCCATAAAGAACTCATACCAGCTTCTTTGTTGTGCCAGAAGATAGCTTTCAAATTGTCTGCACCCACGACCTTTCAATTCCACCAGAACTCCTTTGTCCAGTTCATGGGAGCAAAGGACGAATATGTCGCCTAAAGCATAATGCTCTGAATAAGAATAGAAACCATAGTCCTCATGAAGAAAATAGGACAGTTTCAGTTGTAAGATGTTTTCGACCACCTGCTGTACGTCTGTTGTCGGAAAGCGAATTCTTACATAATCAAACAGCATTTCAAGGGGAGCGTCGGGATTGAAGCGTTCCAGAGCTTCCCAAAGGGACTGCTGTAAATCCTCTGATGGCTTGACTTTTCCTGTTTCAATATCGCTTAGATACTGCCTTGTAATACCAGTCGCAACAGCTAAACGGTTTTGAGATAGTCCATAAGCCAAGCGTTTTTCTTTTAAATGCTGTAACCAAGTTTGTTCATTCAGTAAAAATCCCTCCAATCAAAAAGGCGTATGTCAACTTTTAAAGCCCATTTGACATACGCTGAAATTTTGTAAATCCCTTGTAACCAAAGGATTTTCTAATGTTTTTTTGACTGTTTCCTGTCGATTTGTACCCCCCTGTTAGATACGGGGGGTTAAGTGCTGGCGTGGCTATTGCCACACCAGCCAGCAAGATCAGTCCACACCTGCGACTTCCGCTTCGCACGTCGCCTGCGTGGACTGTCTGCTGTTGGATAACTTTTTAATTTCCTCCAAGAAATCATATCCTTTTGGTACAAGGGGAGTATAAAACTCTGATATGACACTTGTTCCTACATCAACATAGCCACGACCTTTGATTCGCTTTAAGAAGAAATCCTTTTGTACGTCACTGCCAAACATCATGCCATAGCCCATTTCAGACATACGACCTAAAGCCACTCTGAAATTAAACTGATCACGGATTCCGTCGCCTAAATATTTTGCGTCTGGACGTTGACAAGCCAGTATTAGAAAGAAGCCAGCTTGACGACCTAACATGACAATCTGTTTCAGCTTATTCATAACTGCGGTGTTTTCTTTTGTTCCCAGCATTTCCATGAAAGCGACGTATTCATCAAAGATTAAGAAGTGTGCCGGGAGACCTAAGTAAGCATAATTTTTGCCAGTCTTATAGTTCTTCATCTGCTTCATTTCCTCACTACGTTTCATCATTTCTTCATAGAATGTTTCAATGCAAGAAAGCAAGTCTTCTTTTCTATAGTAGACATTTGCCATCACAGAACCTAAGTCCGCAAGATCAGCATTTTTCGGGTCAAGAATATACAGTTTTGAATCTGTATGAAGCAAGGCTTCAATCAGTGTCAGTATAAAGTAAGTTTTACCGCCACCTGTACCACCAGCAATCAACATATGAGGGAGCTTATCATATTCCCACCATACGTTTTTCATTAAGCGAAGTTTACCATCTTTAGCTTCTACTTCATCAATAGAAATACGACTGGCTATGGTGTCATAGAGCAAAGTATATTCCACATAGGAATCCTTTAACTCTTTATCCGTCAGCTCACAGTACAAGCCACTCTCTAATTTCTTTTCCAAGTGTAAGAGTTGGTCTTGATATTTTCCCAGCGTGATTTCCACCCGTATCTGTATCAAGCCATTTTTAAGTCGATAATACATTTTAGGGAAGTAGGTTATCTTTTCCTTTGTACGACCAGCACTATCTTTAAAGAAACCCTCTGTTTTGACCTGTTCAGATTCATACCACTTGTTTTCAAGTATCATCTTTGCCAGTTTTTGACGGTGGTAAAGTTGTTTAACCGTATCATAGCGAACCCGTTTGAATACAAACGCTACCAGCAAGCAGATAAGAATTGCGACACTGAAACTGATAATTAAATAGGGAATGTCAATCTTATCTGCTTGTGATAGGTTAAAATCCTGCCAGTTGATCTGCTGGATTGTCTTCACATGAAACAGTCCGACAACCAGCAGGAAAACAGGCAGGAGTGACGCTATCGTAAAATGAAAGACTAAATCTTTACCAGATGGGCGAATCCTTTTACCACGCTGTTTCATGCGAAAAAGTCTCCTTTCTACCTAGCGACTATTTGTCTTGTGTCGGTTCTTTCTTTGCTTGTGGTTGAGCTTTGAATGAACTAGAATCCTTTGTCAGCACAATATCGTCTGCCTTGATATACCAGTCAACATCTGCTCCTTGATAGGTGGCAGTAGCAACGGTGTCCGCAATGGGATTGATAAGTTCCACCCGTGCGTTATAATCAAACTCTTTCAAAGGCACGCTGGCAGGAATACTTACTTGAATCATGCGTCCTTGTCCTTTGGATTTTAAGTCATAGGTACGTTCCTTGATTTCATCTGAAACCGACCCGTCTTCATTTTGGATTCTCACTTCACGACGTAGAGCAGAGAATTTCAATTCTCCAAAAGTCGTGTCTTTATCTAATACAATGCCATTTGCTAATCTCATCATTTTTCCTCTCTTTCTTTATTCTTTTATCATGTCGTCAGCATGTAAAAGGTAATTTGTAAAACCACGAGTGCCGATTTTGTAGCCCTCTGCGGTAATACGTGGATTGACTAACTTCACACGTTCCTCAAAGCCGAAATGTTTTTCGCCAGCTTCAGCAGGAAGCACCACCACAATATCATCTGCTCTTTGAACATCAGAATAGAGATTATAGCTTCTTGATAAGACAGTTAGCCGTCCGTTGATTCTTCGCTGAACGACTTTATCCTCGCCAGCAAATTCTAAATTGCCGAATGTTTTTTCCATGTTGGGAATCACAAATTTAAGTTCCATATTTTTACCTATCCTTTCTTTTTTATTGGCTGAATGAATGTTTGATGGTCTTAAAGAGTGGGGAACGACCTTTTGATTCTTGATTTTTTGTTTTCATAAGTTCACTTCCTTTCAAAATCGGGTAAAAAAATAGACACCTCATTTTTTGAAGTGTCTACCTATTAAATATTCAAATTTTATTGGAAGTATCTTTATATCTTCACTTTTCAAGGATAAATCGTCGTATCAAAGCTCATTCATAAGTAGTAAATTAGTAGTAAATTGAGTGGTTTTGACCTTGATAAAGTGTGATAAGTCCAGTTTTTATGCGGATAACTAGATTTTTATGCTATTTTTAAGCTCAAAAAAGAAAAATATTATTTGCATTGATCTAAATCAAGAAGAATATAAATATTCTACGCAGAAAATAATCTGTTATGCAAAATAAAAATTAAGAATCATCAATTCATAAATAAATTTCTAATACTTAACTAAGTAGCATTCGGTTAATACAAAGGCCAACAGCTGCAACAGCTCCATTAGTTTCTCGATAATCTTTTAGTAAAATATTTTGTTTTTTTTCAGTACTTAAAAGTGTAATATTTTGTTCAATATATTTTTGTAACAATGCATACAATTGAGTTTCAGTAAATAATTGTCCATGAATTATGATATATCGTGAATCAATTATCATGCCGAGATTATTGATTGTAACTGCCAAGTATTTAATAGCATTGTGCAGAATATTAATAATTCCTTCGTCTCCCAACTGATATGCTTTTAAGATGATCTCAATAGACAATTGATTACGCTCTGAACAAAGCTGTCTTAAATAAGTCACAGTTGAATTATCGTATAAAAGTTGAGATTTCTTTATTATCCATGATTCACTAGCATATGTTTGTAAACATCCTCGTTTACCACACTCACATAATTCACCATCTGGATGTACAATAACATGTCCAATTTCTCCAATAACTACGTTAGTTAACCCATATAATTGTCCATTATAAATACTAGAGCAAAACATTCCACGTCCTACATGTAGAATGGAATAATTATCATCATTTGGAATATTATTAAACAATCGTTCAGAGATAGCCATGCACTCAACATTGTTACTAAAATAAATGGGGCCACAAAAATATTCTGGTAACTGATCAAAAACAAAATATTCCCAAAAAGGATTGTTCGTTTGAATTCCTTGTTTTTCTTCGTAAAAGTGCCCAGGCAAAGCCATGCCAATCGCTTTAGGATCGTAATGTTTAAATTTAGTTATGAAAGACTTACAGGCTTCATAAAATAATTCGGTTGATAAACCATCACGATACTTTGAAGAAAGGATTACTTCTTTCTCAAATATTTCACCTTTATTATCACAAATTACAAAAGAAAAAAATTTTTCAGACAACTCAATTCCAACATAAAAACTATGTTTACTAGAAATAGTTAATAGGATTTTTTTTCTACCAGATTTTACTTCTCTATCATTTTCTTCTCCAATTTCTTCAATTAACTTACCTTTAATTAGTTCACTTGTAATATCGCTTACAATAGCTGGCGTAATACCTGTTTTTTTAGAGATATCAATTCTCGAAATTGGCGATTGTGTGTAGATAAGTGTTAATACCTTTTTCTGTCTCTTTCGTTGAATTTTTGTTAATTTCATAAATTCCTCCGTAGTTTTTTAGTCTTCAATAGTTTAGCATATTAATTATTTTTTATAAACAACAATCGCATAATTAAGTTTAATTAGTTATTGACAAACAAAAAAAAGTAATTTATTATCAATGATAACAAAAAGAAATCAATACAATCTTAGAAACTCAATAAAAGCAGTATTTGATTATTTTTTGTTAAAAATATACAAGGAGATAAATTAATGACTAAAAGATTGATTAGTTCCAACGCATCAGAAATACTTAGTATGACTCCACAAGAACTAAAGCAGAGTATTAAGGCTAGCGAAGGCAGAGTGATTATGTCAGAAAATGTCGTTTTTAGAGAAGCGTTTGTTGATGACATCACTAATGCAGAACTTGCGAGAGCTTTTGGTGCAGATATGATTTTATTAAACGGTATTGATGTATTAAAGCCTGAAATAAATGGTTTACCTTTCTTTGAAAACACTTTCTCGGAAGCGCTTCACAATCTAATTGGACGACCAATTGGTGTTAACCTAGAACCAATCGATCGTTCTGTGAAAATGATTGAAAAAAGATTAGAAATTGTCGAGGGAAGACAAGCAAGTATCAAAACTATTAAAGAAATAGAAAAATTAAAACTTGATTTTGTCTGTTTTACTGGAAATCCAGGAACAGGCGTAAGTAATAAAGAAATTATCGAAACTATTAAAATTGCTAAAAAAATTTTTTCCGGTTTAATAATTGCTGGTAAGATGCATGGTGCCGGTGCTAATGAGAAAATTATAGATGTGGGAACAGTAGACGCTTTTATCGAAGCAGGTGCTGATATTATTTTAGTCCCAGCTGTAGGAACCGTTCCAGGATTTGATATTTCAGATTTAAAGTCAATTGTAGCGCGCGCACATGAGAAAGATACATTGGTGTTAAGTGCCATTGGTACAAGTCAGGAAAGTTCAGATCCTGATACAATTAAACAAATAGCAATACAAAATAAAATATGTGGTGTAGATATTCAACATATAGGTGATGCCGGGTATGCTGGATTGGCACCTGTTGAAAATATTTTTGCCCTTAGTAAAGCTATTAGAGGGATGAGACACACCGCTTCAATGATGGCAAGATCAATTAATCGTTAAAATAATAAAAAAGGAGAAAAGAAATGAATAAGATTAATACGTATTTGGAACAAAAAATGTTGCCGATTGCTGGAAAGCTTAGTAGTAATAAATTTTTAGTTGCTATTCGTGATGGAATTACCTTAACAATGCCCCTCATTATTATTGGTTCATTATTCATGGTTATTGCTAGTTTCCCAGTTCCCGGATGGGAAACCTGGTTAGGGGATGTTGGCGTTTCTGGCTATTTATGGAAAGGCGTAGACAGTAGTTTTGGTTTAATTGGTTTAGTTGCAAGCTTTGGTATTGCACATAGTTTAACTAAACAATACGGAGTAGATGGTGTATCGTCTGGTATCATATCTCTGTCAACATTTATTACAGTAACACCATTCTTATCATCAGATGCTGGAGCAGGGATGCCTACTGGTTACATGGCTGCTAAAGGATTGTTTGTTGCTATTATTCTTGGCTTAATCAATGGTTATGTATATCAATGGTTTATTAATAAAAATATTCAAATTAAATTACCAGATACAGTTCCTTCAGCTGTAGCCAAAAGCTTTAGTGCAATCATACCTGGAGCTGTTTTAATAACATTTTGGCTTATTATTTTTGGTTTGTTAGATACTTTTTCATTACCAAATATTCATGATATTGCTCAAGTAGTTCTCGGAAAACCTTTAGGATTATTAGGAAGTAATATTTTTGGAACTATTATTGTTGTTGCTTTAAATAGTTTATTTTGGTTTATTGGTATTCATGGTGGTAATGTTATCAATTCAGTTATGCAACCTATTTGGATTGCTAACTTAGATGCTAATCGCGAAGCTTATCAAGCTGGGCAATCATTACCTCATATATTTACAGTAGCCTTTATGGATAATTTTGTTTATATTGGTGGTGGGGGGGCAACAATTGGTTTAGTTCTTGTGATGGGATATTTAGCTCGCAAGAAAAAAACAAGTAAGCAAACTAAAGTATTGGCTCCAATAACTGTAGTACCAGGGCTTTTTAATATAAACGAACCAACCATGTTCGGTTTACCTGTTGTATTAAATGTTATGCTATTAGTTCCTTTTATTTTAGCCCCCATTGTCAATGTGGTAGTAGCATACTCCGCAATGATAACAGGCTTAGTTCCATTAACAAGAACAGTGGCTACTTGGACAATGCCTCCTATTATTAGTGGTTTTTTAACAACAGGAAGCCTAATGGGCTCCGTTTTACAAATTGTTTTAATTGTGTTAGATATCCTTTTATATTTACCCTTCTTCTTGGCCATTGAAAAACAGTTTAAACAAGAAGAATTAGTTTAATTAAAAATAATAAATATAGTTTACTCAGCAAGATTAAATAGTAAAATACCGACTTTAACTGTCTGAAATCAAAAATGTTATAAAACTACTTATACGATTACTTTTACGATATTTTATCGGAATTAGGTAATCGTATTTTTGTTGGATTTTTACTAGGTTCTTTACTTTCATACATTTCCAAATGTCAAATTAAGCTAGACAAATTGCCTTGGCTCACATAACTCAAAAATACTTCCATCGGCGTCTTGTAGTGCAATGATTTTCTAGGAATATGATTTCTTTTAGAAGCGATACTTTGGATGAATGATTCAGGGATTTCTCTGAAGTCCATTGATTTTGGGAGTCCGTCTTTTCGAAGCAACCCGTTTGAATTTTCATTCAAGGCACGTTGCGAAGGGGTTCCGAGATCAGCAAAAAAGATCTCGATATCATTTGTATTGCTGATCGATTTCCAATTGGAAAACTCTTTGCCACAATCAAAAGTGATGGTCTTGAAAAGGTGTGGCGGAAAAGTTTGAAACCAGTGATTCAATGTTAGTTCAATGTCTTTTGCCTGTCTGCCAGCGGGTTTTAAGGTAATGATTGCTTTGGATAGGCGCTCCACTAGCGTAATCACAGCACTTTTGTGCTTCACTCCAACAATTGCGTCACCTTCAAGGTGACCGAATTCTTCATCGAAATTCTGATAGCGGGCGTTTCTTTCGTGAATCGTTCTTTTGTAAGCTTGCTTACCACGTTTTTCTTGGTGTCCATTGGGTTTACGCTTCCCTTTCATTGGCAAATCCAAAATATTGAACTCATTGTTTTTGAACTTCCGATACAAAGTGCGAGCCGAGCAATCAATTGTTTTCTCGCCACGACCGATGAGCACATCTGGTGGCCACCCTTGATTGACCCTCTTTTGAATGTATCTTGTTTGATCATCAGGCAAGACAATGGGGCGTCTGCCGCATCGGGATTTGTTTTGCTTGTATTGTTTGTAGTAATCCAGCGCATTCTTTCCCTGTTCCAATGCGTGATAGACATTGTATATCGTTTGTCGAGAGCGTTTTAGAAGTCCAGCGACTTTGGAGGCAGGTTGGTGTATATGGAAATAAGACTCTATCAATACGAGTTCGTCTGGTGTAAGATGTGTGTAGGCCATTTGTGCTCACTCCTTATAATTCTTTCGACGGAACTATTTTGAGTGTAGCACAAATGGCTTTTTTCAATTGTCTAGCTTAATTTTACAATCGGCGATTCTATTTTTTATTACCTTTTTTGTTTCTTTTTTATATATTTTTTTATTGTTAATAATGACTAGGATAAAAGTCCTATCTTGCCCATTGATAATTAAATAAAGTTTTTGAACAACGTTCTCTGCTATTCGAGCTAGAACTCAAGTACGCCATGACCCAATTAGCGACAAATACTTAGAGACTTCTTTTTGTTTTGGGAAAACAAAACGCCATGACAATAGCAGCAAATAATGATACTTCCGTAAGGCTCGCCATAAACTGGGGAGAGGTGAAATTCCTATGTGCTTACCCAAAGCAGTTCAAAAATTTTAAACTATTCTTTTAGGAGATGATTTTATAAAATCAAAAGCCTACTTTAATAAAAAACAAACCTGTGAATTTTTAGGGATTGATAATAATACTTTAGATAAGTGGATTCGTGTATATAATTTTCCGGTAATAAAAATTGATGGCGTAGTTCGCTTTGATGTAGAGGATATCAAAGTTTTCATGAATACATTCAAAAAAATTTGAAATTTTCTTCTCGTCACATATACTAGAAATAGCGAAATATACTGCCTTACTTTTTAAAGGAGTGAGGAAGTTTGCCTACAAAACTTTCAAATGGGAAATATAAAACTAATCTGAGGTATCCAAAAAAATTCAGAGAAATCACTGGAATTTCATCAGAGAAGTACCAAAAAGTATTTCCGACTAGGCAATTGGCTATTAAGGCCGAAAGGGAAATGAAAAAGAAGATTGAAACAGTTTTAAGAGAGGAGAATGCAAACTCACTAGAACTAAAAGGAAAAATAAAATTTAAAGAATTTTATGAATCAAAATGGCTTCCTAGATATGAACTAGGTCAAACTACTAGATCAAACAGGGCTCCGAGTAATGTAACAATTAGTAATACCAAGGATATATTCCGATTGCACATCCTGCCAATGTTTGGTGAGTATGGAATGAATTATCTGAATTCAAATACTGAGATAATATCAGATGAATTAACAAAGAAATCGAAAGAATACGCAAATATAAAAATCATCAAAGGTTATGTTCGTTCTATGTTTGATATTGCAGAAATACTAAATTATATCGAATTCAACCGAACTACTAAAATTATTCAATGTATTACTGCACCTAAAAAAATTGCTTTAGAAGAAAAAAGGATGCGCGAAGGGAATCAAGCGTTATCGTCAAAAGAGCTGACCGATTGGATAAAAGCAGTAAACAGTGACTTGAATAATCATTTACTTACGCTTCACGATTATACACTTTTCATGCTTACCTTATACCTAGGTGATAGAAAAAGTGAAACTTATGCTCTGCAATGGAAGTATATCGATTTTAATAAACATACGGTTCGTCTCAAACATGCTTTAGATAAATATCAAAGAAAGACATATACAAAAGGTCGGAAAGATACCGTTATTCAAGTACCAGAAGTTGTAATGACATTGTTAAGTAAATGGAAATCAGCTCAGGCTGAACAATTATTAAAATTAAAAATTGAACAAACATCAGATCAGTACCTCTTTACTTATTCTAAACCATCCGGAGAAGTAAATTGCCCTGTTCACGCTGATTATCTAAACTATCGAATCAATTCAATTAAAAGAAGGCATCCTGAATTAGCTCGTTTATCTCCACACAAACTTCGCCATACCTATGCAACTATAGCTAGACTAGGTGGAGCAAATATGAATCAAATCTCTAATGCTTTAACACACTCAGATATTTCTACTACAAAAATATACGTGAACACACCTGATGTAGTTGATAAATCTGTTTTTGAAGCATTCCAAAAAGGTTTAAATAATTGTAATTAACGTGTGTTCTCAAATGTGTTCTTATTATAAAAAAAGACACTTTCCAAATAATTGAAAAGTGTCTTGAAACATTGATATAAATAGAATATTAACGTTTTGAGAACTGTGAAGCTTTACGGGCTTTCTTAAGACCTGGTTTTTTACGTTCAACCATACGTGCGTCACGAGTAAGTAACCCAGCGCGTTTTAAAGCAGAACGGAAGTCAGGATCTACTTGTAACAATGCACGAGCGATTCCGTGACGGATAGCTCCTGATTGTCCAGCATAGCCACCACCGTTTACGTTTACGATTACATCGTAAGCGCCTTTTGTTTCAGTTACGCCAAATGGTTGGTTGATAACTTCACGCAAGTCAGCATGTGGAATATATTCTTCTACGTCTTTTTTGTTTACAGTAATTTTACCAGTACCTGGTACTAAGCGTACGCGGGCAACTGCATTTTTACGACGGCCTGTGCCGCTATATTGTACTTGTGCCAATGAATTTCCCTCCTTAAATTAAGTTCGTGATATCTAATACTTCTGGTTGTTGTGCAGCATGTGGATGCTCAGCTCCACCGTATACGTTCAATTTAGTAAATTGTTTACGTCCTAAAGTGTTTTTAGGTAGCATACCTTTTACAGAAGTTTCGATAAGACGGCGAGAGTTTTTGTCGCGTAATTCACCAGCTGTCACTGATTTTAATCCTCCAGGATACATTGAGTGACGGTAGTAAATTTTGTCTGTAGCTTTTTTACCTGTTAATTTTACTTTATCAGCGTTAATTACGATTACGAAATCTCCAGTATCCACATGTGGTGTGAATGTTGGTTTATTTTTACCACGTAGTACAGAAGCAACAACTGCTGATAGACGTCCTAAAGGAACATCTGTTGCATCTACTACGTACCATTTACGTTCTACTTCGCCAGCTTTGGCCATATATGTTGTACGCACGTTTCTTTCCTCCAATTTTGTTTTCGATGTTTGACATACACTTGAGTTTCCGGGGCTCATTGTGGGGCAAACAATACCATTTAATATTTTACCTTCAATCACTGATAAAGTCAATGTTTTTCTGCGCTTTCAGAAAATAGATTTTCACTTATTTTTTTGTGCCTTTTAAACAGAAAAAAACCGCCAACGTCAACGTCAGCGGCTTTGGGAGTTGTTTTAAATTATGCGTCAATACCAGGCGCTTTGCCAAGTTTGGCTTGTAACATCCAAATATTTTTTTCGATGTCTGTTTTGTTTGCGATGAAAATGTCTTGTGTGCAGTCGTCGCCTTCTTCACCAGAAACTTCGATTCCTTTTGCGTAAAGGTCTGCTAAATAACGGTAGCCTGCTACTAATTTTTCCATACGTTCTGGAATGGTGCGGTCCCAGTTACCAATTTCATCTTCAATTTTTGTATTTTCTGCGAATTCACGCAATGTTGAGAATGGAGAGCCGTCCAATGTGATTAAACGTTCTGAAACAACATCTAATTGCTCATTGATTTGATCCATGTATTCATCCATTTGTGGGTGAAGTGTTAAAAATTCAGGTCCACGCATATACCAATGTGTTTGATGAATTACCACGGAAAATTGGCTTAAATCTGCAACGAGTTGGTTCAAAATTTCTTTTGTTTTTTCAAATTTCATTCTTTGTCATCCTCCTAAATATTATTTCTACACTCTTAGTGTAATATGAATTGTGAAAAAAGTACACTGAAAACCTTTCTTTTTTAAAATTATTATCAAATTATAATAATTACAATTAAGAATCTAATTAATTTCCTGAAATCGCTGTTTTTTCATCCGCAGTGACGACTTTTTGTTCCGCTTGAGTGAGGATCGTGTCGAGTGCCTCTGTCAACTGGTAAGTATCTTCTTTTCCTGTGACGAAAGCTAAAAAAAACTGATTCAGTCTCAGTTGCTCCACTGCTGGCAAGTACCATTGTCCTTCTACTTGCTTAACCGTTAATGGCAGTTCAACTGGCTCATGGCTGACATTGATTTGTTGGATTTCTTTTTTTAAAACGGCTAACGTGTGCTGCATGTCTAGCGCTTGTGTTTCCTGTTGCGTTTGCTGAAGAAGAGCAGTGGTTGTATCTTCAATCGCCGTCACAAAATCTAAGCCCTTAATCTGAAAAGTGATTGTCGCTTGCCCATTCAATTCTTTCGTGGCTACTAGTTGATATGACGCTTTTTTCTTCACTTGAGCCAGTAATTCTGCGCTAAGCTTCTGGGCTTCGGTCTCGGTGACTTCAGCGTTCATTTCTTTTAAGCTATTGAAAAATTGCTTCTGGAACTGTTGACGGCTCGTCTGCAAATGCTCCGCCAAGACTTTCGGTTCACGAAAAGTTTGAGAGAATGTCTCTGGCTTTTCTTGATAAATAAAGTAATCTACCAACTGTTGCGCTGCTTTTTCGCCGGAACGAGACGGTGCACTGCAGCTTGCTAACGCCCCAATGAATAACAGAAATAGTGGTAGTAGCTGCTTCTTCATTCCTCATCCTCATTTCCTCAAGTCTTTGTCTCTCTTCTAGTTAAGCAACTTCTCAGCCATTTGTCAAAGCTATTTACTATCAATTATTTGCGGAATTCTGCTAATTTTTGATAACTTTGTGCTAAAACTTGTTGGGTTTCTTGAAAAACAGGATACAGTTCTTGATAAACTAGCAATTGATCCGCTCGTGGCGTGACCGTTTCATGAATCAGCACCTGTTGCGCCGCTGCTTGTAAATTTGGTAACTGCCCTAAGCCTTGCCAACCTAGCAAAACAGCGCCTAATGCCGAAGCTTCGGTGCTATCAGTGAACGATAACGTTTCTCCCAGCACATCAGCCATAATTTGACGGAACACAGGGGAATCAGCAAAGCCGCCTGTCGCCCGAATCTCCTGAACGGGTCCACCGAGTTGTTTCAAATCCTCTAAAATAGTTTTTAAATTGAAACAGATGCCTTCCACCACCGCTCGAGCTAAATGTCCAGCATGGTGATTTTTGCGCAAGCCAATAAAACTTGCGCTCGCCTCTGCATTCCACAGCGGTGCTCGTTCACCTAGCAAATAAGGATGAAACAGTAAGCCATTTGCCCCAGCTGGCACGGTTGCAATTTTGGCCATAATTGGGTCATAGATATTGGTCCCGTTTTGAATAGCTTGCTGACGTTCTTCTGCAAAAATCGTTTGGCTCGCCCAATCTAATGCAACTGCACCATTACTACTTGCGCCACCAATCACCCAGTGCTGTTCATCTAGAGCAAAACAAAACGTTTCACCTTGCGGATGCAAAAAAGGTTCTTCGACAATATACCGAAGTGCACCGCTCGTACCGACGGTCAAAGTCGCTACACCCGTTCCTAGCGCTCCCAAACCTAAATTAGACAACGGGCCATCCGCGCCACCAAGAACTAAAACCGTTTCCTCTGCAACACCAAGCATCTCTTGCCAAGAAGGCGCTAACGCTGGAAAAATGAACGTTGACGGGGCAACTTTTGGCAACTGTTCCTTCTCAATAGATAAATACGCTAAAATCGACGATTCCCATTGCCGCGTGTGAATATTAAATAAACCCATTCCTGAAGCACTACTATAATCTGTCCAGTATTCGCCAAAGAAACGGTAAAAAATGTAGTCCTTAATCCCAATAAACTTGGCCGCGCTCTGCGCAACGGCTGGCTGATTTTCCTGCAGCCAGCGAATCTTGTACAAAGGCGCCATTGGATGAACTGGCATGCCTGTCAATTGATAAAACAATTGGGCCGCTGGCTTTTCTTTTAACGCTTCCGCATAATCAGATGCTCGTGTGTCAGCCCAAGTAATCACTTGGGTCAATGGGCGTCCTTGCGCATCCATGGCAATTAAGCCATGCATCGCTGAAGCAAAAGAAATGAGCCCAATTGGTTGATTCTTCACTTGCTGTGTGACGGTTCGAATACAGTTCACCACAGCTTGGAACAGCGTTTCTGGGTCTTGCTCCGCCATTCCTTCAGTCTCTTGAATTAATGGATAACGCACATAGCTAGAAGCTACGACTGTGCCATTTGCTTGAAAAGCCACTGCTTTGGCTTGCGTGGTGCCAACGTCGACACCAATCGCTAATTTTTCCATTTGATTCCCTCATTTCTTGTTTCTTTTATTATTCCTAACAAAAAAAGATTTGTCTAGTCAAACGAAAAAGTTTAAAAAAAGCGTAGTTTATTTTTAAGGAGGTAACCTATGTTTTTCTTGAGTCTCTTTTTGATTGGTGCCTGTTTCGGTTCTTTTTTATGCTTAGTGGCGGAGCGCTTACCAGTAGGGCGTTCTTTGTGGTGGCCCCCTTCCCACTGTCAAGGTTGCCACCAGCCTCTACAACTCTATGAATTAATTCCAGTTGTTTCGATTTTGCTGCAGCGCTTTCGTTGTCGAAAGTGTCAACAGCCAGTAGCTAAGAGTTATCTTTTAGCAGAACTTGTCATGGGCGGCTTAACCGCAAGCTGTTTTTCAGCTGGCCTGACGATTGATGCTTTGATTCTCTGGTGGTGGCTGACGAGTGCTTTCACATTATCCTTGATTTATTACTGGTATTTAGTGGTTGAACCGAAGATTCTTTATCCTAGTTTTTTTGTGCTTTGCTTGCTGAAAGTGGCGGGTCAGCATTCGTTTTACTTACTGACTGGTCTTTTTTGTTTTTGTTTTTTCCAAGCCGTCTTACATTATTTTCCGGAAGCCATGGGGCGAAGGGATCTTTTGTTACTGGGTTTGTGGGGCTGTTTTTTACAGGTACCTCAGTTGCTGATGCTACTATTTTTTGCCAGTAGTTATGGCCTAATCTATGGCTACAGCTGTAAATTTTTGGGGTATCCAGTTGAACAGACACTTCCCTTTGTCCCCTTTTTAAGTTTGGGCTTACTCACAATCAGTTGCTTATAGCAAAAAAAAAAGCCGCAAGGAGCATGCTCCTTACGGCTTTTTAGGGTTTATTTATTGATGTTTTTCATCGCATCTTCAGCAGCCATTTGTGCTTCAATGTCTGAAATACTATAAACGTTTTCGCTAGCTACGCCAACTTCTTTTGGTTCCATGTTACGGTAACGAGCCATACCAGTACCAGCTGGGATGATTTTACCAATGATAACATTTTCTTTCAATCCAAGTAATGGATCTTTTTTGCCACGGATAGCAGCATCTGTTAACACGCGTGTTGTTTCTTGGAAGGATGCAGCAGATAAGAAGCTGTTTGTTTCCAATGACGCTTTGGTAATACCAAGTAAGACTGGACGACTAGTAGCAGGGACGCCACCAGCAACTAATGTGTCGTAGTTACGGTCTTTAAATTCTGCGATGTCCATTAATGTTCCTGGAAGGATTTCAGTGTCACCTGGATCCATTACGCGGATTTTACGTAACATTTGACGAACCATTACTTCGATATGTTTGTCCCCGATTTCTACCCCTTGCATACGGTAAACACGTTGTACTTCACGTAATAGGTAGTTTTCAACAGATAAAACATCACGAACTTGTAATAATTGTTTTGGATCGATTGAACCTTCTGTCAACGGTGCACCACGGTGGATGATGTCGCCTTCAGCAACTTTCATACGTGCAGTGTAAGGGACAGTATAGGTACGTGTATCTGTTTTTCCTTTGATGGTTACTTCTTTTTGACGTGTGGCAGGATCTTCAGAAATATCGATAACTTCACCGGTTACTTCTGTAATCACTGCTTGCCCTTTCGGATTACGTGCTTCAAAGATTTCTTGGATACGAGGTAAACCTTGAGTGATATCGTCGCCGGCAACCCCACCGGTATGGAACGTACGCATGGTTAACTGTGTACCAGGTTCCCCGATTGATTGAGCGGCGATTGTACCAACTGCTTCTCCGACTTCAACGTCAGAACCAGTTGCCAAGTTACGTCCGTAACAGTGCTTACATACACCATGTTTTGTGTTACATGTAAAGACAGAACGGATGGTTACTTTTTCAATACCAGCGTCCACGATTTCTCTGGCAAGATCTTCAGTGATTAATTGATCCGCACCAATGATGATTGCACCAGTTTCTGGGTGAACAACTGATTTACGTGTATAACGACCTAATAGACGTTCGTCTAATGGTTCGATAATTTCATTACCTTCACGAATGGCTTCGATTTCAAGACCACGGTCAGTGCCACAGTCGTCTTCACGAATGATTACGTCTTGGGCAACGTCAACTAAACGACGTGTTAAGTAACCTGAATCGGCTGTCTTCAAGGCCGTATCGGTCATCCCTTTACGAGCCCCGTGAGTTGAGATAAACATTTCTAAGACAGAAAGTCCTTCACGGAAGTTTGAGATGATTGGTAATTCCATGATTCGTCCATTCGGAGCGGCCATCAAACCACGCATACCAGCTAACTGTGTAAAGTTGGAGATGTTACCACGGGCTCCAGAGTCAGACATCATGAAGATTGGGTTACGAGCTTCCATACTTTCGATCAGTTTTTGTTGGATTTCGTCTTTGGCACCGTTCCAAACGCCGATTACACGTTCATAACGTTCGTCATCAGTAATTAAACCACGACGGAATTGTTTAGTAATTGTTTCAACTTGTTTGTGGGCAGCATCAATGATTGCTTGTTTTTCATGAAGAACCATGATATCGGCAATCCCTACTGTCATCCCAGCATAAGTTGAGTGTTTGTAACCTAAGTCTTTCATGCGGTCAAGCATTTTAGAGGTTTCCGTAATGTGGAATCTCTTGAAGACTTCAGCAATGATATTTCCAAGATTTTTCTTCTTGAATGGTAAAACTAATTCTTGCTCTTTAATGTGTGCAGGAATGTCTGTACCAGCTTCTACGAAGTATTTATCTGGTGTTTGAACAGTTAAGTTATAGTCTGTTGGTTCGTTCAAGTAAGGGAACTCAACAGGCATGATTTCGTTAAAGATGATCTTACCAACTGTGGTGATTAAGATTCGTTCTTTTTGCCAATCAGTAAATGGTTTGTCACCTAAAAGTGTTGTTTGAACCCCAATCCGTGAGTGTAAATGCACGTAGCCATTTTGCCATGCTAAAACAGCTTCGTTCATGTCGCGGAAGATCATGCCTTCCCCTTCACGGCCTTCTTCTTCCATTGTTAGGTAGTAGTTACCTAAGACCATATCTTGAGATGGTGTAACAACTGGTTTACCATCTTTCGGGTTCAAGATATTTTGGGCAGCAAGCATTAACATACGAGCTTCTGCTTGTGCTTCTTCGTTTAGAGGCACGTGAACCGCCATTTGGTCTCCATCGAAATCGGCATTGTAGGCTTCACAAACTAATGGGTGAAGACGAATCGCACGACCTTCAACAAGAACAGGTTCGAAAGCTTGGATCCCTAATCTATGCAACGTAGGTGCCCGGTTAAGTAAAACTGGGTGTTCTTGGATAACTTCTTCTAAAATATCCCAAACTTCATCTTCGCCACGTTCGATTTTACGTTTCGCATTTTTAATGTTTGTCGCAATTTCACGTTGTACTAATTCACGCATTACAAATGGTTTGAATAATTCAATCGCCATTTCTTTTGGTAAACCACATTGGTACATTTTTAAGAACGGACCAACGACGATTACGGAACGACCAGAATAGTCAACACGTTTACCTAGTAAGTTTTGACGGAAACGACCTTGTTTCCCTTTCAACATGTGAGAAAGAGATTTCAATGGACGGTTACCTGGTCCAGTAACTGGACGGCCACGACGACCATTATCGATTAAAGCATCGACCGCTTCTTGTAACATCCGTTTTTCGTTTTGAACGATGATGCTTGGCGCATTTAAGTCTAATAAACGTTTTAGACGGTTGTTACGGTTGATAACACGGCGGTATAAGTCGTTTAAGTCACTTGTTGCAAAACGACCACCTTCCAATTGAACCATCGGACGTAAATCTGGTGGAATAACTGGGATAACATCCATTACCATCCAGCTTGGTTGGTTACCAGAGGCACGGAAGGCTTCTAAGATGTCTAAACGACGGATGGCACGTGTCCGTTTTTGACCAGAAGCTGTTTTCAATTCTTCTTTTAATTGCGCAACTTCGCCATCTAAATCGACGTTATCTAATAATTGTTTCACGGCTTCGGCACCCATAGCAGCTTTGAAGGCTTGGCCATATTGTTCACGTTTTTCACGATATTCGCGTTCCGTTAACAATTGTTTTTTCTCTAATGTTGTGTCACCTGGTTCGATGACAACGTATGAAGCAAAATAAATGACTTCTTCCAATGCACGAGGGCTCATGTCTAAAACAAGACCCATCCGAGATGGAATTCCTTTAAAGTACCAGATATGTGAAACTGGTGCGGCTAATTCAATATGTCCCATACGTTCACGACGTACTTTTGAACGAGTGACTTCAACGCCACAACGGTCACAGACAATACCTTTATAACGGATACGTTTATATTTACCACAAGCACATTCCCAGTCTTTGGTTGGACCAAAAATGCGTTCACAGAATAACCCTTCACGTTCGGGTTTTAATGTACGGTAGTTAATTGTTTCGGGTTTTTTAACTTCCCCATAAGACCAACTTCTGATCTTTTCTGGTGAAGCAAGCCCTATTTGCATACTTTCGAATTTATTTACATCGATCAAAAGGAATTCCCTCCATTTCCTTATTTAGAGAAGCTGAGTCAGCAACTTGTTAGCAAATGGCAAGCATCACTTGAAAGAAGGTCTGACGACACTTGGAACAAGTAATGGCTTGCGCAGTTGCCACAAAGTCGCAGTTGAATCAACTCATCAGAGTGGTAGCGACAAATTAGTCTCTGTCTTCGGCTGTTTCAATTTCTTGAACAACGTCTTGTGCTTCTTCTTTCACGACTGATTCTGCTTCTTTTTCCAGCTGTTTCGCTGATTGTTGTTCCGCAAATTTGGTTAGTGCGTCAACGGTGATTAAATCATCATCGTCATCGTCCATATCGCGTAACTCAATCTCAGCTTCCTCAATGTCCAAGACACGCATGTCTAAACCAAGTGATTGTAATTCTTTCACTAATACTCGGAATGATTCAGGCACACCTGGTTTTGGAATTGGTTCACCTTTAACGATGGCTTCGTATGTTTTCACACGTCCGACAACGTCATCAGATTTGTAAGTTAAGATTTCTTGTAATGTGTAAGCAGCACCGTAAGCTTCCAGTGCCCAAACTTCCATTTCCCCGAAACGTTGTCCACCGAATTGAGCTTTACCACCCAACGGTTGTTGCGTAACAAGAGAGTAAGGTCCGATTGAACGAGCATGCAATTTGTCATCAACCATGTGGGCTAATTTAATCATATACATGACACCAACGGAAATACGGTTATCAAATGGTTCACCTGTACGTCCATCGTAAAGAACTGTTTTAGCATCGCTAGCCATACCAGCTTCACGAACAGTTTCCCAAACGTCTTCATCGGTTGCCCCATCGAAAACAGGTGTTGCGACGTGAATACCTAATTGGCGAGCAGCCATACCTAAGTGTAATTCAAGTACTTGTCCGATATTCATACGAGAAGGTACCCCTAATGGGTTCAACATGATATCAACAGGTGTTCCGTCAGGTAAGAATGGCATATCTTCTTCCGGCATAATACGGGAAACAACCCCTTTATTTCCGTGACGTCCCGCCATTTTATCTCCTTCGTGAATTTTACGTTTTTGAACGATATAGACACGAACTAACATGTTGACACCTGGTGATAATTCATCGCCAGCTTCACGAGTAAAGATTTTCACATCATGAACGATACCGCCGCCACCGTGAGGTACACGGAGAGACGTATCACGAACTTCGCGGGCTTTTTCCCCGAAGATTGCGTGTAATAAACGTTCTTCTGCAGATAATTCTGTAACCCCTTTAGGTGTGACTTTCCCAACTAGTAAGTCGCCATCTTGAACTTCAGCACCAATGCGGATAATCCCCATTTCGTCTAAGTCTTTCAACGCGTCTTCCCCAACGTTTGGAATTTCACGGGTAATTTCTTCAGGTCCTAATTTTGTATCACGTGCTTCTGATTCATATTCTTCAATATGCACAGAAGTGTAGACATCGTCTTTAACTAAACGACGGCTCATGATAATGGCATCCTCGTAGTTGTAACCTTCCCATGTCATGAAGGCAACTAAGACGTTTTGCCCTAAAGCCATTTCGCCTTCTTCCATAGAAGGTCCATCCGCTAAAGTATCGCCTTTTTCAACTTTTTCACCTAAGTGAACAATTGGGCGTTGGTTGTAGCTTGTTCCTGAGTTAGAACGACGGAATTTTGTAACCATATATTTGTCTAATGCGCCATTGTCGCGACGAACGCGAATTTCTTTTGCATCGACGAATTCTACGACACCGTCATGTTTACATAGTAAAGCAGCACCTGAGTCATGGGCTGATTTATATTCCATACCTGTACCTACCCACGGAGAGCGTGGTTGAATTAACGGCACCGCTTGACGCTGCATGTTGGCACCCATCAAGGCACGGTTGGAGTCATCGTTTTCTAAGAAAGGAATACATGCTGTTGCGACTGCGACTACTTGTTTTGGTGAAACGTCCATGTAGTCAACTTTGTCTACGGCAACTTCTAAGTTTTCACTTTGTAGACGCGCCATAACAACATCATTGGCAAATGTGCCATCTTCATTTAAAAGTGAGTTCGCTTGCGCTACGATATAATGGTCTTCGATGTCTGCTGTTAAGTAATCTACTTGATCAGTAACACGGCCTGTCGCACGATCAACACGGCGATAAGGCGTTTCGATGAAACCAAATTTATTCACTTTCGCATAACTAGATAAGCTATTGATCAACCCGATATTTGGTCCCTCAGGCGTTTCAATTGGACACATACGACCATAGTGAGAGTAGTGAACGTCACGAACTTCATAACCGGCACGGTCACGAGTCAAACCACCAGGCCCTAAGGCTGATAGACGACGTTTATGGGTTAACTCACCTAATGGGTTTGTTTGGTCCATGAACTGTGATAACTGTGAAGAACCAAAGAATTCTTTGATACTTGCTACCACTGGACGGATGTTGATTAATTGTTGTGGTGTCAATGTTTCTGTGTCTTGAATAGACATTCTTTCACGAACCACACGTTCCATACGGGCTAAACCAATACGGAATTGGTTTTGTAATAATTCGCCTACTGAACGGATACGACGATTACCTAAGTGGTCGATGTCATCGACATTGCCGATATCTTCCATTAAGTTGAAGAAGTAGCTCATTGAAGCAACGATATCTGCTGGACGAACTGTTTTTACGCTGTCGTCTGGATAGCCGTTACCAATCACATTTACGATACGTTCAGGATCTTTTGGTGAAAGAACTTGAATCACTTGGATTGTCATTGGTTCAGTTACTACCGCATCTTCACTTGGATAGTAAGTTACGCTGTTTAAGCCGTTGTCAATGTATTCGCCTAATGTTTCCATGATTTGGTGTGTTAAAACCGTGCCTTTTTCGACAATGATTTCACCAGTTTCTGGATCAACTAGCGTTTCAGCTAAGGTTAAGTTTAATAGACGTGTTTTTAAGTCTAATTTTTTGTTAACTTTGTAGCGACCAACGTTTGCCAAATCATAACGTTTTGGATCAAAGAAACGTGCAGTTAACAAGCTACGTGAGCTATCTGCTGTTTTTGGTTCGCCTGGGCGAAGACGTTCATAAATGTCTTTCAAGCCTTCTTCTGTACGAGAATCACTTGCGTTTTTGTGTAAATCTTTTTCAATTGTGTTGCGTAAGCTTTCGCTGTCGCCGAAAATTTCGAAGATGGTATCATCTGAACCGAAACCTAAAGCACGAACTAACACAGTTAAAGGAATTTTACGTGTGCGGTCAATCCGAACATAAGAAATGTCTTTCGCATCTGTTTCCATTTCTAACCATGCACCACGGTTAGGAATGACTGTTGAGCCAAAACCTTCTTTGCCGTTTTTGTCCACTTTTCCATGGAAGTAAACACCTGGAGAACGAACTAATTGGGAAACGATAACACGTTCTGCCCCGTTGATGATGAAGGTACCCATTTCTGTCATTAATGGGAAATCGCCGAAGAAGACTTCTTGGGATTTAATTTCACCTGTTTCACGGTTGGTTAAACGTAATGTTACATGTAATGGCGCAGAATAGTTGGCATCATGTGCGCGGGCTTCTTCTACTGTGTACTTTGGTTCTTTTAATTCATAGTCAACAAATTCTAAGGATAAGTTTCCTTGGAAATCATCAATTGGTAAAATGTCTTCAAACATTTCACGAAGTCCCTCATCTAAAAACCATTGATAAGAGTCTGTTTGGATTTCAATTAAATTTGGTAATTCCAATACTTCACTGATACGTGCGAAACTTCTACGTTCGCGATGCTTTCCGTATTTTACTACGTGTCCAGCCAAGCTCTTCACCCCTCTAGTTATAAGTCTATCAAAACACCGATCCGAAAAATTACATTTACGTTACATATATTAAATATATGTAACAAAAAGCATTTTTTGCAGTTTTTAAGCAAAAAAAAACCAAAAATAGAACATGCTTCCGAAAAATTTTCTGGCGTTTCTACTTTTGTTTTCCTATAAAAAACCGGAACGGACAATATTTCGCTCCTGCTTCGTCACTTTCAGATAGTTTTTGCTCTATAGATTCTACTACCTTTGTCTAGAAAAGTCAAGGGTTTCTTTAAGGTTTTCTTTTTCATAAAAAGGAGTTTTTTGTAAAGGGTTTCTAGTAGCTATAAGATGATTTTTTTCTGGACTTGACCATCAAAATTAAAATAAGCAACTTTTTAATATTTTGCTATCAAAAAAAGTTAGAGTTTAGTAAACTTATTATTAATAGGAGGTGAGAAAATGAACTTAGTAATTGAAATGATTACGAAAAAGTTTGAAGAAAAGGTTATTTTCGATGGGGCTAGTTTCCAATTTCAAAAAGGGAAGATTTATGGACTACTCGGCCGGAATGGCGCAGGTAAGACAACTTTATTTAACTGTATTTCTCGAAATCTTTCACTCGACAGTGGTCAAATTTATTTGGAAGAGGATGGCAGACAGAATCTAAACTACGATAATACCGAAATTGGGTTTGTTTATACAACGCCTCATTTACCAGCATTTATGACGGCTTATGAGTTTGTTCGTTTCTTCATAGACATTAACCGTGAAAAAATCAACGACTTACAGTTGCCAGAAGAGTACTTACTGACTATTGGGATTGCTAGTGAAGATCACCATCGTTTACTAAAAGATTTTTCACACGGTATGCAAAATAAGGTCCAAATGTTGGTGTCTTTGATGGTCCAGCCGCCCGTATTATTATTGGACGAACCGTTAACATCCTTTGATGTAGTGGCAGCTCATGAAATGAAAGAACTGATAATTCGTATGAAATCTAACTCAGTGATTATTTTTTCAACACATATTCTCCAATTAGCACAGGATTTATGTGACGAAGTCGTATTGTTGCACCATGGGAAATTACAGGCCCTGCCAGCTAATCGCATTCATGAACCTGATTTTGAGCAGGAAGTTGTACAGTTATTGTTGGATAAGGAGGCATTAGGCGATGAACCACTTCGTTAGTTTCTTCAAAGAAGATTGGCAATTTTTCAATTACAAATTAATTAAAACGCTGAACGGGTTCCTCTACTTTTTGCGAAAACTACCTGGCATAAAGAAATTTATTAGCGAACGGGTTTACTCTGCCTATGATTTGAAAAATGTTTTAGGCATTTTCCTAACCGTTCTGAAAGTTTCCACTTCTTTTTTTATGAAGATTGTCATTTTCGTAGCAGTCGCCCTCCTTCAGATATTCCTAATGAATTTTTTTAAAGGAAGTCAGTCTGCCAATCTTTTTTCTCAAATTAATCAACCGATGTTGGCGCAAAGTGCGTTTCTGTGGTTTGTCTTCGTCGTCCTCATTTTAGGCTTTTACAATCATTTTTCAGTGACTCTTAATAAAACCGCAATTGATTTTTATACAGAGTTTAGCTTATCACGTCATCGATTTATTTTAGGTCAAAAATTTATTGAGCTTTTCAAAAATACGTGCTTTTATTTTTTTACTGGCTTACTGTACAGCTTAATTGCTAGCAATTTGTCCCTAGCCTTAATTCTTCCACTTTCCTATTTAGCTGGTAACTTTTGGTTGTTTATTTTCTGTCGATGGCTCTATATGTTCAATCACAGCAAAGCTACTCGCCGTTGGATTGGCGGAATTGCTACTGGGTTATTTTTAATGCTCCTCTTTAGTTTGTACTATTTTGGCCTCGTGGCTCCTTTGAACAAACTCTACACCAGTTGGCTTTCCTTACCCATCTGGCTAGTTTTAGCTTTCTGGGGCATGAAAGCTGCGTGGACCTACCCTAAACAGACGGCATTTATTGACAAAATAATTATACAGTCGTTATCCTTTTATGATGCGCTCACAACTCAAAAACCTGAGCAAGACCAGTATATTGGTCAAGGTCTCAAAATGCAAAAACAGCTACAAGTGAACAAAGATCAACAAGTGGATAAGTTAGTTGGCACGGAATATTTAAACGCCTTGTTGTTTAGCCGTTATCGTCAAGTGTTTAACAAAAAAATTCGCTATTTGTTCATCAGCTTTACCTTGCTGGTTATCAGTCTTATTGGACTGCGACTAGCGAACATTCGCGGGTACATTAGTGAAACTGAAACAATCCAACTTTTACCATTACTATTTATATTAATGTATTTTCTTTCTTTTGGTAAACAAGTCGTGCAAATGTTGTTTGTCAATTGTGATTCTTCCATGCTCTATTATCCTTTTTATCGAGAACAAAGAACTATTTTAAGTGGCTTCGTCTATCGATTAAGGCAAATATTTAAATATAACAGTTTGGTTGTTTTGGGAATTTTTCTATTATTCCTCTTGTTACAAATACTGAATGATTTTTATTTAAGTTGGCAATTTTTTGGTACCTTATTGTTATTATTAGTAGCCTTGAGCTTTCTCTTTTCTTTTCACGAATTGTTTATTTACTATCTACTTCAACCTTTCACGGTGGATATGACCGTGAAAAACCCGCTATATAAAGTCATTACGTGGATTTTTTACTTTTTTGCTTATATGAATACGTACGTTAAATTTACAGGTTTTTTCTATGTCATTTGCGTATCCATTCTTAGCATTGTATATGTCGCTATCGGGTTGCTAATCATCTACCATAAAGCCCCGAAAACTTTTAAAATAAAATAATAGGATTCTTTTATTAGTGATTTCCCTAAAAAAACTAATGAAAAAAGGCGTAATAAATAATTACGCCTTTTCCCCTATCTTCTATTCACACAAAAAAACGAATGCAAAGATGCATTCGTTTTTGACTAACCGCCACCTAATAAAAAGTCTAGGACATTCATGCCGCCGCTTGTTTGGCTGCGGTAAAGTTCGGTGTAGCCGCATTGGGTACAGCTAATTGTAATAAATTTTTTATTTTGAACATCAAAAATTTTCGCAAAGTTCCCACCTGTTGCTTGAAATTGGTCCGACACATAGTGCATGTTGCCACATTTCTCACAAACATATTGTTGCTTTTCCATTCCCCTCACTCCTTCTCAATAAAACAAGTATAGCAAACGCCTGCTTCATTTTCCTCCATCCTAAGATGGATTTTTTCACTAGTTGACCAAACCTTTTCCTTTCCGCTACAATAAGCATAACGAATCGGAGGAAAAAATATGTCGACAAAAAGCCAAGTCCTAACTTTATTGATGAAACAAACGCCCGCATTCCTTTCGGGCGAAGAGATGGCACAACGTCTATCCTTATCTCGCACAGCTATTTGGAAAGCGATTAATGAATTGAAAAAAGATGGCTATCAAATTACTAGCGTGCAAAATAAGGGGTATCGCCTTGAGAAATCAGATGTCCTTTCTGCAGAAGGCATTCAGTTGGCATTATGGCCCCAAACGCCACCTTTAACAATTACCGTCCTAGAAACATCTGAATCTACCATGACCGATGCTAAGCGGGCGATTTTAGACCAGACGCCCGACAATACATTGATTGTTGCTGACATGCAAGAAATGCCGCGGGGCAGGTTCGGCCGACCATTTTTCGCTACGCCAGGTAAAGGGATTTACATGAGCATGGTGCTTCAACCGAACCAAAATTTTGAAGAAATCGCCCAATATACTGTGATTATGGCCGTAGCGGTCGCTCGAGCAATGGATGCTCTGGCAGGCGTTCACACAGAAATTAAATGGGTCAATGATCTTTATTTAAATGGCAAAAAAGTTTGCGGGATTTTGTCGGAAGCCATGAGCAATGTGGAAACAGGGCAGATTTCTAATGTTATCATCGGCATGGGGATTAATTTTTCAATTACAGAAACCGAATTTCCTGAGGACATTCGGCAGAAAGTGACTTCTCTTTTCCCAGATGGTGAACCGACGGCGACGCGAAATGAATTAGTCGCCAACATTTGGAATCATTTTTACCAAATTTTAGACGAACGTTCAACGAAAGACTTTTTAGAAGAATACCGACAACGCTCCTTTGTGATTGGCAAAGACGTAGCTTTTACCCAAAACGGGCAAGACTTCCGCGGCGTTGCGACAACCATTAATGGAAATGGAGAATTGATTGTCCAGTTGCCTGATGGCACGGCCAAAACGTTGTCTTCTGGGGAAATTAGTTTGGACCAGATTGGTGAATGGCGTCGAGGATAAGTGGGGAAGTTTAGAAAAAATCAAGTGGGACATCAGTCGTATTGACTGATGTCCCACTTGCTACTTCTGAAGATAATCAGCTGAACAAAAGCAGCCCCTTCGAAAATAAGCCGAAATTGACTTTCTCACACAAGTGTTCGGCGTATCTTAATCCTTCCAAGTGTTGAGAATCACGAAGAACGTAGTGATTCGATGATGAACAGAACCTACTTGGTTCTTGGCGCTAAGCACTTTTGTCTCAGCCGCATTATCTTGATACCTGATTATTGAACATTAACATCTATCGCTTGATAAAATGAATTAATCGTGTCATTGATATCCCAAACGGCATAAATAACATGGTATCCTTTCCTATCAGCGGGAATATTTATTCTGTGTGTTTCTGTATCATTGACCATAAATCCTTGACCAGGAGGTAAATCTTGACCGATTGGTTGCCCTACTATGCCAATCAGTTCCATTTCGTCCATCGTTAATGGTGCATTAGGATTCCATCCTGGTTTCGTCATATAGTATCTAAAACGATTGGTCTTATGTTTTGCCGTCATCACCCATTTAAAATTATTCTCTCCTGTTGTTATATTACTTTTTACCCAACGAGTGGCTGTTTGTTCATCTAGTTTGGAATAGCTTGCTAATCCAGCTGAAGGCAACCTTCCATTTAATTGACCCGTGTCTAATAATTTAGTTGGCGCTTCAATTCCTTGGGGTGTCGTGATAATTTCTGGCTGTGAGCTGTCTTGACCAGGTCCCCATCCAAATCCGTTTGCTTCCGCATTTTTGACTCGACTGACTGGGCTATCAACATAGCCGTGTGCATAACTCTGCTGTGCATATCCTAAAGCAAAAACACTGATCATCGTTGCGCCTACTGCAATTATGAATAACATCATTTTTTTCATGTATATCGCTCCCTTATAAGCAAAACCCTTCAAAAAACATGTAATCTTAATCAACTGAAACATAAAATCTCCACAACATCATTTTTACTTTTTCGATAGCGACCATCAACTTTGTGCACAATTATTGTCGACATATTTATTTTAAATGAACTAGCAATTCAATAGCAACTGTCCGCCTTTTTTACTGAGAAAAACTTATAGCACTCTTATAAAAAATGTTTGTTTTTTAATTTATCATTATTGAACACCAACTATTTATAGCGGTTAACCAAGAACAGCCTTGTACACTTTTTTTAGAATGCTCAAGTACTGTTTTTTTAACTTCTTCACTTCCCCACACCTTTAAATTTATTTAAAAAACAATAAATTTTCTTAAACTTCATTGTGAGAACCGCTGCATAAATTCTATACTTCTAGCGTTAGATAAAATAACCTTGTTAGGTGAGGCTCCTATCCAAACATAGGCTATTGCGCAGAAATGTCGAAAGACACCAATGTGTAAAACAGGAATGGTCGAATTAAGGCTCTTCTAAAAATAGCTAAGAGAAATCTTTACGTTGGATAGTGCTAAAGCTCAGACGATGAGAACCGATTGGCTTGCTGTGTCCTGTTTAGTCGCAAGCGCTTATTTACAATCGATGCTGGCTTAGTCTACTCTTTCAAGGGAAAAAGAAAGGGATTCTCATGCAAACATCGAATAAAAAATTTCCACTTTATGCCCTAACAACGCTTGGTTTTACTTTCCTCACTTTGTTAGTGGCGGCTAGTCCAAATTGGTTTCAACAAATGGACGAAGCTATCTATCACATCAAATGGCAATTAAATGCCCCACTTTTAACAGCGGTCAATCTGTTAGCAAAAACAGCCACAATTGGACCAATGCTGCTATTCTTCTTATTATTGATGGTATACCTTTTACGCAAAAAAGAAAAAATCCTAGCCTTTTGGGCTGTCAGTAACCTATTAGCTGTCGGCTTCTTAGGGAGCGTTTTTAAACATGTGGTGGGTCGGGCTCGACCAAACCTAGGCGCTTTAGCTGACCGGAGCTCTGCTAGCTTTCCCAGCGGACATTCATTATTAGCAATGGCGCTGGTCTGTACAATTTTGATCATTTTGGCCTATCTTCATGTCGAAAAAACCAAAGGCATCAAAATTTTCTTACTCACTTATTTAGTTTTGATTGTGTTAGGTCGCTTAATCTTACGCGTTCATTATCCTAGTGATGTCATCGCTGGGATGCTCCTAAGTTATAGCTGGATCAACTTTTCATTTCAAATTGTTCAACGTTATTTGCCGGCACCTGAACCAGAGGAAGCAGAAGTACCGACACAACGCCGGCGCCGCCATTCTCGTAAAAGAAAAAGTTTATTCGTGGTCTTCAGTTTAACTCTTTTATTTTTAGGCACACTTTCTGTTTCGGCTTACGGCGTCAGCATGTATCGTAATTTGCAAAAAACGGCGAACACCATGTATAAACCAAGAAAATCTTCCACGAAGAGTCCCGATTTAGCCAAAGGAGAACCGGTTAGTTTCTTAATTATGGGAATTGCGAATGACTCAAAACGCAAAACCGATTACCGCTCCAACGCCTTAATGGTGGTTACAGTGAATAATCAATTACAAAAAACTACCATCACCAGCATCCCGCGTGACTACTATGTGGAAATGGCTGGCACCAATGGCGAATACAATAAAATCAATGCGGCCCACGTTTTCGGTGGTGCCGATATGCAAATTAAAACGGTTGAAAATGTCTTGCACATCCCAATCAATCATTACTTTTCAATTGATATGGATGCTATGAAGGACCTTGGCGATGCGGTGGGCGGCGTCACTGTTGACAATGCCTTTGCTTTTGACGCTGAAGGGATTCATTATCCGAAAGGCAAACAGCATTTAGGGGGCTGGGAAGCTTTACAATATGCGCGCATGCGTTACGAAGACCCCGAAGGCGACTATGGTCGTCAACGCCGCCAACGAGAAGTTTTAATCGAATTAACCAACAAGCTACTTTCTTTTAACAGCTTGCTAAAATATCAAGAAATTCTGGACGTAATCGGCGAACATGGTGAAACCGACTTGTCCTTTGACCAAATGATGGCAATGCTGAAAAAATACACCCCCGCACTAAAAACGATTGAAACCGATCAATTGAAAGGCTACGATTATACTGGCGATGGCGTGACAGGGATTGAAGGTATTTCTTATCAACTTGTTGAAGAGAGTGAACGCCAACGTGTCGAAAATGCTATTAAAGAACAAATGAACCTCTCTACGAAAGACACTGAACAATCGCAATAACGACTAAAAAGCAGCGCCCCTTAATGAAAGGGGCGCTGCTTACTTTGGCTAGTTAGACGGTCATTTCAAAAATATTAATTTTTGTCACCGTTAGTAACGGCTCTACATCAGAGAGGTATGTTGGCGCATATCTCTCTTTTCATTGCTATTATAGCACAATTACCTAAAAAAATATATTGGAAACTAATTATTTTTTTGTTTCACATGGTATAATCTAAGTGTAGAGAAGTTATGGCGGTGGCTATCCAATCTGAAAGGTGGTGCTTATGAATGTAAGTACTAAAATCTATGAAAGGAGAGGCCTTTTGTCTATCGCAGAAGCTTTAGCTCTGATGATTAGTTTCGGTTCTTTTATCGCAACGTTAACCTTCGGAATCCTAGAGGCTGTTAAAGAAGACAATAAAAAATAACCGTCAACTTTAGCGAGCACGGTTATTTTTTATAAATCACTAAAAATCGCTACCGTCTGAAACGGCTCTACACTAGAGAGGTATGTTGTCGCATACCTCTCTTTTCATTACCATTATAGCACAACGATCCTCAAAAGACCATCAATAAAAATGCCCGAGCCTTAGAAAAATAAGAGGCTCGGGCATTTTTATTTTTATGGGCCAGTCACTAAATTCCAAGTGACGGCGGCTTGGTATTGTTGGCCAGACATGCCTTGATTGGCGGGCACTTCTAGTTTGATGTTAGCAAACGTGAAGTCCAACTGATAAACGTCACTACCTGTGAACTGTTGGTTCGCGACCACCGCTGTTGCGGTATTGTCGGCGGTTAAATTCACGATGCCAGTCTTACCAAGCGGTGTCTTGGTTTCTGTTGGTTGGTTGTAATTGGAGAAACTTGAAACAGGAGCCGCGCCTAATAATAAGCGGGTCGCTGTCGGTAGACTATCAGTGGCTGATTTTGGTTGCGACAGTTGCGCCGTTAAGCTCCAATTCGGTTGGGTTTTCTTGATCCGCAGATAGGGATTGCGCGTGCCGTTGCCATAATAATCAGCGGCTTTTTTCAGGCTGTGCTGTTGCGTGCTTCCCGCTACCCCAACTTGACCAAAATTGAAGGTTGGAACACTGATGAAGCCTTCCCCAGTCGGTTCCTTTGTTTCTTGATCTAAAT
>OLQF01000274.1_pt1 | contig 46087 bp, 39 predicted proteins | sample 1643171 | NCBI WGS metagenome assembly OLQF01 (sample SAMEA3136702, study PRJEB25190) | human gut metagenome | reverse complement strand
TTTTAGTAAAAAATATATTAATTTACTAAAATAATATATAATAAAGGTAAAACTAGGAGGGAAGCATATGACGTGTATTTCATTATCGATTTTAAATCAAGAACAAGAAGTTAGAAAAGCTAAGATAGATGATTCAGATTCTTTGAAAGAGTTAACTATTACAGGAAAAGATTTTGTTTGTTTAGCTGCTCGGGATTGTCAATTACAAGACGGCGATGTGATTCAAGTTTGTTTAGATACGCCCAATACTTATTTAATGGTGAAGTTAGATGCTACGCTTGACAGCAGTTTGATTTATGTTCCAGAACAAAAATGGACGTTTCCAATCATAAAAAATGAAAACGCTATCGAAGCGCGAGCAGCGTATCGTTTTGAAACCAAGAAACCTTATATAAGTGTGCGTATTGCCACTAAAGAAGAAATTAAGAGTTATCGTAATTGGGCGTTAAATCCACATGATTTACAACATTTTACTGGTGCGTATCCTCATGCATCTGCCAACGTGGAAACGCGAAATGATGCCACTTTTTTTGCTTGTAATGCGATTGATGGTACCTTCGCTAATCTTTATCATGGGCCGTATCCTTATCAATCATGGGGGATTAATCAGCAGTTAGATGCCGCATTAAAAATTGAATTTGGGCGTGAAGTCTTGTTGGATAAAGTGATCTTAACATTACGAGCGGACTTTCCCCATGATAATTATTGGCAACAAGTGACTTTAAAATTTTCCGACGGTACACATGAAGTTTTTAAAACTGTTAAGACTGAGCAACGCCAGAGCTTTACCTTTGCGAAACGGGCAGCGGAGTGGGTGATACTAACAGAGTTAATTCAAGCAGATGAACCATCACCATTTCCAGCATTAACACAAATTGAATTATTTGGTCAAAACAAATAAAAAATAAGGACGGTTCCTTTATAGGAGCGGTCCTTATTTTTTATTTCTGGCGTGGGCTAGTTGTCGATTGGCGGACAACCAATTCTGTGTTTAACAGGACTCTACGAGGAATGCTAGGCATTTGAATTCGTTTGTGCAATAAATTAATGCCTGTCTCGCCCATTTCTTCAGTAAAGGCATGGACAGAGGATAGCGGCGGTGAGACATATTGAGAAATAGAGATATCATTGATCCCCATGACACTAATTTCTTCAGGAACCTTTATACCGTGTGCGGCTAACGTATGTATCACACCGATTGCAAAGGCGTCATTATAAGCAAGAATCGCAGTAGGTAAATCATTTCCCCATTTTTCTAACGCTTCTTCTGTCAATTGTTCCCCCGTTTTGACATCCAACATGCCATTTTCTTTTAAGATAAAATAATCTTCGTTAAACAAGTGATAATGCTGCATAATGTCAAGATAAGCGTTGGTTGTCGGTGTTTTATAGCGACGGAAACCATACATATTTTCGCTTTCTTCGGCACCAATAAAGGCAATTTTTTCGTGGCCCAATTCCAAAAGATGGGTTAAGGCAATCTCGGTTGCTTGATAAAAATCAGTATTTACAGAATCAAATTCTTCCAATGGGAAATTACTGCCAATTACACAAAGATTGGGATGCAGTTGCTGCAACTCTTGTAACGTCTTTTGAGTGAATTTGCCAATTGCCAAAATGCCATCAATCCCTTGAAGGTTATGTTGTTCCAATTGAGAAACTTTTAGAATATTGTAACCTAACTCTTCGGCCCGCTTTTCAGCGCCTAAACGAATCGACATATAGTAAATATCCGTTAGTTCTTCGTCATCTGAACGCCACTGAACGACGGCAATCGAAGGCTCTTGCGGAGCTGTTTGTACGGAAAGGTTAGGTGTCAGTTGCTCCTGCTGTTTGTTTTTATTTTTAGTTTTATATTTCGTATAATTCAGGGTTTCTGCTGCTTCAAAAATTTTTCGCTTGGTTTCCTCTGTAACGGATAAGTTTGGATCATAGTTCAGAACTCGCGATACAGTTGAAATTGAAACATTCGCGACTTTTGCGATATCTGTGATAGTTGCCATTCTAAATGCCTCCTTCTCAAGTACTATTATAGCATATAGTATATTTCTTTTTAGTAAAAAAAAGCAAGAAAAAGCTTTTTTTACTTTTTTTTAGCAAAAACTATTGATTTTTTGACTAAAAAAATATACTATAAAGTCAAAGAAAGCGCTTTAATTCGATGGAGAAGGTGGTTTAGTGAAAAGATTTTCATTTTTTTTACTAATTTTACTTGCTTTAACAGGTTGTAAATCCGGTGAAAAAGAATTTGATGAAGAATCTCTTCAAAATCTAAAGGAAACGGCACAGTCTTATTCAGAAACAGAATTACAAAATGGTGACGTTCGTTTAAATGAATATATTTCTTTGAAAGGGGAGATTGTTGAGAGTGACAGTCGTTCCAGTTTAATAAAAAAAGGTGATCGTTTTATTTTGAAAAGTGGTTCTAGTAAATATCAAGTTTTTAATGAGCAAAAGAAAAAATTGAAGATTGGTGACGAAGTGACAGTTTACGGAGAATATTACGGCTTTTTGAAAGGGACATTAATTGAAAGTGAGGAGAATCATGATTCAGCCACGAATTAGACAGAATCCTTTTGAAACATACGAAGAAGTTGCAGAAGGATTTGAAGATTTATTAGCGCCACTGGAATTGTTTTTTGATCGAGAGTATCAAGGTCATCTGGATTTAGGGACACACGGAACGGTTTATTCTAAAGGGACACGTGATGCGGAGGCATTTTTACGACCATTATGGGGACTAGGTCCTTATGTAACGCAAAATGAAAGTGAGTATTTGAATGACTTTCTAACGGGAATTATCGAAGGAACCGATCCTGAGAGTTCATCTTATTGGGGAAAAACAAAAGATTATGATCAATTGATTGTTGAGATGGCAGCATTAAGTACATTTCTTTTGTTAAACAAAGAAAAAACGTGGGACCAATTAACAAAAGAACAGCAAAACAATTTACACAGTTGGCTGATACAAGCCAATGAAAACATTATTCCGCCAAATAATTGGCATTTCTTTAGAGTGTTGCTGAATTTAGCGATGAAACATTGTGAAATGCCGTATTCAAAAGAACAGATCGCTGTTGATTTGGCTGTAATTGATCGTTTTTATGTCGGTAATGGTTGGTATTATGACGGAGTCGAGACACAAGTTGATTATTATGTTTCTTTCGCTATTCATTATTATAGTTTATTGTATTGTCGTTTTGCCCCGGAAGATACCGCAAGAGTGGCTATTATGAAGGAACGAGCAACTTTGTTCGCGCAAGAGTTTAAATATTGGTTTACTCAGCCAGGAGAAGCGATTCCCTTTGGACGTAGCTTAACGTATCGTTTTGCTCAAGTGTCATTTTTTAGTGCTTTAGTTTTTGCAGATGTTGAAGCATTGCCGTGGGGTGAGATTAAAGGTCTAATCAGCCGACATCTTCATCAATGGATGAACAAAGATATTTTTACAACAGATGGATTATTGTCGGTAGGTTATGATTATCAAAATATGGTCTTTGCCGAAGGCTATAATGGTCCTGGTTCACCTTATTGGGCCTTTAAAACATTCATTTTGTTAGCGGTTCCAAAAGATCATCCTTATTGGCAAGCAGAAACACAGCCTATTAGCTTTCCAGAAAAACACTTACCTTCACCAGAAAGTCGGAACTACTATCAAGTAAATGATGCAGGGACACATGGTTTAATGTTACCAGCGGGACAATTTATTAATTATCAAGCTCATGCGCATGATAAATATAGTAAATTTGTTTATTCTTCCCATTTTGGTTTCAGTACTATAAAGAGTGATTATTAGTATTACGAAGGTGCTTATGATAATTGCTTGGCTTTAGCTGAAGACGACCACTATTTCCGCACGAAAGGATTAGATGATCAGTACGAAATTCTTGATGATCGTATCATTCATCAATGGCATCCTTGGTCCGATGTAGCAATCAAAACGACAATTGTACCATTAGAAGGCCAACATTTACGGATCCACGAAATTGAGACACAACGTGCATTAGTGGCTTATGAAGGTGGCTTCTCAATCCCGCTCTTCGATGAAAAGGTCACTTGTGTTTCTGATCAAATGGCTGAGGTAAAAAATGCAAAAGGTGTGTCAAAAGTAGAAAATATCAACGGCTTTTCTGAAGCTGCGATTATTCGAACAGAACCGAATACAAATTTACTTTATCCGTTAACGGAGTTGCCATATTTGAAAGCAAACTTGTCGAAAGGGAAACATCTTTTAATTTCATTGGTGACAGGCGTACTACCGAATGAACAAATTGAGCCAGTTAAAGTTAGGTTAAAAGAAAATCAGCTTTTAGTTGAAGAAAAAGTTGTAATTTTGGGGAATTAGGGGGAGAAATACACAATGACAGAAAATGGACAGATTGAGTGGTTGCCGAAGCAAATCAGTTTTGCTTTAAACAAAGTTAGAGGAAATTTAGAGACATTTAAAGAATTAGTTCCACCCGCGGCAAGTTTAAATCAAATTTATTATCCTGAAGAAAATATTGACTGGACGGCCAGCTTTTGGCCAGGAATGTTATTTTTAGCAAAGGAATTAACAAATTCAACAGAGTTCGATGAGGTGATTGCCACACAGATGGCTTCTTTTCAACATCGCTTGGATGAACAAATTGAGCTGGAAACACATGATATAGGCTTTTTGTATATTTTAACAGCCATTGCTGATTATCAAGTCAATGGTCATGAGGCCTCAAAAGAAATGGCCTTGCAAGCTGCGGACTTATTAATGAAACGTTATTCACCAAAAGCCAAGATTATTCAAGCTTGGGGGAATTTAGACGATCCAGAGCAACGAGGTAGAATGATTATTGATTGTTTAATGAACTTACCATTATTATACTTTGCAGCAAAAATGACTGGCAAGCAAGAGTATTATGAAGCTGCCTACAATCATGCGAAACAAACACAAAAATATATTGTGCGAGAAAATCACACTACGTTCCATACGTATTATTTTGATACGGAAACAGGCGAAGCCTTGTACGGAAAGACACAGCAAGGATACTCAGATGATTCTTGTTGGGCTCGCGGCCAAGCCTGGGGAATTTACGGCTTTACGTTAAGTTATTTATATACAGGAGATAGTAGTTTTCTGGAAACAGCAAAAAATGTTGCTGATTACTTTATTCAAGAATTACCAGAGGACAAAATCTGTTACTGGGATTTAATTTTCAATGAAGGGAGTGAAGAAGAACGTGATAGCTCATCTGCTGCAATTGCCGCATGTGGCTTACTAGAATTATCTCGTCAGCTTCCATTAAATGATGAAAAACATGGCTATTATGAAAAGGTTGCGCTAGAACTATTACAAGCATTAGCGGAAAAGTATACAACGGTTTTACAACCAGAGTCGAACGGCCTATTGCTTCATGGTGTCTATGATAAAAAAACAAATACAGGAGTCGATGAATGCATGATTTGGGGCGACTACTTTTATTTGGAAGCGTTAACTCGTTTAGCGAAAAGCTGGTATTCTTTTTGGTAATTTATGGAGGAAGACTCCTAAAAAATAATAAATAGCGGAGGTAGTACAAATGAAATTTTGGAAAAAAGGCTTAACAGCGGCAGCGTTGTTAGCAGTGGCGGCAGTAACTTTAACAGCATGTGGTGGTTCAAGTGAAAAGAAAGCAACTGAAAAGAGTGAAGATGGCAAAACAAAATTAACAGTAACTACTTGGAATTATGACACGACCCCAGAATTTGAGAAATTATTCAGAGCTTTTGAAGCGGAAAATCCTGATATCACTATTGAACCGGTGGACATTGCTTCAGATGATTATGACACAAAAGTAACAACGATGCTTTCATCAGGAGATACGACGGATATTTTAACCATGAAAAACTTACTTTCATATTCTAATTACGCGCTACGCAATCAATTGGTGGATTTAACCGATCACGTTAAAGATTTAGATATCGAACCTGCCAAAGCAAGTTACGAGATGTATGAAATCGATGGTAAAACCTATGCTCAGCCTTACCGTACAGATTTCTGGGTATTGTATTACAATAAAAAAATGTTTGATGAAGCCGGAATTGCCTATCCCGATAACTTAACTTGGGATGAATATGAAGCGTTAGCGAAAAAATTATCTAAACCAGAAGAACAAGTATATGGTGCCTATCAACATACTTGGCGCTCAACGGTTCAAGCAATTGCCGCTGCTCAAAACAATGCCAATTTAATTGAACCGAAATACAATTATATGGAAACTTACTATGATCGCGCATTGAGAATGCAAAAAGATCAATCACAAATGGATTTTGGAACAGCAAAATCAACAAAAGTAACGTATCAATCACAATTTGAAAATTCAAAAGCGGCGATGATGTACATGGGGTAGCTGGTACATGGGGACTTTATTAACCAACATTGATGATGGCAAAACAAATGTCGAATGGGGGATTGCCGAAATACCACAACAAGAAAAAGGCAAAGCAACTACCTTTGGCTCACCGACAAGTTTTGCAATTAATAAAAACAGTAAAAAACAAAAAGCTGCTCAAAAATTCTTAGACTTTGCTTCAGGTAAAGAAGGTGCAAAACTTTTAGCAGAAGTAGGGGTGGTTCCTTCTTATAAAACAGATGAAATTGATAAAATCTACTTTGCAAGAAAAGGAATGCCTTTAACCCAGATACAATTAATTTAGAATTCCCATCTGATAAAAACGGTGCCGCAATTGATAAAGTATTACAAGAAGAACATGATTTAATTATGGTCGGCGACGAAAAACCAAAAGATGGTATTGCTAACATGGAAAAACGTGTCAAAGCAGAGATAGACTAACTATTATTTCCTGCAAAAACACAAAAGATTGATGAAAAAAATAAGCTGAAATGAGTAACCTACAATGAATTTCAGCTTATTTTTTTTAATAAAGAATGTAGCTTGAGTTTGGAAGGAGGGCCTGTTAAGTTCACTTAACAGAATACAATTATGGAAATTACTTCAAAAACAAAAACAGCAAATAAATTGAGACGAAAAAATACGTGGACTGCGTTATCTTTTATCGCACCAAACTTTATTGGCTTTTTCCTCTTCACTTTAATCCCGGTTATCTGTTCACTGATTTTAGCTTTTATGAGTTGGGATTCTTTTTCAACCCCTGAATTTGTCGGAATGAAAAATTTCACCAAAATGATTCATGATGATACGTTTTGGATTTCATTAAAACAAACATTCATCTATACGATTGGTGTTGTTCCGTTAACATTGATTTGCTCATTAGGACTAGCGATTTTGTTGAATCGTAAAATTAGAGGGATGAAATTTTTTAGAACGGCTTTTTTCTTTCCTTATGTAACGTCATTAGTTGCGATTGCGGTCGTTTGGAATATGCTATTTCATCCAACGATGGGACCAATTAATCAATTTTTGAAATTATTTATTGAAAATCCTCCTGGCTGGACATCTAGTTCTACTTGGGCTTTACCAGCAATTATCATCGTTAGTGTGTGGCGCTTTATGGGGTATTATATGATTTTGTATTTAGCTGGTTTACAAAGTGTGCCAAGAGAATTATATGAAGCAGCGTCAATGGATGGCGCGGGTAAATGGAATCAATTTTTAAATGTTACCTTACCTTCACTACGACCAACGACCTTTTTCGTGACTATCATGCTTGTAATTAACTGTTTCAAAGTGTTTGACTTAGTTCAAGTTATGACTGGTGGTGGACCAGGACGTGCAACGAATGTGTTAGTTTACGAAATTTACAATGAAGCCTTTGTCAAATTTAATTTTGGTTATGCATCAGCCATTGCGATGGTCTTATTCATCATCGTTCTAGCGATTACTGTGGCCCAATTTAAATGGAATCAACATCAAGAGAAAGTTTAGGAGGAGAAAAGATGGAAGCAACTTTTTCAAAAAAAGAAAATACTCGAAAAGCAAAAACGAAAAAAGCAGAAAAAGTCACACCTGGTGGGATCCTTGTAATCATTCTCTTAACTTTACTTGCGTTAATTACTTTGGTGCCTTTCATTTGGATGGTTTCAGCATCATTTAAAACAAACAATGAAGTTTTCACCATTCCAATTCAATGGATTCCTAAAAGTTGGCATCCAGAAAACTATTCCGTTATTTGGGAACGCATTCCGTTGTTAACTTTCTTTAAAAATACGTTATTTTTAAGTATTGTGATTACGATTATTCAACTATTTACTTCAAGCTTTGCAGCATATGGCTTTTCAAAAATGAATTTTAGAGGAAGAGATACACTTTTTATTACGTACATCGCAACAATTGCTATTCCTTGGCAATCGTATATGATTCCACAATTTATTATGATGCGTCAATTAGGTTTGACTGACACGTTATGGTCACTTGTTTTATTACAAGCATTTAATGCATTTGGGGTCTTTTTACTGAAACAATATTACAGTAGTATTCCAGATTCACTATGTGAAAGTGCGCGGATTGATGGGTTAAGTGAGTGGGGAATTTATTGGAAAATTATTTTACCATTAACCAAACCAGCTTTAGCCAGTCTCACGATTATTACTTTTGTGAATACATGGAATGACTATATGGGACCTTTCATTTATTTATCTTCTGCTGAGAATAAAACAATTCAGTTAGGTTTGAAAATGTTCGTCGGTTTATTTGATGCTGAATATGCCTTAATCATGGCCGCATCAGTGGTTTCTATTTTACCAGTAGGGATTGTCTTTTTAGCAATGCAAAAATACTTTGTTGAAGGTATTGCTACATCTGGAATGAAGAATTAGGAGGAAGTTTGAATGTTTACTAAGCAAACCTTTGATAATAATATCTATATGAAAATTTTTCGCTGGCTTTACATTTTATTTATCGGTAATCTAGGGCTTCTCTTAGTGAACATTACTTTTTTCATAGCGGTGATTAGCTTAGACATTGATCCACGAAACCTCCCACTTTTTGTAGTAACGTTGTTGCCGATGGGGGCAGGGATGATTGCACTTTTAGGTTTAATCGATACTTTTAAAGAAGAAAAGGAGCTGGATCCATTTAAAACTTTTTTCCAAAAGTTTCGTCAGTTTGGGTTAAGAGGCTTTCTTATCAGCTTGCTTGGATTAGGAAGTAGCATCATCAGTGTGACAGATATATTCTTTTTTGCCAAAACAACGATTGGTAAATGGTTTATTCCATTGATGGTCCTTCTGCTAATTTTTGGGTTAGCTATTATGCTGAATGCTTGGTATTTTCAAGTACGAAACCCGCAAGCTTCTTTTAAAGATGTGTTTCGGATTTCTGTTTACTATGGACTGCGGAAATGGTATGTCAGCTGTCTAAATGTTTTTTTACTATTCTCAATGTTTGCAATGATGTTTTTGAAGCCACAGTTTGGGTTTGTTGTAACCCCTGTCCTTTTCCTAGGGATTATTTATTTAAATACTGGGAAATTGCATGAAAAGCAAAAAAAGAATAAATAATTTTTACATAATAAGTAATCTCGATTTTCAGGAAAATGAATGAAGGTGGGGTTGCTTATTTTGTTCTTGCCTTGTTTATTAAAGTGGAGGGAGCGAACGAATGAAGAAAAAAATAATTATTTTAAGTAGCTTTTTGATAGGTGCTATTTTTGTGCTCGTTATTTTTACTACCAGCCAGCAAAGTATGATTAATAACGAAGCAATCCAAGTCGAAGAATTAATTGTTTATGGCGATAAAAATATGAATCGTGTAGCGAAGCAATTCTCTGATCAGAATAATTTAACTTCGTTTGGGAAAAATTTCTGGCGCAAAACGTATAACGGAAAATCACCCACTCAGGAACTACTGAAGGTTGCAACGGAGGATTTAGTACAACATAAAATGATTAAACAGCTGGCAATGGAGTTAGAAATAGCCCACTCACAAACATTTGGGCAAGAAAAAAAAGAATGGCAAGACCAAAAGAGCAGTTTAACGCTATGGCAATTTTTAGATGCAAAAGATCAACAATTACAGGACCAAATAAAAGAGAAATTAATGGAGAAAGAAAAGCCAACGCAAAAAGAATTGCGGCAGGCCTTTGAGCAATTGGATGATAAATATAAAAAGACCGATTACTTTGTTGAAGCAATTGAAATTCCAACTTTTTCAGGTAAGCAAGCAGAATTAGAAAAAATAGCCGAAGCAATCTCTCCGAATCTATCTTATGAGGAGACGTTATTGGAGTGGCAAAATAAATTACCTAATCTTGTTATTGAATCGTATCAATTGAAGAGTGCAGAAATCCAAAAAGAGGATATTTATTCGTTGTCTGTTGGGGAGATTCTTAGTGAAAAAGCTGTTGGTACCGTGGTGAAAGGATACCACGAAAACCAATACTTTTATATTTTTAATAAGGAAGGAGGGCAACTTTTACAGTTTGAAGAAGCACCACAATTTGGCAAAAATGCCTATATCAACACACGCTACAAAGAGAAATTAGCTACGTATCAACAAGCAACCAAAGTAGACTTGTTGGAGAAAGACAGAGAAAAGTTTTTTCAAAATTATCAAAATAAAAACAGTTAAGGAGCAGAAAATGAGAAAAAAAGCGTATTTTAAAAGTGTAACCATCTTCCTTTCTATTTTGCTTGTTTTTTCCCAGCTTCAATTATTTAGTCTTCCTGCTTATGGGGAAACAGTGAGTGATCAACCGTTACTTTTTCGTTCAGTAGGTGTCGCTCAAAATGGAACGACCTACTATGTGGATGGGGAAGGAGGAAATAATGCCAATGATGGGCAGTCTCCAGCCAGTGCTTGGCGTGATTTTGAAAAAGTGAATCAGACGGAGTTTCAGCCAGGCGACCATCTTTTGCTGAATGCGCAAAGTACCTGGAATAACCAATTGTTGCATCCAAAAGGGAATGGGACAGCGGCACAAAAGATTGTCATTGATTTTTATGATACGAATGACAAAGGAGAAACCATTTTTGAAACAACACGGCGTCCGATTATTAACGGTGGTGGCACCTACAGCACAGGGACTTTCAAACGTGCAATCTCAGGGGCCGTGCAGTTAGTGAACCAAGAATATTGGGATATTTCAAATTTAGAAGTGACAAATACACCAGAGCTAGATAATCTCGAAGGCTATAAGAAACCAGGAGATGCTCAAAGAGCGGGGATATTAGTACTAGGATATGAACAAAATCGAACGTTCAATAGTGTCACGATAAGGAATAACTATGTTCATGATGTTCAAACAGAATATTATTTGAATCTAAGTGGGAATACTGCAACCAAACGATTAAAAGCGGTAGGTGGAATTATTGTTTTAGGAAGTTGGTTTGATGAGAATGGCAATGTAGTAACGGCAGCCAATGATCATCGAACAACGACTGGATTTAATGATATTTTGATTGAAAATAATGTGATTCAACGAGTGGGACTTGAAGGAATTCGAACAAAAGCTGATTCAGATACCTCAAGAGGCAACACTTTCTACAAAACGTTTTCTAATATTACGATTCGTAATAACTATTTAGAAGATATTGCTGGCGACGGGATTGTCTTGTCAGAAGCCAAAAGTGGCGGTGTCGTCGAAGGAAATGTTGCTGTCCGAATGTGCAATGCTGATTATGGTACACAAAATTACGCGGGCGTTTGGGCAATGTCTGTAGATGACGGACTGTTCCAATATAACGAAGTATACGGAATCAAATATGGATTTAACGATGCTGAAGCTTATGATGTGGACATGCAGTCAAACAATGTTATTTATCAATATAACTATTCACATCATAATACTGGCGGCTTTTTATTGCTTATGTCTGATCAAAAAAATTCGGTTATTCGGTACAATATCTCAGCTAATGACAGCGGTGGTAACCGAGGAACAGGTAAAGACAATCCAGGCGGAGCTGGTGGCTACAATTATAAAGAACAAAGCATTTTCCATTATTGGGTGAAAAATGATGGAGCGGCAATGCCAACTATCCACAATAATACGATTTATGTTGGCGACGGTATTTCAACGTCATTATTTGGTGAAGGAAATAGTTCTGACAACAGTGGTACAGTAGCCAATTTTTACAATAATATTTTATACAAAGAAGGTACCGGACAATTAAAATTCTTATCTAATTATCCAACAAATGGGACACAACCAATTGAACGTAAAATGGTCGATAATCCAGAAAAATATTTCAAAAATAATGTTATTTGGCCAAAAGAAATTGCTACAGAAAAAAGTGGTGCAACTGTTGAAAAATTAGTATCAAGTGGAAACATTTTTGAAAAACCACAATTAGAAATCACAGATAACCCTGAAAAAGTGAAAGAGTTGGCAGAGCAAGAATTTACGACATTGAAACCAACAAAAGATAATGTGGTTGAATTTACTTCTAAAGAACGCTTACGTCAGCGAGCACAAATGTTCCAGTTAAAAGAAACCTCTCCAGCGATTGGTAAAGGCTTGTCGGAAGTGAACAGTGCGGCCGAAGACTTCTTTGGAAATAGCTTGAAAAATAAAGTTTTAGATATTGGTGCGCAACAAGCATCCACAATTGAAAAAAGTATTCGTTATCAAAATCAAGTGTTAGAAATTAGTTCGGCAACAGGTGTGTATCCTAATTTGCCAGAGCAAGTTGAATTAACGTACGAAGAAGTCGTTAATGAAGAAGTGGTTGCGACAGGCAAAAAAGAATTTAAGTTACAATGGGAAGCAATCCCTCAAGAAAAAATTAATACAGCAGGCACAGTTGAAGTTGCAGCAACAGTTATCGGCTTACCGATAGATGCTGTCAAAGTAACAGCCAAGGTCTCTTTTGAGGGTGAACTTGGTGAAGGAAAAGACACCGTTAAACTAAAAACAGCTCAAACTGCCTATGTTCAAAAGAGTGATGGTAACCGAGCATACTCTGCTATAGCAGGCGGTACCGCTGCCATTAGTTCAGGAGACGCCTATAAATATCCTTATGGAGTAAACTATACGGGCAATTACGCATTAAAATTAAAAAATGCTAGTTCTGCGGGGTATAATCGCCGGATTTACGTTGAAATTGATACACAAGAATTGAAGAACTATCAATCACTAAAAAGTGCCAATTTAGAACTAAATGTGATGCGTTATGATGCGTGGAATGGTGCCGGAAATACAAATGATCAACGTTTGAAAAATACGCAGTTCCAAGTAGATGTTTATGGAACAGATACTAATTGGATGAGTAACACCATTACTTGGAACAATGGTCCAAATAATTTAAATGTACCAAATGAAGAATTTATTGCTCGACAATCTTTTACAAATAGCTCAATTATGAATAATCAAAATACAATCTCTATTGATATTAGTAACTATCTATGGAAGCTAATTCAAAGTGGTGAGAAAATTCCAGCCAAGTTAAGTTTCTTGTTAGCGATTACAGACAGTCGTTTGCCTGGTTATGATTCTGATAATGCTGGGTTTGATGCTTTTTCAAAAGAAGGCGCACAAAAGGCCTATCAAGACTTTTTAGCAGGCAAATTGACCTTGCCAACTGGTCAACAGCTAACAGAGGATAGTTTAGCTCCTAAAATTGTTTTATCGAATGTTTTCGAAGTCAAACATGAGTCGATTGAGGTTGCGACAGAAGCGGGTCAAGCCCCTAATCTACCAGAAAAAACAACTATTTTTTATTCGGATGGTTCACAACGAGAAGTGACTGTCAATTGGTCAGAAGTTCCAGCATCTTCTTATCAAAAAGAAGGAACATTCACTGTTGTAGGACGAGCAGCAGGTGTTTCACTGCCAATTATTGCCAATGTAAAAGTCACCGCTAAACATATTGTTGGATTCAAGGAATTGCCTACGCTGGATCGACTAACAGGCACCTCGCGAGGCGAACTGAATTTGCCAACTGAAGTAATTGCAAAATTAGATGATGGTAGCGAAACGAAATTGAAGGTTATTTCTTGGGATGACGATGTTAGTAATTATTCGCCAAGTAGCCCGCCAGGTACTTACCAGTTCCCTGCTGCAGTAGAAGAAAAAATAGGAATTGCGAATCCTGATGAACGAAAAATTTTCCAAGTCGTGCAAACTCATGCGATTCCTGAAAGAATTCAATTTGCTACAGAAACAGCCACTATAAAATCAGGCGAAAATTATCAAATTCAATCTAAAGTGATTGGTCAAGCGCCGCACACAGAAACGGATGCTTGGAGCTCGCAAGTAACGTATGAGTTGGTTACACCAGATGCTGGCAATACAGTAAGTGTAGATGAAAACGGTCTGATTAGGACAGAAGCAACGACTGCTGCAGGAAATTATCAAATCAAAGTAACAAGCAAAGTTTTACCGGTAGTGACTGCACAATTTTCAATTAAAGTCACAAAATAAACGAACTGTTTGAAGAGACTGGAACAAGAATTGCTGTACCTTGCAATCTTTCTAGTCTCTTCGATTATCTAGAATCAATAAATATTCTATTGCCTACTATTCATTCTTTTTAAAACAAGGTAAAATAATAAATGAAAGTAAACGATAAAGGTGTGTAGACAATGAATACTATCTTAACAGGTGATCGTCCAACTGGTAAATTGCACCTAGGACATTACGTAGGTTCCTTAAAAAAACGAGTAGAAATGCAAGCAGACCCTACAAATCAATTATTTGTCATGATTGCAGATTTACAAGCATTGACAGATAATGCAAAAAATCCCGAAAAAGTTTCAGCCAATGTTTTAGAAGTGGCTTTGGACTATTTAGCAGTTGGTTTAGACCCTACGAAAACAACAATTTTTATCCAATCGCAAATTCCACAGTTAGCTGAATTAACAATGTACTATCTAAATTTAGTGACCACGTCACGTGTTCGTCGGAATCCAACGGTCAAAGCAGAAATTGAGCAAAAAAAATTTGGGGAAGGTGTTCCGACAGGATTCTTTATATATCCCGTTTCACAAGCAGCTGATATTACTGCCTTTCAAGCGAATTTAGTCCCGGTTGGGGAAGATCAAAAACCAATGTTGGAACAAGCGCAAGAAATTGTGCATAGTTTTAATCAGACGTACGGTGAAGTTTTAGTTAGACCGGAAGCTGTGTTACCGCCAAAAGGCATGGGACGCTTGCCAGGAATTGATGGCAACGGAAAAATGAGTAAGTCTTTAGGCAATGGTATTTATCTTTCAGATCCAGCTGAAGTGGTACAGAAAAAAGTAATGAGTATGTATACCGATCCAAATCATATTCGTATAGAGGACCCAGGACAAGTTGAAGGAAATATGGTCTTTACTTACTTGGATGTTTTTGGGAAAAATAAAGAATATATTGAAGAATTAAAAGAGCACTATCGCCATGGTGGTTTAGGAGATGTGAAAATTAAACGTTACTTAATTGATGTCCTAGAAGAAGAACTCGCACCGATTCGTCGACGTCGTGAAGAGCTGGCTAAAAATCCAGAAGCGATTATGGAAATGTTGCATAAAGGAAGTCTTGCTGCTGAAAAAGTGGCAGCACAAACCTTAACAGAAGTCAAAAAAGCAATGGGAATTCAATATTTCTAAGCAATAAAAGAACTGGAACGAGTCAAAAGAAGAATGACTTGTTCCAGTTCTTTTTAAGTGGTTTGAAATTGACTATTATATAAGCTGGCGTAAAGAGTCGGAGCTTGTAATAGTTCCTGATGCGTTCCTTTTTCAATAATATCGCCATTTTTCATCACTAAAATTAAATCAGCATTTTCAATTGTGGATAATCGATGAGCGATAACGAAGCTTGTTCGATTTTCTGTGACAGTTTCCATCGCTTTTTGAATATGGGCTTCTGTTCGTGTGTCCACACTCGAAGTTGCTTCATCGAGAATAACAACGGGCGGATTTGCTAAAATGATTCGGGCGATGGTTAATAACTGTTGTTGCCCTTGTGATAATGCACCATTTTCGCTAGAAATAATTGTGTCATATCCTTGAGGAAGGGTCCGAATAAAATGATCACATTGAGCAATTTTAGCTGCTTCAATTATTTCTTCACGAGAAGCATCTTTTTTTCCATAGGCAATATTATCTGCTACGGTTCCTTCAAATAGCCAAGTGTTTTGTAAAACCATGCCAAATAAATTTCTTAGATTTTGTCGAGAAAGTTTCGTAATATCAATCCCATCAAAAGTAATGGCGCCTTGATTTATTTCATAGAAACGCATTAATAAGTTGACTAATGTTGTTTTACCAGCGCCGGTGGGTCCCACAATGGCCACTGTTTTTTTCGGTTGAACAGAAAAATCAACATTTTTCATTAAAATTTTTTCTGGTGTGTAGCCAAATTGAACATTTTTAAATTCAATGGCTCCTTTAGGAGAAGAAATAGTTTCTAAATGAGTTGCTTCTGGCTGTTCATCAGCTTCATCTAAGATAACAAAAATCCGATCAATGGAAGCCATCGCTGCTTGAATTGAGTTAATGACATAAGAAGCGGTAGAAATCGGCTCAGAAATTTGGTTGATATATTGCAAATACGCTTGCAAGAAACCAATCGTAATACCACCAGATAAAACGAGCATTGCGCCTAAGATAGCACTAATAATAAAAGCCAACTGATTAATAAAACGAATAGCTGGATAAATCGCAAAATTTAGAAACTGTGCTTTTTTAAAGGCACGATAATGTTGTTGATTAACAGCATCAATTGTTTTTTCAGCATTTTGCTGTTGATTAAAGGTTTTTGTGACCAAATTTCCTGCTAAATATTCTTCCATCTTATTATTTAATTGACCTAATTCAGATTGACTTTGATCAGCAAACACCTTGTTTTTATTCGCGATTTTTGTCGTCATGAAAGTACTGCCGCCAATTAGGAGCAACACTAAAATGGTTAATTTTGCATCAATATAGAACAACATGATTCCTGCAAAAAGGATAGTCACGACGGAAGTGAAAAATTGGTTGATGCCTGTTAAAAGAACTTGTGACAATTGGTTTAAGCCAGTTGTTGAACGACTAATGATATCGCCCACTTGGTGATTGTCAAAGAAGACCATTGGTAAAGTTTTAAACTTTTTTGTCACTTCTTTTCTAATTCTTAAAGTAACCCGTTCGCTTAAAGAAGCCATTGCTCGTTCCTGAATAAAAGAAGTGATACTACTAATGATTGAAAAGAGAATTAAAAGTAAGACGGGACCTAAGAGCGCTTCTTCAACTAAAGGAAGTGTCATACCTTTGAGCCCGACACGCTTGATAGCTTCTAAGAGGTTATCAATCCCGATTGCCATAATATAGGTCATGGCAACAATTAATAAGTTTCCAATTAAACTGCAGATCATTAGACCATAAAAGATTGGATGCTCAGGTTTAATCATTTTCCAGAAACGTTTAAAGCTTTGAAGATTCATTGTTTTTTTCATTGTATGGCTTGAAAAGAAAACTTTCTTTCAAGCAGTCACATCCTTTCTTTAATTACTTGGGTAAGATACCTTGCGATTTAGCAAAGTCTTGGTAATAGCTATTAGTGGTAAGTAAATCAGCGTGGGTGCCTTGACCAACAATCCTTCCTTCATCTAGGACGATAATATTGTCAGCGTTCATGATTGTACTTAACCGTTGAGCAACAATGAGTAAAGTTTTGTCCGACATTTGTGCATGTAAAGCGGCACGTAGAGCGGCATCAGTTTTGTAATCTAATGCGGAAAAGCTATCATCGAAAATATAAACGTCTGCCGGTTTGATTAAGGCTCGTGCAATACACATTCTTTGTTTTTGACCACCAGAATAGTTGGACCCGCCTTGTGCTACGAAACTTTCAATCCCTTGTGGTAAGGAATCGATAAATTCAGAAGATTGTGAAATTTCTAGTGCCGTTCTTATTTCTTCTGTAGTTGCTTTGGCATTTCCCATTAATAAGTTTGATAAGATTGTCCCACTGAAAAGAAAGGCTTTTTGTGGCACATAACTGATGACTTGGCGAATCGTTTGCTGAGATAATGAGCGGATATCTGTGCCAGAATAGCTAATCGTGCCGGCTGTGACATCATTTATTCGTAAAAGTAACTTAACTAAAGTACTTTTACCAGCGCCAGTTGCACCAACAATCGCCGTTGTTTTTCCTTTAGGAATGACAAAACTAACATTTTCTAAAACAGGATCAGCTGTTTCTGTGTATTGAAACGTGACGTGATCGAAGCAAATCAAGGCTTTCTCAGGATGATAAGCAATGGTTGCTTCAGTATGAGGATCGCTAATTTCAATTTCTTCTGACAAAACTTCTTGCAAGCGATTCAAGGAAGCAACGGACCGTGGAATGACAACTAATACCATAGCCGCGATCATTAAGTAGGCCAAAGTTAGAAGCGTATATTCAATCACAGCTGTAACGGTGCCAATTTGTAGGGTGCCTACTGCAACTAAATTACCGCCAAACCACAAAATAGAGGCGTACACAACGCCCATTAATAAAAAGGCAACGGGAGTAATCCAAGCAAAGATTTGATTCACTTTACTCATGCGTTCAGCATAATTTTTAAATGTTTGATTGGTTCGCTGCTCTTCAAAATCTTGATTATTGAACGCACGAATCATATTAATTCCAGTAAAGAACTCTCGTAAAGTCGTAGTAATTCGATCCATTTTTGGTTGAATTTTTAAAGATAAAGGGGTACCTTTTTTCATTAAAAAATAAACAACGACTAAGTAAAATACGATGGAAGCCAATGTTACCCAAGCGAGTGAAACTGAATAAGAAAATGTCATCACTAAGGCAAATAAACTAATAATAGGCGCTGGAAAGATTAATTGGCAAAATAGCACAATCATTGTTTGAACATTATCTACATCGTTGGTCATTCTAGTTAGCAAAGAATTTGAACCAAACTTATCAACATTTTTCATCGAGAATTGTTGAAATTTTTTAAAGAACAATCCTCTAACTTGAAAACCAAATTTAGCAGCTACTAAAGCAGACAAATAGCTAGAAATAATTGCGGCAATTGTTCCAATGAATGCCACAAGAAACATTTGTATGCCAATCGTTTTAATTACTTGTTGGTCACCGCTAACGATGCCCACATCAATCAACTTGCCAACTAATTTAGGGACGCCAAGGGTTCCTGCGATTTGCAAACAGATGGTTAAAGTTGTCGCAAGAACAATCCATTTATTTTCTTTAATAAACTCTTTCATTAATTTCATGAAATTTCCTCCTTAAACAATACCGTTTTAGCTGTTACAAAGAGTCATTGTACACGTTCAAGTAACTTGAATGTCAACAGTAGAAATGCTAAACTTTTTGATGGAGGGAACAGTATGGAAAAAAATTACACAATAAAAGATGTTTCTGAGTTGTTAAATATCCCTAAGTCCACGATTCGTTATTGGGACGAGCAAGGGTTGATTAGTACAACACGCAATGAAGAAAACGGATATCGAACCTTTGATTTAGAAGATTTGTTCAAAATATATGATATTGATTTTTATCGAAAAATGGGGATTCCTATCAAAGATATGTTGAATTTATATAAAAAGACACCTACCGATCTCTATGCCACCATGGAAGCAACAGAAGAACAACTGGGGCAAGAAATAAAAAGGCTTCAACATAAATACAAAGAAATCAAGAAAAGAAAATTACATTTACATGCGTTAACTGATTTAGAAACATTGGTTTTTTCAGATGAACCAATTCCTTTTGATAAAATTGTTGTTGTTGATATTGAGGATCCAGAAGAGATGAAAGTTTACATGGAACACATTTCAACTTTAGGTATTTACGGGGATTTAAGTGAATCCAATGAACTGACGTATGGGATTTGTTTGGCAAATCATGTGAATAAAAAAAGTTTAGATAAAGTGATTTGGCTCAAAGAATCAAGTAGCCAATACAAAGGCTTTATTTTAAAAGTCAATACACAAGATACCCGTTTGAATAATATCGAAGAAGTAAAAAAGCGTTTAGCAAAACAAGGATTTGAAACAGGCATCGTTGTCGGAGAGCATATCTTGACACAACTAGAAGAGGAAAACCAATATATTGAATATTATTATGGTTGGATTGAAATTTTAGGGGAAAAGTAAAATAATTAAAAAAAGGAACTAGCAATAGCAAATGTAGCTAAGCTAGTTTCTTTTTTTGGTAAATGTAATGAAAATTACATGAAAAAAGTTTTAGTTTTTAAAACAATTTAGAACGAATGTTATTAAAGGGAAAACAATAAAAAAATTACTCTTAAAGCTAGAACTTACCTATATTTGTATTTTTTTAGGGAAAGTCAATATATCTGCTTCATATAAAACGTGTTATTTAATTCGCTATTTTTTGTTGAAATATCAGGTTTTTTTCTTTTTTTAGCTAATATAATGTGTTACTTTTTGATTATAAGGAGAAACGGAAAATCGTACGTTAAAAAAAGTTGTTGTAGCTAAATAAAGAAAGAATTGAAGGTTGAAAAGTATTTTATGGAGGTGGATATTGAGAAACAATGAGTAATTGTAAAAGTTGTTTGAAGATGATTTGTTTAAGTAAATGAAAAGAACGAAGGAGAATGTAAATGAATAGAGCAGTTAAAAATTTTGTGAGTTACCTTATGATTACCATGTTGTTTATTTTAAATTTGTTACCAATGATGAACGCGTTTGCTCAAGAAGTAACAAGTGATGCTGAGAATACTGTTGAAAAAGACGGGCTCAAAGTAATAGGGAAAATAGAAGATACATCGTCTCAAGAAGATATTAAAACGGTCACTTACGAAATAACAAATATACGAGATGTACCAATCAAAAATCTCATTTTAAAACAAAAAAATAACAATGATAGTCCAATCAAATTTGTATTAGATACTTTAAGCGAAGAGCGAGGACCTACGTCTTTAGAAGAACAAGCAAAGGTTGAAACAAATGAGAAAGATCAAACAACCGATATTAAACTGCTTAACCTTCAACCAAATTCGACAAGAAAGATTACCATAAATGGGCAAATAACTACAAAAGCGTCGAGCAAGTTATTGGTCAGCGTACTAATAGAAGATAATGAAAAAGGAACACTAGTAATTGATTTACCTAATAAATATATGCTAGCAGATAAAGAGTCGGTTTCGAAGGAAAAACAGGAAACTTCAGAAACAAAAGTAGAAAATCAGGCAAACGAAACAGCCTCTTCTACAAATGAAATGACCGCAACTACTAGTAACGAAACAAAGCCTGAAGCAGGAAAGAAAGTATTCAAGAGACAGCACTAACGCAGGCTACCGAAAGTCCTGAGCAACCTCCATTAAAGGCGCAACCTACTGGTCCGTTAGTGCCACCAACACCTGGTCGGGGGTTTAATACACCGATTTATCAAAGCGTTCATAAAGGAGAACTTTTTTCAACGGGAAATACCAACTTAAAAATTGCGAATGAAAATACGGCGGCTGCACAAACATTTTTAAACACACGAGGAGCAAGTAGTGGTTATGCAATTAACAATTTTCCTTTAGAATTTGCAGATGTTGACAATGATCCAAATACGTATAACTCTAGTCGGGCTTATATTGATTTAAATGGTGCAAAAGAGATTGCTTGGGCGGGCTTATTTTGGAGTGCATCTAGATATAAAGGCCCTGCTTACGGAACAAATCTTTCTGATGAAGAAATTAGTGCACCAGTTCAATTTACTACACCAAATGGAACCGTACAGCGTGTTTCGCCCCAAAGGTACCATCGTATCGATCAAGATGCAACAAACCCAGGACAACGTTTCGGGTACAATAACACTGGATTTTCTAATTATGCAGATGTAACTTCAATTTTACAAGGGGATAAAAGTGCGACAGGGAGTTATACGTTGGCAGATATTCCTATGACAAGTAGTTTAAATGGTCAATATCAATATTATAACTTTAGTGGTTGGAGTTTGTTTGTTGTTACAAAGGATCAGGCAAGTAAGTCAAGAGCTTTTAGTATTTACTATGGAGCACGTGGCAATGCTGCTGGAACTAATAATGAATTTACTATGAGCAACTTTTTAACAGCAAAACAAGGAAATCTTGATCCAATTGTGACCTGGTTTACTGTTCAAGGAGATAAATACTGGACTGGAGACAACGCACAAATTAAAAATAGCGCAGGAACTTGGGTAAATATTTCGAACACGCTCAATCCAGTTAATAATGCTATGAACGCAACTGTGACAGATAACGATGAACATATGGTAGATAAGTATCCAGGAAAATTTGCGCCGGATCATCCTAATTTTTTAGATATTGATATCGATCGTATGGCAATTCCCGAAGGTGTTTTAAATGCTGGACAAAACCAAATTAATTTTAGAACAACAAGTAGTGGTGACGATTATTCTACGAATGCGATTGGTTTTGCTGTAAACGCAGAAACACCTGAATTTGAAATTAAGAAAGAAATTGTGGAACCAAAAGAAACTTACAAAGTTGGTGAAACAATCACGTATCGTGTCTCACTAAAAAATACAAAAGCTGATTCAGAAGCGATAAATTCAGTCTCGAAGGATGCACTAGATGGTCGCTTAAATTATTTGCCAGGCTCTTTAAAAATTATTAGTGGACCAAATTCTGGTGAAAAAACGGATGCTTCAGGCGATGATCAAGCTGAATATGATGAAACCAATAAACAAATTATAGTCCGTGTCGGCAATGGTGCAACTGCTACACAAGTAGGTAGCTACAAAGCTGATACAGCTGAAACAATTTACGAATTTAAAGCGCAGATAAATGAACGAGCAAAAGCAAATGAATTAGTGCCTAATAGCGCAACAGTTGAGGCAGTAGATATTTTAACATCTGCAAAAGTCAACGAAACTTCTAATATAGTAGAAGCAAAAATTGCGGACGAACAGGTAACTGGCAAATTAACCGCAACAAAAACCGTTAATAACGCTAAACCAAAACTAGGGGAAGCGATCGAATACACAATCAGTTTCCGCAATACCATCGAAAATGGCGTCTTAAACAAAGTAGTTATCACAGACCAACTACCAAAAGGACTGACATATGTCAAAGATAGCCTAACAAGTGTCGGTGATGAACCAAAACCAACCAGCTTGAAAGAAGCCAACGGCACAATCACAGCGGAATACCCAAGTATCACCGATATGAAAGAACGGAGTATTCGTTTCAAAGTGATCGTTAACGAAGAAGCCAAAGCGGGCGAAACAATTCTCAACAAAGCCAAAGTAGATGACACAGTTAATCCGCCCGAAGAACCAGAGGTACCTATTACACCCGAAGAACCAGCGGAAAATAAAAAGGAAACAAAAAAAGTTGTTACAGACCAGAACAAACCTACAAAAAATAGTAAAAATGAAATTGCCATAAACAAGAAAGAAACGTCTAAATCATCCTATTTACCAAAAACAGGAGAAAAAGTTCAAAAAATATTTGCGTATCTGGGTGTAGGACTGATCTTAATTGTATTAATTCTCTATGTTATAAAGAGAAACAAAGAAAAAGAGGAGTAAACAAAATAGATTGTTTTAGAACGACTAATTAGCTGAAAATTTAAGAGTTGACGACATAAGTCAAAATGACCTATGTCGTCAACTCTTTTTGATTTATAACAAGAAATCCAACATATTGTGTGTGCATAAAGGCAAATAGAAAAATAGTAGTGAAATAGCTAGTAATAATAAAGAACCAGCTTGCATTAAAACTGCAAAAAAATAAACTACAATTAAACGAATTGCTCTAGTGTTTTTTACGGATAAAATTCCAAAATAATCCTCCTCAAAATAATTAGAGGATATCCTTTGTGAAACTATCAAGTTCTCAGGTTTTATAAAACAAATACACACTAGCAAAATCGCTTTATGAGTGAGGCTTATCCAATTATTTTTAAGGTTCTTAAACAGTTGTAAAAAAAATATCAGATAAACGTTTTCACAAAGAACAGTCATTTCGGTAAATTTTTACCTTAAAATGACACAAAATCTATAATTTGTTTCTCAAATCCTATAATTTGTTCCTTAAAAAGATATTATGAAAACGCTATTATATTTATGAAAGGAGCGAAACGAATGAAGAAGAAAAACGGGTTTTTTCAAAATGTATGGCGTTATAAGGCCTTAATCCTTATGGCGTTACCAGGATTTATCTGGTTTATATTTTTCTTCTATATACCAGTCTTAGCCAATGTGGTCGCATTTAAAGATTTTCATATTTCACCAGATGGTTTCTTAGCTAGTCTAAGAGAAAGTCCTTGGGTTGGTTTTGAAAACTTTAAATTTTTATTTGCGTCAAAAGATGCTTGGTTAATTACTAGAAACACCATTTTGTACAATGTCGTCTTTTTAGCCTTTAACTTATTCTTCGCGATTGCTTTTGCTATTATTATGAGTGAATTAAGAAATCGTCGCTTAGTTAAAGTTTATCACACGATGTCATTGCTACCATATTTCTTATCTTGGATGGTTATTAACTATTTTGTTTATGCCTTTTTAAGTCCAGACAAAGGGATTTTGAATCAATGGATTACTGGTAATGGCGGCACAATGATTAACTGGTATGCAGATCCACGTTGGTGGCCAGTAATTTTTGTCTTCCTAAATGTTTGGAAGAGTCTAGGCTACAACAGTATTATCTACTATGCTTCTGTGATGGGGATTGATCCGACATACTATGAAGCAGCGATGGTAGATGGTGCCAACAAATGGCAACAAATAAAAAATGTTACGATTCCACAAATTTTGCCAATGATGTCTGTTTTATTAATTTTAAACATCGGCGGTATCTTCAGAGCAGACTTTGGTTTGTTCTACATCGTACCAAGAAACTCAGGTGCGCTTTACAACGTGACAAGTGTGTTAGATACCTATATTTACAATGGCTTAACGGCTACTGGTGATGTAGGCATGACGGCAGCTGCAGCGTTATATCAATCTGTCGTTGGGGCATGTTTGTTATTAATTGCGAATTTAGTTGTTCGTCGAATTGAACCAGATTCAGCACTATTTTAGGAGGAAGGATTATGAAAAAGAAAAAAGTCACTAGCGTTAACGTTCGATCCTTCAACCCGACAGCGAATTTGATTTTCAATATTGTCATTGCTATTTTTGCTATTTCCTGTGTGGTTCCGTTTTTCTTTGTTATTATGATTTCATTGACAAGTGAAGGATCATTAGCAGCAAACGGCTACCGGTTTTGGCCAAAAGAATTTTCATTGGAGGCCTATCGTTACATTTTCCAAGGGGCAATGAGTCAACGCATTATTCATGCCTTAGGAGTAACGGTCTTCATTACGGTGACAGGGACGATTGTCAATGCAACAATGACGTCATTATATGCCTATGTCATTTCTCGTTCCAACTTTCCATTTAAAAAATTCTTTACATTGTTTGCTTTAATTACAATGTTATTTTCACCAGGGATGGTTGCGAACTATTTAGTAATGACAAACTTATTGCAATTGAAAGATACAATTTGGGCGTTAATTTTGCCTTTAGCTTTAGGACCATTTAATATTTTAGTGATGCGAACGTTTTTCAAGAAAACCGTGCCTGACAGTATTATTGAATCGGCACGTATTGATGGCGCAAGTGAAATGCGCATTTTTGTCAGCATTGTGTTACCACTAGCCGTTCCAGGGATTGCCACAATTAGTTTGTTTGCGGCTTTGGGTTATTGGAACGATTGGTTCAATGCGTTACTTTACATTCAAAAAGATACCTTGGTACCATTACAGTATTTATTGATGAAAATTCAAAACAACTTAGAGTTCTTATCAAGAAGTACGGATATGGGTGCAGCAGCACAAGAAGGGTTAGGCGTTCTACCAAGTGAATCGGCTCGAATGGCGATTGTTGTCTTATCTACGTTACCAATTGCGTTAACTTACCCATTTTTCCAAAAATATTTCGTGGGTGGTTTAACAATCGGCGGCGTGAAAGAATAAAATTGTACAGGAGGAAATAAGGAATGAAAAAATGGCAAAAAGGATTAGCCGTAGCTGGCGCAGCAGCTTTAGCTGTAGGATTAAGCGCGTGCGGTAAATCTTCAAAAGATGCAGCGTCAAAAGGTGATGATAGTACACCAACGTTATTAATGTATCGTGTTGGAGACAAACCAGATAATTATGACCAATTAATCGATAATGCGAATAAAATTATCGAGAAAAAAATTGGGGCAAAATTAAAAATGGAATTTGTTGGTTGGGGCGATTGGGACCAAAAAATGTCAACAATCGTTGCTTCTGGTGAAAGCTATGATATTTCATTAGCACAAAATTATGCAACGAATGCACAAAAAGGCGCCTATGCTGATTTAACTGATTTAGCACCTAAATATGCAAAAGAAGCCTATGATCAATTGCCAGATAACTATATTAAAGGAAATACGATCAATGGAAAACTGTATGCGTTCCCAATTTTAGGTAACTCTTACGGTCAACAAGTTTTAACTTTTAATAAAGAATATGTCGATAAATACAATTTAGATATTAGTAAAGTTGATGGTAGTTATGAAAGTGCAACCGAAGTTCTAAAAGAATTCCATAAAAAAGAACCAAATATTGCTGCTTTTGCTATCGGCCAAACATTCTTTGCAACAGGTAATTATGACTTCCCTATTGGTAACCAATATCCATTTGCAGTGAAAACAACTGATACTGGCTCACCAAAAATTATTAACCAATATGCCGACAAAGACATGATTAATAACTTAAAAGTCTTACATCAATGGTATAAAGATGGCTTGATTCCAACAGATGCTGCTACAAGTACAACACCATATGACTTAAATACCAATACTTGGTTTATGCGTCAAGAAACACAAGGGCCTATGGATTATGGTGATACAATCTTAACACAAGCTGCTGGCAAACCACTTGTTTCTCGTCCACTAACAGAACCATTAAAAACAACATCACAAGCGCAAATGGCTAACTATGTTGTTGCAAACACGTCTAAAAACAAAGAAAAATCTGTTGAATTGTTAGGTTTATTAAACAGCAATCCAGAATTGTTAAACGGACTTGTTTATGGTGAAGAAGGCAAACAATATGAAAAAGTTGGCGATGATCGCGTGAAATTATTGAAAGATTACACACCAACAACTCATTTGAGTGCTTGGAACACAGGAAACAACTTAATCATTTGGCCAGAAGAATCTGTCACTGAAGAAATGGTTAAAGAACGTGATAAGAGCATCGAAGAAGCAAAAGATTCACCAATTCTTGGTTTTACTTTTGTAAATGATAAAGTGAAAACTGAAATCACTAACGTTGCTACAGTTATGAATCGTTACGCAGCAAGCTTAAATACAGGAACTGTTGATCCAGAAGAAACACTTCCAAAATTAATGGATGACCTAAAAACAGCTGGCTGGGATAAAGTTCAAAAAGAAATGCAAACACAATTAGACGAATATATCCAATCTCAAAAATAATCACAGGAGGCTGAGGCATTAGCTGAGCGCTTTTGGCTCAGCCTTTTACATAATAGAAAGGAAGAGGAAGATGGAAAGTACAGGGATTCAACGGTTGTTTTACCTTTCCTGGACAGTAATCAAACTAAATTTACTGTTTGTTTTATTTAGTTTAGCTGGAGGGATTATTTTTGGTGTTGGTCCAGCACTCCAAATGATGACTGATTTCATTTTGGAAGAGGGCATGAATTATCAAGCAATCACCGTTAAACGAGCATTTGAATCATGGAAAGCACATTTTAAAAGAAGTAACTGTTATTTTCTACTTTTTCTCTTCACTTTAGGATTTGTTTTTTATAATATTTATTTAGCCGTTCAATTTACCGGAATAATGTGGTTAATTATTACATTTATTTTATTTTTTGTTTCCCTAATACTCGTTATTTTTTACATTTATATGCTACTATATGAAGGAAGCTATTTTATCTCAACTATTGATTTAATGAAGCTTTCATTTATCAGTATCTTTTTAAACCTCGGTGTATTTTTTAAAGTCTTATTCGGTGTAATTAGTATCGTTGCTTTAACTTGGAAAATGAAAGGACTGCTACTATTTGCTTCGTTTGCCTTAATTATGATGTGGTGTGCCTATGTCACGCGTAAAAATCGCCAGTTTATTGATGGAAAGTTGGAACAAAATGAAGCGAATCTTCAAAAAACTGTTTAAAAAAAAATATTTATTAAATCGATTAGTACAAAAATACAGTCTACTGTTAACAAGTATTATTTTGTTAACGGTGGCTGCTTTGTGCGTTTATGTTACTTATACAATTAACTTATCAATTGATTCACAAAAAAATAACGCCGTTTCCCAAATTGACAGCTATGTAACGAATAAAAATAATGCAGCGACGAATATGATTAATGAATTAGCTGGCTCTGCAAGTAAAATTGAAAACATGCGAAAATATATGGAACTTTCTCCTCCTGAGTATTTTGACTATACTTACAGCCAATGGTCGGAAGATCGGGTCAGTACCCACTTTGGAAATAATCTAAGTACATTATTTAGCACCTTTCCTGACTTAGAAGAAGTGATTATTCGCTTAGATGAATTTGATCAGGTTTTGTTCGCCAATCGCACAGCTACAAATGGGAAAAAAATGGATATGTCATCAATTAAAAAACATGGCTTTCAACTAATGCGAATTATCTCCGATCCTTATACAGGACAACCGCTGGGAGAGTTGTACACTGTGTTTTCAAGTCAAGAGTTGCTAGGCAACCAAGCAGACTTATTGAAAAAATCAGGTATTAATGCGTTTATCTATGATAGTGCTGGGAATCAAATTTTTTCTGAAAAAGCACAATTTACTAAAGAAGAAGAGCGGCAACTAGATAAAAGAATGCACACCGATAGTGACATTCAACAGGTTTTTCATAATCGCTACGATATTACGGAAATAGAAAGCAGTGGCCGGAGTACCATTCTCTTATTAACAAGCCGCCGAGTCTTATTTCAACAATTGTTTATGAATTATGCGGCCATTTTAGGGATTGGGTTACTTTTGATTGTTATTTTATTAGTGGGCTTAAACCGCCTGTTTAAACGCTATTCTCAACAAGTCCAATTAATTTTAGAAGCGACACGAGCCATTGGCGATGGCAATTTAAAAGAACGAATTGACACGAATCAAGTTCAGGAAGAATTGAATGATATTGCTTCCGCGATTAATTTTATGGTAGACAGTTTAGATCAATACATTCACGATATTTATACTTTAGAAATTAAGCAACGCGATGCTCACATGAGAGCATTACAGTCGCAAATTAATCCTCATTTTCTTTATAATACGTTGGAATATATTCGCATGTATGCCTTGAGTCGGCAACAAGAAGAACTAGCTGATGTTGTCTATGCTTTTTCAACGTTACTTAGGAATAATATTAACCAAGAAAAAACCACGACCTTGGCAGAGGAAATCTCATTTTGCGAAAAGTATGTGTATTTGTATCAAATGCGTTATCCCGACCAATTTGCCTATAAGTTCGAAATAGAAGAAACAATTGCTGATGTTGAAATTCCTAAGTTCATCATTCAGCCGCTTGTCGAAAATTATTTTGTGCATGGTATTGACTATCAACGACAAGACAATGCTATTAAGGTCCACGCCTACCGAGAAGGCGAAAAAATTATTGTGGCTGTTGTGGATAATGGAAAAGGAATCACTGCCAATCGGTTAGAGGAAATTCGCGCACGTTTAAATCAAACAGAAATAGACACGGAACAATCCATTGGGTTAAGAAATGTTCATGAACGTTTACAACGCTTTTTTGGGGAGAGTTATGGTTTAACCATTGAAGGGAAAGAAGGAGAAGGGACGACAATTCGTCTTTCGTTTGTAGCATAAGGGGTGAAAAGATGTATCGAGTGATGTTTGTTGATGATGAATATATGATTTTAGAAGGCTTAAAATGGATTATTCCTTGGCAAGAGTTAGGCTTTGAAATTGTTAAAACAGCGCGTAGTGCGCAAGAAGCATTGGCTTTTTTAGAAACAGAATCCATTGATGTTTTATTAACAGATATTACGATGCCGGAAATGAGTGGGATCGAATTAATTGAGCAAGCAAAGAAAAAAGGACATCAATTTATTAGTTTAATTTTATCAGGTTATCAAGAGTTTGATTACGTCAAAAAAGGCATGGCTTTGCAGGTCCAAGATTATCTTTTGAAACCAGTCAATAAGCAAGAACTATTAGCCAATATCCAGAGAATTAAAACAGAATTGGACCAACAAAAAAAATCCCATGCCCGCGTGCGTCTATATCTAGAAAATGGCTTGATGCGTTGGCTTAATGATGAAATCAGCGAAGGGGAATACGAAGAGTTAATGCAGCAATTTGCGACTATAAAACCAGGTGATTTTACCGTTTTATTGGTTGAAGCTGAGATGCCATTTTTAGAAACAATCAAGGAACTATTTATGAAAAAAGGCCAACTGTTATTCATTGAAAGTTGGATGAGTACGTACCACCAATTGTTACTTATCTATAAAGGGGCCAGACAAGAAGCGTTCTTATTTATTCGTGAAATTGAAGCGATTCTAGCTGGTCAAGGTCAGATTTTTGTAGGGGAATCTGTCAATGAATGGGAAACGGTTTATGAAAGTTATGAGAAAGTAAAACAGTTGCAAGCAATTGAAACGTTTTATCAAGAATTTCTGCCAAATAATCAAAAAGAACAAATGAATCGTTCGGCAGAAGATTTTACTTTTCTAGCGTTTAACCAAGCCTTGATGATTGGGGATATGCAGACCATTCAACGGGAATTAGATGCTATTTTCAATCAGTTAAGTCAACAACACGCTACGCCAGAGTATGTACGCTATGTAGTCTTCTTACTTTTTTCAGATATTTCCCGTCAGTATCCAACTGTGTTAGAAGAAAACTATGAAAAAATCGTGGAAGAAATTCGAGCCAGCAACAATCTTAATACACTGTATGCGTTAATGCAGCAAGTCTTGGCAGAAGTGAAAAATAAACCTAAAATAAAAAAATATTCAGAAAGTGTTAGCCAAGCTGTAGAAAGAATTGAACAAGGCTATTTAGAAGAATTAAACTTAAAAACGGTGGCGGATGAGCTTCATTTAAACCCTAGTTATTTAGGCCAAATTTTCAAAAAAGAAACCAAGCGGAGTTTTTCTCAATATTTGAATCAAGTGCGTACCAAGCATGCCCAAAAATTATTATTGTACACGGATGATACAATCAACGAAATTTCAGAAAAAGTAGGATTTAACAATACCAACTATTTTTCAAAAATGTTTAAAAAATTAAATGGAATTACCCCAAAAGAATTTCGAGAGCAATACCAATCAAATTACGCAGGTGTCGAAGAATAAAAAGAAAGATGTTCAATTTTTATGAACATCTTTCTTTTTATTATTTTTCCGTACTTAATGAAAACGGTCGTTCTGCTGTGGTTTGTGGATTCGGGACGATCCCTAATTGATAATCTAAAGTCCCGCCATTTAATAGTTCTTGATGAGTAAAATAAGGCGCAGTATGTTTTTCTTGGTTTAACTGAATTTCATGAATAAATTGTTGTTGGACTTTGTTTGGTGATGTCTGAATGGTTAATTGTTTACCATTTGACAGTTTTACTTCCGCCGTCTGGACTAAAGGCATCCCGATTACATATTCACCAGTTCCTGGTGTGACGGGATAAAAGCCTAAGCTATTAAAAATATACCAAGCAGACATGCTACCATTGTCTTCATCACCTGGATAGCCAGTTGGTGAAGCATCAAATGTTTGCATTAGTTGTTTTAAAAGTGGTTGAGCCATCTCTGGTTTGCCGATGTAGCTGAATAGAAACGGATAATGGAAACTTGGTTGATTTGAGATGGCTAATTGACCAAAATCAATTGCCGCCATTTCACTCATTTCATGAATTTCAAAACCATAGCCTTCAACGTTAAAGTTAGGCGCTTGATTGCATAGCTGAATTAATTTTTTTTCGAAAGCTAACTCGCTACCATATAGCTTAATCAAACCTGCAAAATCTTGATAGACCGCAAAACTTGATTGCCAAGCACTTCCTTCGGCGTAATCTTTGCCCCAACGAATATCTAAAAAGTCAGGACGGAAATTACCTTCAGTATCCTTTGCTTGCATAAAGCCAGTTTCAGGATTAAAAAGTTGTTGATAATTCAAGGCTTGTTGACGATAAAACGTTGCGGTTTCTGAATCATTCAATGTTTTTGCAACTTGCGAAATACAGAAATCGCTGTACGCATAGTCTAAGGTATGATTGACAGATTCATGATAGGTTGAAGGAACATAGCCATATTTTAGATAATCCAGAGTTCCTTGACGTCCATAATTTTCTCGTTCGCTTTGTTGTGTGGCGCCTTTTTTCATCGCTTCTAGGAACTGAGGCATCAAGTCAGGACGAATCTTTTTCACGGCGGCATCAGCAATGACAGCGTCAATCAAGGTGCCGGGCATTAAACCACGCTCATCTGGAGATAACCATTTTGGCAAGAAACCTGTTTCGTTGTAACTATTTAAAAAGCCTTCTAGCATCTCTTCGTATTTTTCTTGAGCAATTAGTGAGAACAATGGGTAGACCGTTTTATAAGTATCCCAAAAGCCATTATTGGTATATAGTACACCAGGACGAACCGTTTGCGAGAACGTATCATAATGAATCGGCTGCTGATTTTCGTCCAATTCATAAAAGGTTTGCGGAAATAGGAATGTTCGATACAGTGTATGATAAAACGTTTTAGTATGTTCAGGGTTTTCATGCGTTACTTTAAGGCGATCGAAATAATTATGCCAATCTGCGATTCCTTGTTGCAGCATCTCAGTAGAACGCAAAGAGATTTCTCGCGCTAAATTTAACTGCGCTTGTTTTTCAGAAATAAATGAACTACTAAAATGAACAACTTGTTGAGCAATATTTCCAAAAGAAAGAAGGATTTTGCCATCTTCACCTGAAGAAGGGGCAAACCATTTGGTTAAAGGCTGTTCAAAATGAAGCACAAAATAAAAACTAAAATCTGGATCTTCACAACCAGAATAGTTGATGACTTTTACAGCCACTTGATGGTCATCTAATTGTTTTACTTGATAACGTCCAGGCAGAGTTAGTAGTAAGTGATTATCTTTTTGTTGATAATCAATGGTTAAGATACCACCATACATGCTTGGGATTAATTGAGAAGTTATTTGATAGCGTAATTGAGTTAAATTAATTTCGACAGGAGAAAAAAGGCTTTCTTCTGGACGATAAGAACTTTGGGCATGGAATAAAGAAAGTTCCGACAATGAACCACTGACAGGGGTCATTAATAAATGGCTAAAATCACCCATCCAAGGACTTGGTTGATGCGTTACTCGATAGCCTTGAAATGTTCGATCTTCTGGATGAAACCACCAGCTGCCTTTTTGGTCAGTTGTTTGCGGGGCGTAAAAATTCATCCCAAATGGCACGCCAGTATAGGGTAGACAATTTCCATTTGAAAAACTATGTTGGTTGGCAGTTCCGTGTCGCGTATCAATCGCTTGAATATTCATGAAAGTAGCTCCTTTGTTTTAAATGATATATCATATAGGCTGATTATAGCACAAAAAACAAGAAATGAAAGCGTATTTATTCGCTTTTTTATTTATTTTTAACGAATTGGTATATTCAATCTGAAGAGGGAATTGACAAGCATGTTACAATGGATAAGGAATCGATATTGGAGTGATTGTTATTTATTTTTTTAGTACAAAAAGTCAGCAATTTTTTGCGTATGTTTGGGCCATTTTCCCAGTCATCGCCTTTTTTTGGTTAGTTTTTATACATTGGATTTTTTATTTTCCCCAAGCTATTTAATTATGGTGCCTGTATTTACTATTATGTTTAAAATTAACTATAAAAAAGATTATTCATTTGTAGCGCTGCTCAAAATGAGTATCAGGCAATTTGTGATCAGTTTTTTAGCATTTATAGCTAGTAGTTCCTTTAGCTGGTCTATTATTTTAAATAGTAGTGTGACATTTTTAATTGTTTATTTATTTTATTCATCTGCGACACCGATGCGGTATCATAGTTATTTGATGATGTTTACGTTTTGTCAGTTAATCCAGGTTAAAGGAAATACATTTTTGATGCAATCTCAAGTTGTGGCCTTTTTAATTGGTCTTTTTTTATTGGCTTTAACACTAAACGCTTGGTGGCAAACAGGATTAAGTCAGCTAACCAGCTTAAAGAGTAGAGGCCATGTTCGCTTTTTTAAAAGCATTCAATTAAATATGAAACAACAAAAATTGGCGGTTATTAATTTCTGGCACGACTTACAACAGACTTTTTTTGGGATCACAAGTTTCAAACAATTTTTAGAAAGTCCTGACGAAAGGGTGCAACGATTTCGTTTAGCTATTCGTATGAGTTTCACCATTACGCTGAGTTTTATTTTAATGTGGAGTGTAGGAGGCATTAAAATAATTTGGATTCCGATGAATGTTTTTCTACTCTTGCATCCAGTGAAAGCAGAAATGAACACGCGTATTAAGACACGTTTTTGGGGGACTCTTTTAGGATGTTTCCTTAGTCTGTTTGTTGTCAATTGGCTTCAATTGCCACTGACACACCTCGTTGTTTCTAGTTTGATTGGCATTTTTGTTTATGCCCTAAAACCAGGAACCGTGTTACAAGTGACAATGGCAACGATTTTTGGGTTATGTTTGGCAACAATTAGTTTACGAGGGATGTATGCCGCAGAGTTGCGGGTCTCTTTTGTATTATTGGCAATTTTTGTTGTTTGCTTAATTGATTTAGGTTTATTTGTTTATCAGCGTATCTTGCGTTTTTAAAAAGTGTGGCACAGAGGGTTATTTACCCGTTGTGCCACACTTTTTAATTTTCTAAATTCGTTAATTTTTCCAAGTAATGATTTTCTATTTGCGGAAAATCTATTTTTTCTGTTGCTGCATCAGGGGTTTCAACTACTTGCTTCAAGCGGTTGAGAACAATTGACCAACCAGCGATATCTTTATGGCGAGGTGTTGTAAAATTTTCTGGGAGAGATTCTGAAAAGACTAACAGGGTCTGATGAGGTGCTTGTTCTTTTAAGTCAAAATAGATGATACCAGTATCCCAAGTCACGCCCAGATATTTTTCCTCTGCATAATCAGTGAAAGGCATTGTTTCTTCAAAATCGGGCAGAATAAACCGCCAAAACCCGTTAACACCTAATTCACCAATCTCTAATTCTGGAAACCATTGTTTTAGCTTGTCTGTCTCAGTCAGGTAGCGCCAAATCGTTTGAGGGCTGGCTGAAATTGCCCGTTCTGTACCAAAATAAATCGTCTGGTTTTCTAAGCGAAAGGTATCTTTCATTTTGTTTCTCTCCTTTATTTATTATTCATGAAGTTCTAAAGGTAGTCCATCTGGATCAAAAAAGAAGGTCATTTTTTCACCCGTAAAATCATCTACTCGTAGCGGTTCTGTTTCAATTCCTTGCTCATTTAAAAAAGCAATCACTTCTTCAATATGTTCAACTTTAAAAGCTAAATGACGTAATCCTAAAGCTTCAGGATAAGAGGGGCGAGCGGGAAATTGATCAGAAATAAAAATTTCCAATTCTTGGCTGCCTAATTTTAAATCTAATTTAATATCGTTTTTTTCGGGACGATGATTTTCGCGAAGAACTTCAAAGCCCAACTTTTCGACATAAAAATTTTTAGTTGCTTGATAATTTGAGGCATTGATTGCCACGTGATGAATTTCTTTAAAAAACATTTTTCATACTCCTTTTCGTTTTTTCCCTCTGTAGTATAGCAATAAAGAAGCAGCTAAAAAAGCGTTCTGTTTGACTCTTTAAGAAAAGACAAGGGATTTGCAAAAAAATAAAATTATTTTTTTTGAAAGAAAGCGCTTGCCAAAAAAAGAATAATCAAGTATGATGTATATACAACTTAATTGTATATACAAGTTTGAGAGGAGAATGTAAAATGGGTAAGTTTCAAAGCGATGCACAACAGTTGTTGAAAGCAGTAGGAGGCAAAGAAAATATTTCAGCTGTTTCTCATTGTGCAACTCGAATGCGTTTTGTATTAAAAGATCCAAAAAAAGCGGATGTACCTGTGATTGAAGATATTCCTTCTGTAAAAGGAACCTTTACAAATGCTGGACAGTTTCAAGTAATTATTGGGAATGAAGTCCCACAATTTTATAATGATTTTTCTGCAATTTCCGGTTTAGAAGGGGTTTCAAAAGAAGAAGGGAAAGCAGCTGCCAAAAGTAATTTGAGTCCTGTTCAACGAGTTGTTTCTGTTTTAGCTGAGATTTTTACACCATTAATTCCTGCACTTGTTATCGGGGGATTGATTTTAGGGTTCCGCAATATTTTGGAAGGGGTTCCATTTGGCTTTCTTGATGGTCAAACAATCGTGGAAGTTTCTCAATTTTGGAATGGAGTCAATTCATTCTTATGGTTAATCGGCGAAGCAATTTTCCACTTCTTGCCAGTTGGGATTACGTGGAGTATTACGAAGAAAATGGGAACCACACAAATCTTGGGGATTGTCCTAGGGATTACATTAGTCTCACCACAACTTCTGAATGCTTATTCAGTTGCGACGACTAAAGCAGCAGAAATTCCTTTCTGGGATTTTGGGTTTGCACAAGTTAACATGATTGGTTATCAAGCGCAAGTTATCCCAGCTATGTTAGCCGGCTTCTTGCTTGCCTATCTTGAAATTTTCTTTAGAAAAGTGATTCCTCAAGCAATTTCAATGATTTTTGTCCCATTGTTTGCTTTAGTACCAACAGTATTGGCTGCACATGTCATTTTAGGACCAATTGGTTGGACGATTGGTAGTTGGGTTTCTGATATTGTAAATGCAGGATTAACGTCAACATTTAATTGGTTATTTGGCGCCGTCTTTGGCTTTATGTACGCACCATTAGTCATCACTGGGTTGCATCATATGAGTAATGCTATTGATTTACAGTTGATTGCTGACTTTCAGTCAACCAACTTATGGCCAATGATTGCTCTATCAAATATTGCACAAGGTTCAGCGGTTTTAGCGGTTATCTTTATGCATCGTGGAAACAAAAAAGAAGAACAAGTTTCGATTCCAGCGATGATTTCTTGTTACCTAGGTGTGACTGAACCAGCGATGTTTGGGATCAACTTAAAATATGTTTATCCATTTGTTGCGGGCATGATTGGTTCGGCAATGGCCGGAATGTTTGCCACTTTAATGGGCGTTCGTGCGACCAGTATCGGCGTCGGTGGCTTGCCAGGAATTTTATCTATTGTGCCACAATATTACTTGCCGTTTTTAGTCGCAATGGTGATTGCCATTATCGTACCAATGGGCTTAACTTATATTTTCAGAAAGAAAGGCATTTTTAATAAAGTCGATCCAGTTGATGAAGCAACAGGGATGTTATACAGCGAAGAAGGGTAATCGCTTTTTGAAGTAAAGAAGAATTCGTAGACATTTTTCTACGAATTCTTCTTCTTTTTATAGAAACTATTGGCTTTTTTCTCTCTTTCAGTTAGACTAAAAAGGTTGAGAAAAGGAGAGCGTAAAAATGGATATTTATTTAAAAAAAGCAATTTTACACATTATTGATCGAGAAACTGGGACGCCGGTTTTTTCTGAAAAGGAACTAGATTTAACCACTGAGTATATTCGAACGTATTTAACTGCAAAAATTTCAAAACTTTCGACTGCACAAACAAAGACTGGAACATTGGCGGAAAATAGTTCCTTTGTTGACACGTTACGTGGGATTCCTAGTGATTTTGTGAAGAAAAGCCAAGAAGTTACCCAACATTGGTATGATGTTTATTCAGGAAGTGAAGATGCGCCTAGTGCTGATATTTTGTTCATTTTATATGAATTAGATACGGTGTTACATGTCGCAATGATTAAATTAAACTATAAAGAAAGTTACACGCATTACGTCGACTATGAAGAAGAATCCGTTTATAACAAACTGATTATCAATCGAGCAATTTTGTCTTCAAAATCACAAAAACCAGATGAAGGAATTACAGTTGACTTAGATACATTAGCGTTTGAATTACTAGAGAAAAGATATGAATTTTCAGGAGAAAAAATCTGGTATTTCTCTGAAAAAGTGATTGAGACGCAAGCGGCACCTTCCATGGAAGAAAATATCAAAGAAATTAAAAAGGCAGTCAAACGCATTGGAAAGAAATTTAACGAAGATGAGTTTGAACTAATGGCTTCTGTAAAAGAAGCGGTATATGATAGTATTGAGGAAACGGGAACGATTGACAATGAGCAAATTGCTGAGCAAGTGTTTAAAGAAAATGTATCAGCTAAATTAGCTTACCAAGAAGAAGTGAATGAGTCGAAGTTTGTCGACAAAACACCGCCAGTCAGAGAATCTCGCGAAATTTCTGAAAAGAAATTTGGCAAACAGAAGTTAAAAATGGATAACGGTATTGAATTAATTGTTCCGTTAGATGTTTACCGCAATGGCGATTTAATTGAATTTGTTAATAATCCAGATGGTACAGTGTCCATCATGCTAAAAAATATCGAAAAAATTAGTAATCAATTATAAAGAAAAAACCGTTGGTCGCTTGCCAACGGTTTTTTTTCTTTATTTTAATTTTTCTAAAGCTTTTTCAGGGACTTCTTTTTCTGTCACTTCATTCCAGCTGATCACGCCTTTACGGGGATTAACTTTCAATTTTAGATAGGCTTTCATACGCAAAGGTTGATCACGGGATTCGTTTAATTCCACGGTTTTTTCTTCACCGTTTTTATTAAACGCAGGTTGTTGATAGTAATAAATGGTCATTGCTTCACCAGAATTTGTTTTTTCATCTTTCTTTTCACCAGATGTTGTGATTTGTGTATAGTAGGCTTCTCCACCGTAATAGTAATTATAAACGCCCCAGCTACCACCGGCTAAAATGACTATGGGAATTAATATTTTTAGTAATGTTTTCATTTTCCTCACCTCAAGGAATAGTATGCCTTTTTTTTAGGAAATTTGCCATATTTTTTTCCGTTAATTGAGTGACAATTTTGTTAGTTTCGGCACTTTCTTGAAAAATTCATCATTTTTTTAAACAAAAGACAACGTTTGTCGCTCCCTTTTTTTCACTATCATGCTACAATAAAGAAAAAAAGATGGAGGTAGAGGACAATGATGCCCTTTTATTTTGGAATCGATCCAACCTATATATTGGTAATTATCGGAATTGCGATTTCTGGTGCGGCCTCCGCATATGTTAACAGTACCTTTCGTAAATATGATCAAGTACGAAGCAGTAAACATGTTACAGGCACGCAGGCAGCACAATATATTTTACAAAAAGAACAAATTAATGATGTCGGAGTTCAGCAAATCGCTGGTGATTTAACCGACAATTATAATTCTGGAAACAAAATATTGAGCTTATCCGAAGCCACTGCTCAATCGACATCGGTCGCGGCTATTGGCGTGGCGGCTCATGAATGCGGACATGCGGTACAAGATCATACGAACTATGTGCCTTTACGTCTTCGTGCAGCTATTGTTCCAGTTGCCAACATCGGTTCAACCATTTCCTTTCCACTAATTTTGATTGGTGTTTTATTTAGTTGGAATCAAACATTAATCAACATTGGAATTTTGGCTTTTTCATTAGCCTTGATTTTTCAATTGGTGACTTTACCGGTGGAGTTTAATGCGTCTAGACGTGCGTTAAGTATTCTTTCTGAAGGTGGGTTATTAACAGAAGAAGAAGTCCCAATGGCCAGAAAAGTTCTTTTTGCAGCTGCACTTACCTACGTAGCAGCGGCGCTTTCGACCTTTTTACAACTTTTACGTTTGGTTATTTTATTTGGTGGCAATAACCGACGAGACTAAGTGCTAGTAAAGGTCTTTCTATTACGCATAAAAGTAATAATATGTTATGATTAAAGTAGAAAATAACAGAGGAGCTGAAGGAAATGAAAGCATCAACAAAAATTGGTATCGGTTTAAGCATTGCTGCAGTTGCAAGTGTCTCTGTTGCAGTCATCGCTTCTGAAAAAATTATTAAGAAGGTATCTCATGTTTCCAATCGTTATAAAGTTAAAAAGTTTGTAGACGATAAATTTGATGGAAACCAAAAATTATTATCGATTGTCGATGATTTATCTGATGATGAATTAGATTCTGTTTTAAATGTTGTGGATCGTGTGAAAGATGGCGGTTCAAAATTAGCTGAATATGGCGAAAAAGTTAAAGACAATACAGATTCTTTAAAAGAACGCTTTTTCACATTTATTGAAGATGCAATGAAGTAAAAAAGATGGCCTAGGCCATCTTTTTTTTATAAAAATAATTCTTTTGTTTCAACATAATAGCCTCTGCCACCAACTAGAACTTGATCAATTGTCTTTTGGGATGTAGTGTTCAAACGCACTAAGACTTCTGAAGGAGCGTTTAAGGTATAACCTTGGGCAAAGGTGTAATTGGTTTTTTGTAAAATTTGGTGATGGTACAGATAACAAGCTAACGCACCATTTGATGTACCAGTAGCGGCTTCTTCATCGATGTCATAAAGAGGTGCAAAATTCCTACAAATGATATTTTCTTCAGACAAAGCAAAAAGATGCATCCCAATAACTCCATACTTTTGGCTAAGTAACTTAATTTTTTCAAAGTTTGGTTGTAAATCCTGTAATAATTGCGCATTTTTAATGGGAACCAAAATATCTTTTAGGCCCGTTGACACAATCTGGATAGGAAAAGCAGTTGCCACTGCGTTTAAATCAAAGCAGCCGCTCAATTCTTCTAAAGTGAGCGTATCATAAAAAGTTGGGACAGTTTGTTCCATAAATAGTTGTTCACCGTTAGCCGTGATTGCGAGCAAACCGCTGTTCGTTTCGATTGTATATGCTGTTTGCAATAATTTATTTAAGTGCTTCATAATGGTAAAAGCGCCAATTGTCGCGTGGCCACATAAGTCGACTTCTTCTTTTGGTGTAAAATATTCAAGGCGGAAATCAGCAATCTTTGAGTCTGAAATAAAAGCAGTTTCTGCAAATCCTAGTTCTTTGGCGATGGCCATTTTTTGGGTTCTCGTTAAGGGCTGTGTCATAAAAACAACGCCTGCTTTGTTGCCACCTTCGTGGTTTTTACTAAATGCACTAGCGACATATGCGGTAATTTTCATTGGAACGCCTACTTTCTAATTGGGAATAAAAAACATACGAGTAAAAAATGGACGTACTACTTTCTTAATAACAAATAACAAAAGATTAAATCATCCATTTTTTTTAAAGATAAGCCAGTTTGTTCAAAAAACTTTTCCAACCGATAGTGTAAAGTATTTCGATGCATAAATAAATCTTTTGCAGTGGAGCTGATATTGCCTTGATTTTTCCACAAAGCGCTGATGATTGGCTGAATATCGGTGTCTTTATTTAATAAACGACGATAATACTCAACAAGTACATTTTGGCTCATGGCTTCTTTGGTAAAATAGTGGAGGGCAACATCAGTTAAACTAAAAACAGTCGTCCGACTAGAGGAATTAAGTTCTTCTGAAAAAATACGTTGTTCTTCATGGAAACAACGCCGGAGAATGTCTTCAGAGGAATAAAAATTGCCAACAAATACAGCACTAGTGCAATCAAAGTCTGTATCTAATGTTAAAAAGATCCCTTGAATTTCTTCTTGTTGAAAGGTATTTTTTGACTGTTCTTCAACTAAAATATACATATTATTACTTGGACTGAAACAATCAACTGTATCTGGAAACATCTTTGTTAAATTAAATTGCCATTCAGCTTGTAATTCTTTTGTGACATTCGTTTGAATTTGCAACATACGAAAGGTCCCTTCGGCAGGTAATTTTGCCTGTTGAAATAAGTAACTGAACCAAGGATGGTTACCAGTAATTGTTGGGTTTTCAGAAATTGGGAAAAGCGCTTCCAACAAATGCTGTTCTTTAGTACTTAAGAAAGCTTTATTCACAATGAAAAATTGGTCGTCAACAGGAATTGAATAGGTGGCTTCGGAACCAATTGTTTTTGATAAATAGCCTTTGGGATAAAGCTGAGATAAATTTTCAATAATCATAGACACACCTCACTGATTTATTGTACCATGAAGCAAGACAGAAGTTTAGTGGGAAAAAGCCGAAAGGTGGAAATTAATTGGGAAAAAAAGAAACAACGTTAACACAAGAAGAAAAAGAATTTTTTATGCGAGAAGCCATTGCAGAAGCGAAAAAAGCAGAAGGTTTGGCTGAGGTGCCTATTGGAGCTGTAATTGTTCGGCAAGGGGAAATTATTGGCCGCGGGCATAATCTGAGAGAAGCACGTCAAGAAGCAACGGCGCATGCAGAAATGTATGCAATCCAAGAAGCGTGTCGCGGGATAGAAAATTGGCGTCTAGAAGAAACCCAATTATTTGTAACTTTAGAGCCTTGTCCTATGTGTAGTGGGGCGATGCTTTTAGCACGAATTCCAGAAGTTTATTATGGCGCAACCGATCCTAAAGCAGGCACTGCTGGCACATTGATGAATTTATTAGAAGATGAACGCTTCAATCATGTGGCCTATGTCGAAGCAGGCGTTTTAGAAGAAGAGTGTCGCTTATTGCTAGTTCAGTTCTTTAAAAAGTTACGGGCAAAGAAAAAAGAAGAGAAACTTTTAAAAAATCAAAAGAAAGACTAGTCAAAAGAATAAAAATACGTTATACTAGGTTTTGCCGAAAGGCTAGGACAATGGCGGGCTAGTGAATTGTGTCAGATCCGGAAGGAAGCAGCACTAAGCAAGTGCCGCCATGTGTCTGATTGAATAAGGAACGTATCAAGGCTGAGAAGCCTTTTTTTATTTTATCTAAAATTAAAAAGACAGGAAAGTTGGTCGCTTTCCTGTCTTTTTTTGTGGATTCAAGATAACACAGCAGCTGCTAAGGCTTGTTGAATAGCAACAATATCTTTATCTTTTCTAAATTGAAGACTTACTGAAGGTAACTCAGCACTTGAAATCCATATCTTTAGTTCTGCATCTAGGTCGAAATGTCCACTAGTTTCAACAGAAAAGCGTGAAATAGATTTGTAGGGAATCGATTTATAATCAACTTTTTTACCTGTAATTCCTTGTTTATCGACTAAAATTAAGCGTTTATCTGTAAAGACAATTAAATCTCTTACTAAAGTGAAGGCCATATCTACTTTTTCGTTAGGGATTAAAACATCCCGTAATTCTTTTTCAGCTGTTTCATTGTTATTTTGTGTTGCATTCCCTAATAATCCATCAAATAATCCCATGTTAATTCTCCAATTCTACTTTTTTGAAAAAATTCTTTTATTTAAAAGTAAACTTATATCGTGTAAAAGAATCCGCTTTCAATTTGATTATAACGTTAAAGGTCCTTCGAATGCAATTGATTTTTTAGCATAAGAAAGTGAGGCCTAAATCGCTGCAACTTAGGCCTCACTTTCTAAATTTTAAAAGAACCTACTGAATAAAAGCAGTTTCTTCTTATTTCTTGGAGCTAAAAACTTTGGTTTCAACATTTGGTAGGACTATGCCCAATCGCCATTTCTAAAAACTGGAACAATCGTCCCGTCTTCCTTAATGCCGTCAATATTCATTTTGTCAGATCCTACCATAAAGTCCACATGTGTTTGGCTACGATTTAAACCAGCTTTAGCTAATTCTTCTTCGCTCATCTCCGTGCCGCCTTGTAAGTTGAAGGCATAGGCCGAACCAAAGGCTAAATGATTAGAGGCATTTTCATCAAACAATGTATTATAAAAAATCAAACCGGATTGTGAAATTGGTGAAGGGTCTGGTACTAAAGCAACTTCTCCTAAGTGTTTGGCACCTTCATCAATAGCTAAGAGATTTTTCAATGCTTCTTCGCCTTGTTCAGCTGAGAAGTCAACAACTTTTCCATCTTTAAATGTAAATTTCATTTCCGAAATAATTGTGCCAGCATAACTTAGTGGTTTTGTACTAGAAACATAACCATCAACGCGGCGACTATCTGGGGCGGTGAAAACTTCTTCTGTTGGCATATTAGCCATAAATTCTTCCCCACGAGCGTTATAACTACCAGCGCCTTCCCATAAATGGTTTTTAGGCAAACCAATCGTTAAATCTGTCCCAGGAGCTGTGTAGTGTAAAGCAGTAAATTGTTGTTCGTTTAATTCAGCCGCTTTTTCTTGTAATTTTTTATCATGGATATTCCAAGCAATGACTGGGTTTTCTTCATAAATTCGTGTTGTTTTGAAAATTTCATTCCAAAGTGCATCAACTTGTTCTTCACTTGTTGCTAATTCTGGAAAGACTTTAGCTGCCCAGCCTTCACTAGCAGCAGCTACAACAGTCCAACTTACTTTGTTGGCTTGCGTTGCTTTTCGTAGGTTGACCAATGCTTTCCCATTAGCCGCTTGGAAAGCTGCTACACGTTGTGCATCCACGCCAGCTAATGCATCAGGATTAGAAGAAACCACGCTAATTCGGCTTGCGCCTTTGGCAATCCAATCATCGGTTTGATCAATTTTATATTGAGGAACATTTTCAATACGATCAGTTGCAGCATGAGCTAAAAATTCACGTTGAATGGTTTCGTCGCTCCATTGAACAATTACTTCGGCCGCACCTAAGCGATAAGCTTCTTCCGTAATTAAGCGGGCAAGGGGCGCTTGATCAACACTGATTTGTAAAACAACCGTATGATTGTCCTGAACATTGACACCCGTTTCAGCAATTAAACGTGCATATTTCTTTAGATTTTCATTAAAATTCTCTAAGGTCATTCGTGATTCCTCCTTCATTTTCATGGGTAATGACTGCTCATATCATAACACGGAAGAGCAGGGAACTCAACGAAATAAAGCCTTTATCAACTGTTATTTTAAGTTGGGGTAAAAGTTGTCGTGCTCCCGCTCAGTGAACTTTTGTACAAAGAGTTGTTCTAATTTTGCATAATAGAAAAATCGTGTTACAATAACCATAAGCATTTATTTGGAAGCGTTGTATATGAATGAATAAAGGGGATAGGGAATTATGGCAAGAAAAAAAACCATTACGAAAGAGCAGATTTTAACAGCTGCCTATGAAGTAGTCGCCACTGAAGGATTTTCGAAGTTCACTGCACGTAATATTGCTAATAAAATGAAATGTTCCACCCAACCGATTTATTTGGAATTTAAAAACATGGATGATTTACGCGATGCTTTATTCCAAAAAATTCATAAATACTTAGCGAAAGAAGTCTTTCCAGTAAAACATACCGGAAATACAATTGTTGATTTGGCTTTAAACTATATTCATTTTGCGACAAGTGAAAGTAAGTTATACCGTGCGCTTTATTTAGAAGAATATGGTGGCGGCAAAAAAATGCAAGAATTCTCTTATCACTATTTTACTGAAGCGGTAAAAGCTGATCCTGAGTATGCTAATTTAAACGATGTTCAAATTGACTCTTTACACATGGGAACATGGGTGATCGCTACTGGTGTGGCTGCATTGATGACTTCTGGAATTATCCATCCTTCAGAAGAACAAATCATTCATTTAATGAAAGATAGTATTGAAGCAATTCTTGAACGAGATGAACCAATTGATATTGACCTATAAAAATTAAAAAAAGTGTAACCTCATGCTGATAACTTCTGTGAGGTTACAGCAAAAGACTGTTTCTTAAAAGAACGGTCTTTTTTTGTTAAGTGTATTAATGGTAGATTATTCGCAACCATGCTACAGTAAAGAAGAGAAATAGAAAGGGGCAAAAAACATGAACCGAGTGAAAGATAAGCGTTTATGGCTAAGTATTGTAGGAATTACCGGACTAGGGCTCTTGTCGGGCTTATTTTCAGTAAATGCGAGAGAATATTATCAAGCGTTGAGATTACCAAGTTTTGCTCCGCCAGGCTGGTTATTTGGACCAGTGTGGTTGGTGTTGTATATTTTTATGGGCATTACTTTTTATTTCATCTTAGTTCATCCAAATAAACAACAGAAAAAACGGATGATTACGCTATTTATTTTACAATTTATTGCGAACTTTTTCTGGACATTTTTCTTTTTTTCTTTACAAAATAATTTATTATCTGTGATTGATATCTCATTGTTATGGCTATTATTAATAGTTCAACAGTGGGACTACTTGCGTTATAAATTAATAACGCGTGGCTGGTTGATGATTCCTTATATTCTTTGGGTTACTTTTGCGGCAGCTTTAAATTACAGTATTTTATTTTTAAATTAGGAATATCAAAACACCAGAGAAAAATGGCTAGTTGAGCCGACCCCCAAAAGTTAGACCTAGAAATCTAACTTTTGGAGGTTTTTTTGT